>LKMJ01003385.1_pt1 | contig 14828 bp, 12 predicted proteins | sample 643391 | NCBI WGS metagenome assembly LKMJ01 (sample SAMN04112250, study PRJNA286221) | soda lake metagenome | biome: soda lake; feature: Kulunda Steppe; material: water; isolation source: sample PL-Br10 brine of Picturesque Lake | place: Russia: Kulunda steppe | collected 2010-07
GTTGTCACACATGTCCGACACCAATCGCCGAACGTTCCTCAAAGCCGGTGGCACTGCCGTCGTTGCAACCACCATCGCAGGATGCACAGAAGACGAAGGAGCTGGTGATGAAGATCCAGAAGACTACCCCTCACAACCCATCGAACTCATTGTCCCGTTTGCCGAGGGTGGAACGACAGACGTGATCGCCCGCCAGTTCACGCCGTACATGTCTGAGTACCTCGACGTAGATTTTGAAATTAATAACGTCGAAGGAGCTGGCTCACTACGCGGAATCGCAGAAGCATACCAAGCTGACCCTGACGGGTACACATTGGTGATGTTTAACCCACCCTCGACACCAGTTGCGTATCTCCTCACCCCGCAGGATTACGAACTGAGTGAACTCACCCCCATAGCCACCTATGCAACCGGCGGTACGAATCTAGCTGCACATCCCGACTACGGATTAGAGACGATGGACGACGTTGTTGACGCCTACGCCAATGGCGAGCTCGAGCAGTGGGCCGGTCAGGAAGTTGGGAGTTACTACCACGTCATCTCGCTTGTACTCAGAGACCGTATCGGCGTTGAGTGGGACAACTATGTTGGGTACGATGGTAACGGACCAGCAACCGAGTCAATCGTCGGTGACGAAAACCCAGCAGGTGTCTCCTCGCCGACTGTCACACAAGCATTCACCGAAGATGACCGTCTTGATGTCCCGGTTGTTCTCTCCAGTGAAGGTGACCCAGCGTATCCCGACACTCCAACAATTACCGATGAAGGGTACGACAACATCGACTTTATTTCTACACTTACCCGGCAGTTCTGGGCTCCACCTGACACACCCGACTACGTCGCCGAAGCCGTTGGGGAAGCGGTCCAGTACGCATTAGAACAAGAAGCAATCGAAGAATGGGCTGATGACAGTGGAAATGTCCTCGACTTCCGTGGACCCGACGAAACACTCCAAACGCTCGAAGACACACTCGAAACAGTGCCAGAAGAAGTGGATATCGACTCACTACAAGAAGAAGTCGACTGATACTGCATTCCGTGTCCTCACAACACCCAACCATGTCCGACCGCGTTGAGAAGCTCCTCATCCCCGCTCTATTCGGTGCAGTGGGCGTGTATGTAGTGTACACTTCACTCGAGTTTCCGTCCTCAGCGCGTGTGTGGCCGCTCATGGTTTCGGTTGTTCTGGTGTTGGGGTGCGGGTTACTTTTGTTCGAAAGATACCTTCCTGGCCCACTTGCTGCACTCACCGCAGAAGAACGCATCATCGGTGCTGATCAAGAACTCGAACAAGACGTCGAGGAGGAGAATGAGGCGGTCATTCCGGGACGTTTACCGTTGTCACCGACCCTGTTCACTGCGGTTGCTATTATTGGGTACGCCGTACTTGGCTACCTCATTGGACTGCTGTGGGCGACACCGCTTTTCGTTGCCGGGTATCTCGCGCAGTTTGAACGCCCAAGATGGTTGATCGCATTCCTCTCAGTGCTCTCGTTCGCACTTGCCTTCGGGTTCATGGATATCTTGTTCCTTAGCATCGATAGTGGCCTTCTCACGCCAGGAGTGAATTTCCCATGATACTCGACACGCTCTTCGGCGCGAGCCAGCTTCTTTTCGACCCCGTCACGCTCACGATCATGGTTATCGGGGTTCTTGCTGGGATTATTGTTGGTGCGCTTCCCGGTGTTGGCACCTCACTTGGGATGGCGATCATCCTTCCGCTCACACTACCGATGAGTGGGGTTAATGCACTGGTACTGCTCGTCGGGGTATATAGTGGATCGATGTACGGTGGGTCGATCGCGGCGATCCTGATCAACGCACCGGGAACTGCGGGATCGGCTGCGACGACGCTGGACGGCTACCCGCTGTCGCGCAGTGGACGCGCGATGAACGCTCTCTCCATGTCGGTTGTTGCCTCTGTCATTGGAGGGTCCATCTCGCTCATCGTGCTGTTGCTTATTTCTCCAGCCATCATTGAACTGGTGCTCTGGTTTCAGTCGCCGGAGTATTTCGTGGTTGCCGTGCTGGGGTTATCGTTAATCGTCGTTGTTGCCCGTGGTTCTGTCTTAAAAGGCGTTATTTCTGGGTGCATGGGCCTGTTAATCGGCACGGTAGGACTGGCACCGACGGTCCCACATGAACGATTCACGTTCGGAAACCTTGCCCTATTTGATGGCATCAACTTCATCGCGGTACTCATTGCATTGTTCGCAGTCGCCGAGATGATCAAGCTTGCTTCAGAATCTGGTGGTATCTCGAAAACGGACGTTGAAATCGATGGGAGCATTAGAGATGGGATCAATGAGGTTCTTCGACGCCCGTACCTCACGGTGAAATCAGCGCTTATTGGAATGGGTGTCGGAGCGATTCCGGGTGGTGGATCTTCAGTTGCGAACTTTCTTGCCTACGGGGAAGCGGCCCGTAGCTCAAAGGATCCAGATTCATTCGGTAGCGGGAACCCGGAAGGTGTTATCTCGGCTGAAGCATCAAACAACGGGACTATCGGCGGGTCGATCATTCCGACAATTGCATTCGGGATTCCTGGAAGTGGAGCCACTGCGGTTCTGCTTGGGGGACTCATCATGCATGGACTTCGCCCAGGACCTGAGTTGTTCACCGCGGAAGCGGCGACGACGTACGCAATGTTGCTGTCGATCCTGATCGGTAACATCATCATTCTCATTGTTGGGCTGGGATTAATCACGCGTGCGGGTGTCGTTACCCGAATCGATACGACGACGATCATTCCGGTCGTGATCGTCCTCTCAGTTCTCGGATCGCTTACCCTACGGAATAACTGGATCGACGTTGCCACGCTCGTGGTGCTTGGCTTGATCGGTTACGTGATGGTCCGCCAGAACTACTCCGTTATCGCGATGGTTCTCGGAGTTATTCTTGGTCCAATCGCTGAGGAGAATCTCCACCGATCCCTGCAAATATCCGATGGCTCGTTCATTATTTTCTTGGAGCGGCCGATCTCGCTTGTGTTGCTTCTTGCGACAGTGTTTATCCTGTTTGGCCCGATGCTTAAGCGAGTCTTTCGGTCGTGGCGAAATCGTTGATGATCTGACCATAGGTACCTTTTCATGTTTAATTGGCCGTTCAACCGAGCGCTGACGGACTGCTTTTCAACCGATCACCAAGGCTCACATGATACGTACTACGACACCGAGCGCTGATCGTTAATGACTGTCTCAACCATTGATTACGACGAGCGAGCAAAGAACACGCTCGGGTACTCACGGTGGTGGCAACTTGTCGCTGCCGCCGTCATGATGGCTCTCGTCAGCCCGTACCAGTACGCGTGGTCAGCGTTAGAGGGGCCACTCGCTGTTCGACTTGACGCAAGCCTCACCGTCATCGGATTTGTGTTCACGTTGTACGTCGTTGTGATGTCAGTCACGCAATTCCCAGCTGGATGGTACCGTGACCGACATGGCCCCCGACTCTTGATCATTCTTGCTGGGTTCTTCTCGGGCGGAGGGTACCTTGGTACGGCAGTCGCTAGCCACACGTGGCAGTTGTACGTCGCGTACGGGCTGGGTGCTGTCGGCGTCGGTATCGTGTATACAATCGCTGTTAATACTGCCCTTAAATGGTTTCCTGACAAACGCGGGCTCACGACAGGCGTCGGAACGATGGCATTCGGAGCAGGGAGTGCATTGTTTGTCCCGTATATCCGGGCAAATGCTTCGCCTGAAGCGTTACCGGCCGCACTCACCCTTGTCGGGATACTTGTCGGCGTTGGCGTCATCGCTGGTGGCCTCCTGCTTCGTGATCCCCCTGAAGAGTTCCTTCACCGCACACGCAGTACCGACACCGATAATACGACATCTGAGTCCACCAATACCGGCGACGAGTCAGTTGTCGATGAGGCAAAGACTATCGACGGGAGTCGACAGTACACATGGCAAGAGACCGTCCGGACATGGCAGTTTTGGACGATGTACGTGATGTTCACGCTGGTCGCAACTACCGGACTAATGATCACCGCCCGGGTTGTATTGTACGCTGAAGAACTCGGTCTCACGGCCTTGGTCGCCACCATGGCAGCCACCCTCCTCCCAATCGCCTCTGGCGGCGGTCGTCTCATTGTTGGTGGGCTCTCAGACCGTCTACAACGCGAGCACGTCATGACCGGCGCGTTCCTTATCTGTGGCTTGGCAACCGTCGCTATCGTTGGATTTGGTCGCATTGATGCCGGAATAGGGTATATTGTAGCCGTTGCTGTCGCTGTGTTTTTTTGGAGCGCACAGTTCTCGTTGTTCCCGAGTACCGTTGCCGATTATTACGGCCCAAAGCACTCTTCGTCAAACTACGCGCTGTTGTATTCCAGTAAAATGTGGGGCGGGGTTTTTGGCGGGGGCGTCAGTGCATGGCTCGTGAGCACGATTGGGTGGGATGCTGCGTTTCTCCTTGGTGCCGGTCTGTCGATAATCGCCGGTCTCCTCGGGCTCATCCTTTATCCCCCTGAGTGAGCTTCTGGCTCACTAGTGGTTGGGATCGCTGCAGCAACTTTTTGCCAAATACTCAACCTCTTGTTTCTGGAAAAATCATGGACGTCGATTAAGAAATCCAGATCTCTTGCTGCTCTTCAACTTGTCAGGAGTACAGCGAGTCGGTACCAGTGATTTCGAATCGTGCACCGCCGGGTTGGCTTTCGGTGACGTCGATATCCCAGTCGCGCGCATCACAGCTCGGCCTGGCGATTACAAGTCCGAAACCAGTTCCATCGCGTGCGGTGCTGAATCCTGTATCGAAGATGTCCACTTGTTTGGTGTCAGGAATCCAGAGACCGTCATCAGCAACGTAGAACCGTTGCTGTTCATCTAACGTGTTAACTCAGCTTTGCACGTTAGCGTCGGCTGTTGGGTGTATGAGGAGGTGGTCGATCTCGGTCATCAAGTCATCGACGCCCCGATCATCGTGTCTCGAACCCACCAAGCGCGACCAGACCGCTTCATCGTCACAATGTCTCGTCTGGTAGGAATCCGCTTACAGGGCCAAGCCCCGGAGGAGTCACCTCGACTGTCTGTACACTCGTGTCGACTACCGTTGTCTCAACAGCCCGGTACAAAACCGGTAGACTACGACAGGCCCGTCCTAGCTGGACAGCGAGCGGTCTCGGTGCTAGTGACTCAGCGCCCATGGATAGCCACCGTGATCGTGGCCATCGGTCTGGCCGTGCTCTTGCCCATGATCGTGTGCGTGATCGTGAGAGTCGGTGACCGCCGGAGCCGTTCCGTCCGCGTCAAGAACGTCGTCGATCCGCAAGAGGGTCACAGTCGTCTCAACGGCAGTCGTGAGACAGCCCGACACCACCGCAGCGGGTTCAACCACGCCGGCTGCAGTCATATCTTGAACCGATCCCGATGGACCGACACCGGCGTCGGTGCTGCCCGCGTCGTGTCTGGTACGTAGCCGGGCTACCACCTCGATCGGGTCTGCGCCGGCGTTTCTCGCGAGCGTTCTTGGCACAACTTCCATCGCGTCGGCAAACGCTGTGAGAGCGAACTGTGATCGGTCATCGACTGCAGGCGCGTGATCTGTGACCTGTTGAGCGGCTGCGATCCATGCCGCCCCACCGCCCGGAACGATACCGCCACCGTGAACAGCCTGTCTGAGATTTCGCGTGCAGTTATCGACAATACGTCGCGTCTCCTCGGCGGCGTGTTCAGTCCCGCCACGAAGCACGACCGACGCGTGGGTCTCATGTGGTAGATCAGTAAGCATCAGTACCGGGGTTGTACCGAACGTGCGGCGGCGAATCTCACCAGCCGCTCCGAGCGCGTCCGTAGACAGATCTGTCGCCTTCGTCACCGTCTCTGCACCCGTTGCCCGAGCGATGGCGTCGAACTCGTCACGACGGGCCCTTTCGATAGGCATTACTCCGTGGTGTGCGAGCGTGGTTCGGATCTCGTCGTCAATCGCTTGCTGACAGACTACGACATCCGCCCCCGCGGCGAGCACGGAGTCAATGAGCGAGTCACTCATCCGTCGCTCGCGATCCCGGAGTTCCTCAAGCTCGTCAACGCTGGTCACGGAAACGGTCGCTGGTCTCTGGGGTTCCTGAAGCGAGATCTTCCCGTCGACGAGCGCGATTGACGGGTCCAAGAGCGTACGCGGTAGCTCGTGGCCGGTTCCCTGTGTGTCCGCACCGATGTCGGTTGAAGACACATCGGAGTCGATGAGAATCCCGTCGACGTGCTCTGCATCGGTGACGCCGCCCCCGGGATACGCGTGCAGCGTCAGCCGGGCTGGATTGAATGCAACACGCCTGAGCGCGTCGAGAGCAATCTTGGCAAGTTGATTGGCTGCGTCCGCATCCCAACGCCCAGTGATCGCCGTGGTCGCAACCGCCGTGAGAAGCTCTGTCTCGTTTCGTGAGGCGGGCGTACTGGAGGTGCATATGTGGTCCGTTGCGAGTCGGCCCGCTGTTAGGTACCCGTTAATCACCGATGTTGGGTGCAACCCTGCGTCGATCAGATCACTCGCAGCGGTCAACAACTCGCCAGTCAAAAGTGCCATTGTTGTGGAGCCGTCGCCAATCCGATCCGCTTGCGTTTCGATCGCATTACGGAGGACTCGGCCCATCGGCGCATCTATCTCCAATCCCTCAAGCACTGTCGACCCGGTATTTGTCACAATAACCGTGCCGCTCCGATCAAGAAGGAGTTTGTCTAGTCCGTTCGGACCAAACGTTGACGAGAGCGTCTCGGCAATTACTGAGGGGGCGACATACCTGCCGGTCGCTTCTTCGTGATCTATATCGGCGGATGTGGACGGCTGAAATTGCTCTGCAGGGTGGTCGGTCCGTCCGGTCGATCCGGGAAGCGAGCGCGAATTGGATGTCATAAACAATGTACCCGAGTGATTACTCGAGCGGTTCGTCAGTCACGAGAACGTCACCGCGGTCCTCACGACTCTCAAGGTTGCCCGGTGAGATATCGAACTCAAATGCACCTTTCGGCAACGCGAGCGTCGAGCAAGCGTTCGGGATGTCAACGACACCGCTCTGCCGCCCCTCAACGGGTACCGTCCCGAGGAGGTGGAGTGCCTGCCAGCCGGAGTAACCGAACTTCTTGAGGTAGTCGATCGCCTGTAGACTTGCGCGCCGGTAGGCAGTGTGCGAATCGATGTACTTCTGCTCGCCATCCTCAGTTACCGAGTAGCCACAGAACGTAACGTAATCCTCGAAGTGGGGCCCGCGGTGTCCCGGCTCGAAAATCGGGTGATCCACTCCATGTTTCTCCATACCGTTTTTGATTAGATTGAACTCACAATCCGCATAGCCCGCCATCTCGATGGCACCGCAGAAGGTGATTTCGCCGTCACCCTGCGACGCATGGAAGTCACCGAGTGCGAACTTCGCACCCTCAACGTAGACGGGGAAATACACGGTGGACCCGATCGAGAGATCCTTGATGTCGTGATTGCCTCCGTGTTCGCGCGGTGGGACAGTACGGGCAGCCTCTTTGGCCGCCTCTTCCGCCTCCTCTGGGTCCATCTCGCCCATGAGCGCCCCCTCGGTCGTTGGGGGGTTCGCCACGCCGGGTTCTTCCTTGCCGGTTGGATGGTTCGGGATCGACTCTGGGTCTTCCTCATGTTTGTCGATCAGCGCCTGCTCCCGCTCGTTCCATTCTTCAAGCAACTCTTGGCTAGGTGCACAACCGGCTAGCCCGGGGTGGATCTTCCCCTCATATTTGACATCAGGGATATGACGCGACGAAACGGTGTATCCGTTGAGATCCCACACCGACTTCGACGCCTTCGGGAAGTGATCGGTCAGAAACCCTCCGCCATTCTTTTGCGAGAAGGTTCCGGTAAATCCGAACTCGGAGCGGTTGTTGAGTGGCCCCATATCGTGGAAATCAACCTTCAGCAGATCTCCCGGTTCCGCCCCCTCAACATGCACAGGACCAGCCAGATAATGGACCTGTGTTAAATCAACATCTCGCACCTCGTTCGGGTCATCCTTGTCTGTGATTTGTCCACCAGTCCAATCAAGTGCTTCCAACCTGACCGTCTCTCCGGGTTCTGCCTCTACTACTGCCGGAATGTCTGGATGCCATCGGTTGAACGGATTCGCACCCGGTTGCTCGTCTGGCGGACTGTCAACGTCAACCTCAAATTTCACTTCTGGCATTGCAATTATAGCAGTTTATTGAAATATACATAACCCTTCCCCTGACAGCAATTAATATACCTTATTCTATTTCGAGATTTAGTAGCGTAACTCAGTAGCTTTCGCCGATTGTCTGCAGCACTCATAGGATAATAGGCGAAAAATAAAATGGATATCAACAGGACCAATAGCGGCTATTTATAGATCCTATCCGGAGCGATCGTTACTGGCCTGCTTAGCGAGTGATTCGATCTCTTTGGACACCACTTCCGACAGTGAAATCCGATTCTGATGGCAGTAGTCCATCATTGCTTGCTTCTTTTCAGGCGAGAGTCTCACCGCTACGCGTGGAACGATTAGATACTGATTGTGGTTCTCTCCAGTGAGCACTTCCCGACGAATCATATCCAAGGACCGGTGATCGTCAGCTACTGCCGTTTTGATGAATTCCTTTGCATCAGTTTGGTTAGTGAACCCAACAGCATGGGCGGCAATGGCGATCAGACGGTCCTGTGAGACCTCTGACTGTCTCGTCGCCAAGACATCGGCCACCTCCCACCAAAGCCCGCTGTACTGCCGTACGTCTGGATTGTAATTCTTCAACACTGCCCACTGCTTGTCTGTGCCCTCCGGGCCGTTGCTCAGCAGCGGATGGATCACGTCCGGCAGTGAAAGCACGTTCACATACCGCCGAACCACGCTCGGATCGCGATCTAACTGGGCACCGACGCGTCGAGCAATCGCCATTTTTGTCTGTTCATCAGTTTTGAGCTCATCATATAACGACTGACAGAACTGCGCTCGGTCGTAGATCGTCCACTCTCGCCGGCCCATACTCGCTAAGTTCGTCTCTTCGAACGCTTCGAGCAGGGTCTCACAGATTTTCACCGGGAGGACTTCCCACCCACAATCAGTCGCTGCTTGATATCGCTGCCAACCATCGATGATGTGGAACACATCTTCGGTCGGGTCAGGACGAACGATCAACGGTCGATTGATCCCGGAGCCACTAATCGACTGTCTGAGCCGTTGTTTTGGTGGGACTCGACGAGGATTATGCTCACCATGCACTAATTTCTCGACAGGCAGCAGCGTGTGATCTTCGTCGGGGAGCATGTCTGGATCGGGAGCAGACATCTTGGATGCGGCATCCATCGCTCACTCCCACCCCTGTTCTTCCGCAAGTGATTCAAGTCGTTCTTGATACAGCTCGCGAACCAGTTCCCCATGACCACGAGCATCACGGCTGTTCATCGCCATCGCGTGCCAGCGACTGTGGTGCTGCGTCTCTGGCCCCAATACGTCGACCTTTTTGAACGGCCGTGTGGGTTCTATCGTCTCATATGAGGTTTGGAGATCTGCTGCCTGTCGCTCCAGCGTATCACCAAACACGTTCTCATGGTCAGCGGGTGATGCATCATTGAGTTCCGCCTGTAGGGTCCGGCGGAAATCTCGAAGCGTCCGTCTGAGCTCCTGCTCAGACATTTCGTCGTATCGCAGCGACCCAACTGCCTCTAAGACGGCATTCGTTGGGTCGACTTCGTCTGTATCGAGTTCTGCGCCGAGTGTCTTATGCAGTTTGACGATTTCCGCAGATGTGCCTGACTTCCCTTCTCCACTACCAAGCCGTGATCGGACATCTATCCCGTAGTTGTCCAGTGCCATGCGCTCTTGGGCAGTCCGATCGCTTGGCGCCTTGAACAGAGACTGAAGCACTGACGGTAGGTTAGCTGTCCGCAAGTGTCCCTTGACTATCCCCGTTGCTCCGGGATCATTCCGACCGAGATAGTGTTTGGCGAGATATTCCAAAGCCTGCTTTTCCGTTACAAACCGGTTCTGGTCGGAGCCAACAGCTCCGTTTAGTTCGTTTTCGGCACTCCCAACGGTTGGGTCTGGCAGCTCACAATCACTCTGCCGACAGTGCTTGATCAGTTCTGACTCACCAGAAACAGACACGCCACAAGTGGAACAAGCAGTTGGTTCTTCTCGTGGACGCACGAGCTCGTAAACGAGGCTCAGTTGCTGTGCAATCTCTTGTTCTGAGAGATCTCGGCGATCAGTGTTCTCACTCAGCGAAGTCCATGCCGCTTGGAGATCAGACGACCTGATGATTTTGCATGGAACACTTTCGTAGCCCGCTTCCATTGCTGCATGGTAGCGCCGAGAGCCCGCAATAATCGCGTATTCAGCGTCTGTGTCAGTCTCGACATCTGTTACCGTATCTAGCTTGACGGCGTTGTCTGTGTTTGTGTGAGTTACCCCCAGTTCAACGTCGTCAAGCGGGCGGACGATGATGTCCTGATAGAGACCATCTGATTCAATTGAATCGGCCAGTTGCCGATCTGGCTCATCACCGCTCCAGGCGCGTTCACGCGACTGCATCGGATCGAGCGTCAACAACTCGATTGGCAAGTCAGTTCGCTCCATCACGCGTCCTCCGACCTCCAATCAGCCATGTCTTGGATGATCTGCTGCCAGCCGACCTGTTCGAGTGTGACGGCGACGTCGTCGGTTCCCGTGTTTTCGATGGCAACCTCTGCGAGAAAGCTCTCTGTATCGCCAGAAAGCTTCTCTTGCACTTCTGCGACAGCATCGCTGTATTGCTCGTAGACCGTGAGTTCGTCACCGACGAAGACGTAGAATCCTTCCCCAACAGTCGGGTCAACGACGAACTTCGAGCCCTCCGTCATTGGTCAGCCTCCGAGATTTCGTTGACGACGGCGTCTTCTTGCAGTTCCAGAGCGTGATCGTTGATCACGAGATACGGTTTGAGCATCCCGTACGCGTCGGGCAAGACATGCTTGTTGATGCGGATTGCGAGACGATCAGGCGACCGCGGCCTCACGTCTCGTGGTCCACCCCATCTCATGTACCGACCGTCGGACTGTTGGTGGTGCTTGGCTGCGGTCTCAGTGACCGACCGAAGATTCAGATTCGTAATATTGAATCCTAATTCTCCGTAGAGTCCCCGCTCGACATTGAGCCATTTTGTTTGCTCGCGGACTGCATCCTCAGCAGGATCTGCGACGAACCGAAGGTCGAATTCTGGGGTCGTTGCCGGTGTGACTTCTTCTAGCCGCTCGTCGGTGATCCGGATCGTGAGTGAGGTGACAGCCAGATCCGGCTTCACTGTAAGCGATTCTTGAGACAAGATCGCATCCAGTTTGTCGAAGATAGCCTCCTGTATATCGGGAGTCAGGGGATTTGCCAAGCCATCCTTGCCTGGCAAGGCTTCGTAGTTGAGGTTGATCCGATGGTTAGTGCGCTGCTCGCGTGTGACTCCGTACTGGAGCAAATTGTCAAGATTGGTCCGGTTCGTCGTCTCAACACTTCCTTGCGCACTGAGCTGGATGATGTCCTCCCCGAATGCCTCCAATATCGCCCGTGCAGAGTTCGTCAACAACGACGGGATCTGGACTGTTCGCTGCGAACCGTCGGGTGACTGTGAAGTCGAGCTCACAGGTCGACCCCCCGTGTTCGAGATGTAATCTGTAGTCTGTACTGTCCGTCGATGCCGGAATTCTCAAGTCCGGATGTCTTCTCTATCAACATGGGTTACTCCACAGGAAACCCGGTTCGGGTGTTGCACCACCCGGACATTTGCTTCATACAGCACGTCCCATGGAACGGGCCTCTCATCCATTTCTTACTTACGAATTGGCTTAAGTATTTCCATTACGCAACTACGAAATGGTATAGAGATTACCAGTACCTACTTACAGGCAGATGTTTTTGGTAGAATCAATGCCCCGGAAGCGGGATGATGAGAGTGGAAAATATACGGACTCATACAGTGACGAGGATTTTATTGACGCTATCAAGCGTGAAGGAGGTATAGCAGGAACCGGGGCCATTGCTGAACACGTGGGTTGTAGTCATCGGCAAGCACTAAATCGTCTCAAGGATCTCGATGAGCGGGGACAGGTAACGAGTAAAGATGTTGGTCGATCTCTTGTGTGGCAAATTGCTTCGGAATAGGACGTTACGTTTTTACAATACGCTGTGCTTCAATAGTTCTCTCACCCTCACGGGATCCGAATCGACGTTAACCAAGAGCAAACATCGCCGGTCGCGTCGACACATGGGGTGGGAGCGCCCGTGACAGCACCATGGTGCACCGTGAAAGCAGGTCAAAAACCGAATCTATAACGCTCCCGGAATAACCGGACCGAGACCTTCCATCCGGCACCGCTTGTAGAGGATCTCGCTGTAGACACTGAAAAGGATGTCACCAGTTGTCCCTCACTACCTCCTAGCAGTGGAGAGTCGTACAGTAGAAGTTCCGGGCTTTCCTCGGCGATTGGATAGTTAACACCCCCACTATTTCGATTTGAGCAGATTATTTGTAACCTTTTGACTTCCTCACGCAACAGACACACCACAGTTACGAGTGAAAGGAGTCAAATCGACCACACCACTCTTGCAAGTGAAGTCGCCGATGTTTTGGCAAAGATTCGTGTTCACTTGCAAAAGTGGTGTGTCTAGACGACGTTATTCATCGATGCAATTTCTCGAATAGTCTCGATCTCGCCGTCCTCGATGACCGACTACAGCAGTTCCCGGCGGCGGTAGAGGCGATTCGATGGGAGAATGGAGCGCCCTCGCTCCCTACCTGGCCCGTCTAGACAGCGAGTGAACTACCCTACTCGCTCACCGCTGATGTGGTTCGCTCCTTGAAGGTGGGGCTTCCTGTTTCTACGACACGCTTTGCAGACACCGAATCGGTGTCCACAGGCAGCGCAGTCTCCACAGGGGTACCCACACACGCGTGTTGAAGAGATTAAATAGCCTGTAATAGTTGAGCCTACAATAGCTAGGAGTACAATAGCTGAAGCTACACTATCGGTGGATATATGGGGTGTAAAAGCCAAGAATTGCTCATGGCAGAGTTCGTCAATCGGAAGAAGGAACTCACGCGTCTGCGAGAACTCTATTCGAGTGACGAAACGGAACTGGCGGTCGTATGGGGCCGTCGCCGGATCGGCAAGACGAGGCTGGTCGCAGAATCGATCCGCGAGCGGGACGACGCAATATATCACCAGGGGACAGAAACAACCGCGAAGGCGCAACTCGACGCCTTCGTGACTGACGCGGGTGAGACGTATCCGGATATCGAGCGGCTCCAACGTGACTGGGAGACGCTACTGACGTATCTCATTGACCGGGATGCGATCATCGTTCTCGATGAGTTTCCGTACCTCGCAGGCGCTAACGAGGAACTCCCATCGTTGATTCAGCGGTTGTGGGACCACAGCGTCGAGGATTCCGCAGCAACGCTCGTTCTTACCGGGTCAGCGATCGGGATGATGTACGATCTAACGCTTGATGGACGGGCCCCACTATACGGCCGCATCTCACAGAATCCCAGCGGGAAGTTTCCGATCAATCAACTCGATTTCGGAGCAGCGATGGAGTTCTTCCCCAACTACAGTCCCGAGGAACAGGTATTCGCGTACGGCGTGTTTGGGGGTGTCCCTCACTATCTCCAAGCGGTCGATGACACACAGTCACTTGCCGAGAACATCACGCGAACGTTGCTGTATCAGCAAGGCAGCCTTCACGAGGAGCCCGAACTGATCCTTCGAATGGAAGTTGATGAGGTGAATCGCTTCTTCGCGATTCTCGAAGCGATCGCTAAAGGGAACCGAACGCGGAATGAAATCGCTGGTGATGCGGGTATCGATGCGAACAGTTCGAGTTACTATCTGGACCGATTGGCGGATCTGGAGCTTATCGAACCAGACTACCCTGTGACGGCGGATCCGGCACGCAGTCGGAAGCGTCGGTATCGGATCGGTGACCACCTGTTCCGGTTCTGGTTCCGGTTCGTCCATGGCCGTAGTGGTCGATACGAGATGTATGGTGAGACGGCGTACAGTGAACTCGTTGAGCCCGAACTTCCGAATTTCGTCTCCGACGTCTTCGAGCAGCTTTGCCAGCAGGCTGTCCTGGCGTTATATCCAGACCGGAGATTCACCGAGCAGCCGGGAAGCTGGTGGCACAGGGAACACGAAATCGACGTGGTCGGACTCACTGCCGAGGAAACACTTCTCGCTGGTGAAGTGAAATTTACCAATCAGCCCGTTGGATACGACGTGCTTTCCCGACTACAGGAAGAAGCCAAACAGATCGACTGGACGGCACCCGCCGGTGGGGAGCCCGAGTACGAATACGCGCTGTTCAGTCGAAGCGGATTCAAGCGATCGGTTCGAGAGGCCGCAGCCGAAGAGAGTTCCCTTCGACTATTCTCGCTTGAAGATGTTACAGATGTTCTCTCTGATAAAGGAAATTGGGATTGACACTCGACCGAACACACTCCGAGCGGCTGATAACACTCCTTCGTCGTTTCGCATGGAGCGGCGGTGAAGTGTATTCCTTCCCGCTCGCACTTGTATTCGAGCGTCCGAAGGACGTTCCCCACGCCGCTCCGGCGCAGTTTCGTGAGTTCGACGGGAGTTCCAGCATATTCGTTCACGGAGAACAATCATCGGTCGTACCGGGCTCGATTACGGTGTGTTGGAGATGGTTGACGACGAGAGGTCGCCATCGGCGTTGTAAAACTTCCTTTCAATCGGCTCTGGTGAATCGCTAGACTGCGTCGACTTGATCCGTTAGAACTAGGGAGTTGAAGCGGGAAACGGCGGATGCTTCATGTCCAAAATTTCCCGCTTCACTGGGAAGGTCGTGGCGTTAGCTAAAA
>LKMJ01003386.1_pt1 | contig 14825 bp, 17 predicted proteins | sample 643391 | NCBI WGS metagenome assembly LKMJ01 (sample SAMN04112250, study PRJNA286221) | soda lake metagenome | biome: soda lake; feature: Kulunda Steppe; material: water; isolation source: sample PL-Br10 brine of Picturesque Lake | place: Russia: Kulunda steppe | collected 2010-07
GACACAGCAATGTCCTTAAGGCAGGCAAGGCAGAAGAGCTGAAAAACGCTAGGAAAAGGAGAACTGCCAGAAAAGCCAACTAGCTAAGATGATGCCCCCAAGGCTACGAGGACAGCTCAGGCTTGGGTTACCAGATAAGTCATCAATTTGTTGTCGCTTTCCAGAGGGTTCATGTCAGCAACGTCCGACAGGGAGTCCCTCCACACTTTCCTCATCCTAAACCTCAGGATAGCAGTGAAATCCGAGTAACAGATAGGGTGCCCCTGCAAGAAAGCTTGTATACATGCATCACAGCCTTGCAATTCCTCATAGGCGCGCAAGACATCTGAAGCCCAACATGTCTTAGCCTGAGGCACCAGCTTGAGGTCTGTGTGAAGGGTGTGCTTAAGAGTGGCTCTATTGGAGGACAGCAAGCCTTGGTAAGATGCAAAAGTTACAAGTCACAAGTTAGGGTTAACCGCCAGCCAGGTCGTTAGGCTGATCGGTTTGTTGCTGGTATTCGCCAGCCAAAAAATAGTCCATAATGTCCGAAATGAAATGGCAGAGTCTATTGTGCCGTTGAGAAAAAATCAAAGACAGTCTGACTAGGCATGTGGAATAATATTCCAGGAATATAAGGGGCTTCCATAGAAAAGGATTGGCAGAAAGGGAAGAAAAGGAACGAGTACTTTCTTCTGAGAGATCACACAAAGAAGTCTTGACAGTGAAAAAGAACATGCACCTCATTTTGAACAGCAGCACAGGAACACTTGTCACAGTGGCCATTTCCAACGCACCCGTGTGCGTGAATCGGCTTGAAGATCTAAGAGGGGGCAGGCAAACCTGGAATGATAAGTCACCAATTTGTTGTCGCTTTCCGGAGGGTTCATGCCAGCAATGTCCCTTCCCACTTTCCTCATCCTAAACCTCAGGTTGAAGACTTAATGCTTAATGCTAAACCTCAGTTCAGCAGTGAAATCTGAGTAACAAACAGGGAGCCCCTGCAAGAAAGCTTGTGTATAAGTGTCACAGCCTCGCAATCCCTCAAAGGCGCGCAAAATATCCGAAGCCCAAGATGTTTTAGCCCGATGCTCCAGCTTCAGGTCTGCATGAAGGGCCTGCTTAAGAGTGGCACTATAAGAAGACAACTACGCATTTTAACCCTTATGGCAGCTGTAAATCAATAGAATTGCAGAGGTTCATGCGCACACTCACGTAGAACAGCCCTGTTAGGCGCAGACCACTTCACACCTAGGGTGCCCTTAAAGAAATTCAAATGCAATGTCTGGAGGGTAAGTCTTTATACATTACCTTTGCGCAAAAGCCCTGAGCACCAAATCTGACGGCTGTAAATACCTGCAAGAACTGCATATGCCTAAGCTAGCCAAAGGGAAGCAAAAGGTCTGTTGCATAGGGCAGTGTTGCGCACAAACCCGCACATACAAAGCCAAACGTTTTTGCAAACTTTGCTGTTTCATCTTAGACACTATGGATTACTTTTTGGCTGGCAAAGACCAGCGGCAAACTATCAGCCGTACGGCCAGGCTGGGTTGACTCTGACTTGTAATTTTTTGGAGTGGCCCACTTCACACTGTGGTCAATTATAATTGATGTGTGTGTGGGCAGATCTCGTCTGGCGGCTGAGCGGAGCACAAGAAACTCAAAGCTTTTTATTCTTTAAGTCTTTTGAATGGATGGCGGGCTGCACAGTGGGTGCGCATTTACTATTCAAGCCTAAGCTGCCCTCGTTCAGCAGGTCCAGCTATGTAACCTAACCTATTCAAGCCTATGCGTTGGTGTGAATGCACCCGAGCCAATGTGTGTGAACTTTTACATAAGGTTATGGCCATAAGGCCAATTGCGCCTCCAAAGGACATAGGTTTTGCACACAGCAAGTGCATAAGTGAACCTCCTCTCTGTTTGCTTCCCTTGTGTAACCAGACGGGTTTTATGTTATGTGTTGCATACCATAATAAACCGAGCCGATTCATTTCTGGGATAATTATCACTTTTTGGTTGGCAATGACCAGCCACAAAACTATTATCCTACGACTAGACATGACGTTGCTTCCAGGCTCTTCATCAAAATCTTGAACAAAGGTAATATTGGAGGAGACAACCTTTTTACAGGTATTGGAAGTGAAACACGGATGGCTCAACAAAGTCTGGTCCTACCGGCACATGTAGTCAACAGGACTTTACCCCAATGGCTTCTATCAAACCTGTCAGCAGGCAAACTTCGATCCTGCTCAAGACCAGATGCTATTTACTGCCAGTTGGAACGAAAAAAGGCCATCAAAGAGATATACAGGCTATACACCCTTCGCACTGGGATGTACAATTCATTGAAGTAAAATAATGTTATGATACTCGACCAGAGCAACAACTAGCAAGAGCAACTGAACAGCATATTGTAAGAAACGCCCTTGCACAGCAATGCCACAAGTAAGCCTACTAGTGTAGTACATAGTAAGCCTACTAGTGTAGTACGTACCATCCTTACTGGAGTGATGGGGACCATCTATAAATGTCATACTTGAGTACCCATCAGTAAGCTTGGCCTAGACCGGTGTAGAGTAAGAAAACTTACTCTCGATCTAAATATTCATTCTATTCAATATGCAACAAAGATCATAAATACAAGTAGAAAAACATCAAGGAATGAACATATGGCCCTTTTCAGAACCCTCCTGACCCCCACTTATGACCTTCTTTCTCGTTTGGATGGTAGAGTTTGAGGAGTATCTGGAACCAGGCAAACCAGCTAGGCAATGATGATCAGATGGACAAGGCTGCAATACATCATAATTGGGTTGCTTTGCCTCTTAGGTCAGTGACTGTTGATGGACCGCCTTTTTGTGTATCTAGGTATCGGCATCTGGATTTAGGCAAGCAAACACAGTGCAACGTGGCACGTTTCAGGTTGCATTCCCATGCACTGCATGTCGAGACAAGAAGCTGGGAACATCATGATGGTACCTGTGATAAGTGTGGCTTGCAGGCAATTCAAGATGAAAAACACGCTCTTTTCCTGTGCCCTGGCATGCAAATATGTTTGTTGAGGCTTCATTTTGCTGACTTGTTTCACAATTTACCAATGGCACTCATAATTACTGTCAATTAGACTGGAACTTTTTATTTATCCCATGCTTGTTCTCTAGATGGCTGTGCTAGGGGCAGATTTTACTTACGTAATGAGTGTGTCAACAAAAGACTTTCGTATTAAGTCCTGCCTGTGAGTTGTGCAATGGTTTTGTCCAAAGCCTCATTAGAGATCAATCATTCTCTGAGCAAAACACAAGAAGAAGTACCAAGAATTACAAATCAAAATTGCAGTTTTTTTCTTAAGGCATACAAACAACAAATGAATATTCTCATGACCTTATTTCAAGCAAGTTTGCCCGCAAAGCCTGTAAAATTTTCTTCAATAGCAGCTTTTGCTGTGCTGGGCTAGAAAGTGTCTTGGCATGCACTACAAGAAAATGACTGGATGTGGATCACTTCAACTCTGAAGCTCTTATTGTTTATGACACGCACTTCAATCATCTGTCATTAGCAACTCAATTGCAATGGTTTGTGTTGTATTCAAGCCACAGCCACGACTTTGGAGGGCACATCCATGCCAATTCACCTTTCCATTGAGAGTCCCTGCATTGAAATCAAAAGAAACGGCGGCGAACTTGGAGCGGAAGAGATAATCCAGAGGTATGACACAGGCTTAAGATTGTGGTATTATGATACCGGCAGGACTTCACAATACATACAAACAAGGCATGACACTTACACATGGACAAGCACCTTCACACATATTCAAACAACAGTGGGACTCAAGCACTTGCATCAACCAAGCTTGACAAGTACCATGTTTTAGAATGCTTGGCAAGAAATTTTGCACCTGCTTACTGCCAGCCAGAGGGGAACAGGCGAACACACACAGAGCAAGAGAGAGTAAGAGATATGAAAGGAACATAGACAGAGAGGATGATACATGCATGGCAGGAAAGAGGAAGATTGGCTGCTACGATGTGGTCTTTCTCTAAAGGCAAGCCACTCTCAGACCTCAGGTCAGCCCTGTGGCTGCTACAATCTGGTCTTTCTCTAAAGGCAAGCCACTCAGAGCTTAGGTCAGCCCCGCTTCACCCCCTGCTGGTACACTTGCTCTGACAAGTTAATATGTGCTCTGAAATGAGGGAATGACCAAAGCTAGCGCCAGGAGGTCACCCAGGCATTGGCAAGTGCAAATGTCGCCTCCTGTAAGTCTGCAATCCATGATCAACTAGGAAACTGTCCATGGAACTTGGGCACATTTAAGACAATACATCACAGAGCATGCATAGCAATGACTTTCATTAAGCCTCCTGGGCAGCGAGTTCATCTTGCTTAAAAGCTGAGAAGACAGAATCTCTACCTTTGCTGAAGATTTTACTCACCAGACAGTCAATCCCATCAAATCAGCATTGCCATACAGGTGACCATTGCCATCACAAGTGCAGCTGTTACATGAGCGGCGCTGCCACGGTTGCCTGAAGATAGGTTGAAAGAGGGGCAGAATCGTGTGTTAGACCCATCTCAAAGGAGTGTGCTGCATATTATATAATGCGGCAGAGCATCAAAGGTGTCTCATCTATGTGCATGTGGGCCTTTTTTAAATGGCCGAGTCAGCTGTCAGGCCTATGATGTGTAGAATTTTTAACAGCCTCAAATGAAAAACCTCTGCAACAATTTGGCTGACCAAGGAGCTGAAATGCATGGATCAACTACTAGTTACTAGTTACCATAGCAGCGCAAAGCAACGTGAGGCAACAATCTCACCAATGCTTGCTGTCGACTCAATCACCATGCCAACTTCGAGTGATGATCCTCTCAAGTTCTCAATGGTGGCAGAGGTGGTTGATGGAACATTTGTGATGCTTGAAGACACCCTGACCTGTTGTGATTCAGTTGTGAAAGCTTGTTGAATTTAGATGAAATGGGCGGGAATGAAGCAGCACAGATGCAACAGGGCTGTTTTAATGTGAAGCTCCCCCTTGCAGCAGCATGGCTCAGATAAAATTTTCTTTGTATGATGTGTATAGTGCCTCTTTGCACTCAGCGCATGGCTCACCTTGGAGGCTAGATTGCTTGGCTGCAGTGCTTTACTAGACCCAAGCAGTTGCCTGCGGCGCCCTGGACGACAAGAGGGAGCAAGCATGGGCAAATATAGTCACCAGTGTAAACTGCAACTTAGCTTGTGCTCCTTGCAGCTGTTCAATCTGCAAGCCAAATCCCTGCACCAGTGACTGAATGACAGTATGCAGGACACATGCACGCAACTCCTCACCTGCATTGGACACGCTGTTTACAGTGACCTCCGCATTTGGGCATGGTGTCCTGGAGGTGGTGCATCCAGACTGCACCCTACTCAGCATCTCTCTCCTAAACCTTGCGACAAAGTTGGCTGCGTCTGTCCCCTCTGCGGCAAGGAAAGACCACACAGTAAACAATTTAGTCCATGCGCATGCATTTCTCTTAGAGCTTCGGCCACATTTCTGCAGCTCCATGATACATAGGCAAGAAACAGGTCTTCCAAAGGAAACACTTTGTGAGCGGATTTGGAACGCCCAAAGCCCTTGCAGGGAGCCATGCTGTCCATCCAAGGGTCAAGATGTATCAAGCAAACAGGCCAGGGCTGCATCAGATTGAACAATTGGTCTTATGGGGAAGACACAAAGAGATCAAACTTCTTCTCATGGTGCCTAAGCGTTTGCTGACAGAGGAGGCACTCGTCTCAACCTCTGCTCACCATTCCTCCACTCATCAATGTTGATGCCTTGGTTGCCAAGGTCAATTACGATGTCAGCAAGGACCACTGTAGGTGTAAAACCTGTGCATGTGTGTAAGGGGGAGTGTGTGGGGCTGTAATGTGCCACACCAGAATACGTGTAAGTGCATGGATCTCACCAGAGACGGCCCACAGTTGCAACATTATGTTTGCAGCCAAGCATCCATGACCCCAAGATCCTTCACAAATTCTGTCACAGTGACCATGCTGTACCTCATGGTGATCCTTATATTCTGGGACATTTGCTGACATGTGCAGGGACATGTGCTGAGACATATGCTGGGACATATGCTGGGACATATGCTGAGACATGTACAGAGACATGTGCTGAGACATGTGCTGAGACATATGCTGGGACATATGCAGGGACATATGCAGAGACATGTGCTGAGACGAATGCTGGGACATATGCTGAGACTTATACAGAGACATGTGTAGAGACATATGCTGAGACATATGCTGAGACACGCACAGATACACACCCAGATGCTGAGATATGCACACATGCACTTTTTGTAAGCACATGTTTTGTACTCTACCTCAAGCGATTGGTGCATGCGCACATGCGTGCATGTGTGCATACGCCCCAGGTGCTGGCCTTGCAGCCCTTTGCCATAATAATGTCTCAGCAAAAGCCTGAATTGATTCAAAATTTGAATCCTTGAATGGGTAAGAAACAAACTATATGTTGTGAGCACCTCCAGAGTGCTGTAGCTGGCCCAGACAACAGAGCAGGACTTTTCACTTTTTCAATGTTTCCAGTTGCATTCCAGCTCAAACAGGCACATGCACATACCTTGGTTGCTTTCGCCACCTCCGTTGCTCCCTGTGCCGGTGCTGTCCACGGTCCAGCCTGTGAGGGATGTGGTGATGAGAATGAATGTGCATGTGCATACAAATGTGATCATCAAGCCGTAGCAAGCAGGAAAAATTGCAAAACCACCCTCAATATCACGGTAACTGCCACCTTGCAACCCTTCTCTTTGTTCAAGTTACCTGACTGACATGCATGACCATGCCTTGATGTGTTTCCAGGCCCGAACTTTGGAGCAGAGACAGCAATAAAAGCTCAATGGGAGCTAGCCGTGCCACACCACTGCACACTTCATGCAAAGATAAAAATCTAAAGCAAGCCTTGCCTGACATTCAAGAGCGTTTGCTTTGCATGACAATTTGCATGCACGTTTCCCACCTGCTGAGTTCAACAAGCTCCTTGCTTGCTCTTGGTCGAAAGTGAATTCAGGCTCAAGGTCCACATCACAGTTTGGCAAGTCTCTTGGATAAAGCCTGTCAGCTTCAAGCTCCAGGCCATGAAGCTCGTCCTGAATGATCTTCTGCTTGTTGACTGCATGGATGATGGCCTGTGTGCATACAATGCCATACTCCAATCATGCAATGTCCTTGCTTTGGCCGATGTTGCACCAACATGGAGCCTCACAGCACAACTTCTTAGCAACCAAACCCCCTGGTGAGCACTCCTTAGGCAGAGGAGCACTCGTGCGGAATTGAGTGTTTCACTGGTAGAGTCCCTCCTCCTGGAATTTTGCTGACCCAAGCCTGCTCTTTCAACATCAACAAGATACACCAATTAGCTGGACTCTGAGGGGGCCATAGTTTTACAGAGGCTCCTGTGCCCTGCTAACCAAGGCTTCTCTTGCTTATATATTCCAAAGGCATCCGCCCTTAATTTTCTTGGTCTGTGGGCATGTAATTCTTCTATATGGTAGGCCCAGTTTGCTTCCCCTACTTAGGCCTCTTTATTTGTAAGATGCGCAGCAGGCATCCGAGCAGATAGCCATGCGGCTCGTCCATGCGTCATTCAATGGCAAGGCAACATGTGGATCTCAGGCACCCATGCTCATCGTCTCCTGAATCATCATTCTGTAACTCAATGGTAGGGCTGCAGGTAGAGTGCAAGTGCCATGCGCATGGGTTCCTCGCCAGTGCCACGCATGCATGTGTCTCACCAGCTGCTGTGCCATGCATGCGGATTTGTTTTACGGTGTGCTTTAATGCGCCAGGCAGATAGGTTGCCAAAACTCATTCTTTGCACCTTCGTGGTCCCATTGTGCTACACATGCTCAAAGCAAGCCATGGATGGACTCTTGCTTGCCCCTTACCATGCACATGTTGCTCCTTACCATGGATGGACTCCTGTTTGCTCCTTACCATGCGCACATTCTCTGAGTTGGTTGGGGCTTTCCCAGAGTTAATGACGATGGCCCTTGTGTTAAGGCGGTGGGATGACAGACGCGCCAGCAGCTTGTCAGCATGTTCATCCCGCAAGCGCTTGTAGTCTTCTGACGTGAGCGGACCAGAGCCATAAGCAAAATCCAGAGAGCCATCTATCAAGGCAGATGCCACCTGCATGACCGTGCAGAGCCAAGGGCACAGTCAGCACCAGTATTTGTGACTTACTGAGGTATCTAGAGAGTCACCAATCAAGGCAGTGAGTCACCTACGTGAGAAGATCAGTGCATCCCAATCGCAAGGCTTGGGTAGATTTCACAGCAAGCTCGGCAAAGGCTGGAAATCTTTGATGACAGGCAGGGAGCAGGCTTGTCCCTCACTTGTTTATCAGGTGCTCCTATGGATTCCACACATAGTTGCGCCTCATCATGATACATTAGGTCTAAAGGTCACAACCAACAAATACAGGCCACTTGAGTACCAGACTCACCTCATCATGTGAGTCATAGCGCACCACCTTCACAGATTCCACATTTCCTGTAGGACCCCAGTACTCAGTGTTGCGTTCAAAGAGCACATGCTCAACAACTTCATCCTCTGCAAGCTCACACATTTCATTGGGCTGCTTCTCTGTGTATGTGGCCTTGGATGTCTTCTTCTCCTTGAATCGCCAAGGCCCAGTTCCTGCAGGTGACAAGGTCATGTACAGAGTTGGAAACTTTTTGAACTGCAAAGGAACTGTGCATGCTTTTGCAAGACCAGACGATATTGCTTTTGTTTTCCTGTCCATCAGTGCATGCTCTTTTACAGTGCGCGGATGAAGTCTTTGCATGATCTGCCCATAAGCTCTTGGCCACAGTCCACACATGGTGCAGTTATATACAGGATATGTCCTACAAATGCTACGTTGCGCCATGTCCCTTGCATGCAATGATCCCGGCATGACAAAAACAGATGAATTTGATGGATTAGATAGATTTGTGCAGTAAGGCTCATCAAAAATTCCCTATGCATATTTGCAAAGGATCTATGCTTTTTGCCTGGAGGAAAAATCCACACAGCTGATCTTTTTGCTGCTGGCCGCACCTGCAACCTCAAGGATACCTTTGCACTCAGCCTGCACAGGCAACACCAGATACAGTCATTCCTCTTTCCACAAAACATGACCGTAGGAACAGCAGCCCCCAAGTGCGCGCCTACAGTGCAGGAGAGCTCTCAATACCTGTTGACAGCAGTTGTACTACCTATTCTGCCTTGTACAGCTTGTAACCTTTGTTCCCTGACTTTCATTAGGGAAGCCAGTACGTGCACAGCAAGCCAAAGGTGAATGATATGCTGAATGCACTCAAGTAGTCATGCTTGAGAAGCGGCATCAATTCAAATCAAATCAAAAGACTGCTAATTGCTGGATAACCTGTCCAATCTCAGTCGCCTATGTGTCCACCTTAGTATCCAAGCTCACACCCACTTTAGTGTCCAACCTGTGTGTTCAGGCTCACACTGTCGTGTCCGACCTTTGTGCCTTTGTGGAACCTTGGAGTGTCTGTTCAATGTCACTTGCCTTGTTAGATCCGCTCTCTGGTGATCCCCATCCCACATGGCATGTGTTGCCATCAGAAGGCATGGCTTTGGGTGACATCATGCGAATTGGGCGGATATAGGTGAGCTCCTGCAAGAACATGGATGATGGAACACGCTTAGAATGGAACTTTTCAGCTAGGTACCAGAGCTGTGTCAGCACATGTTCAAAGATCCTTGTCCAGAGCAGCCTTCCCTTGTGCCTTGTTGAAGCCTGGTCAAGTGATGCATTCCATGGATGCTACCTGCAAACTGCACCAGCATGCACAGCCAAGGAAAGCTGCGCCAGCATACCTGAATTGCTGGGTAGTAGGTAGTGTCCAAGGTGATAGAGAAGGTGTGGTCACCTTCAACTTCCCACTCTTTGATGCGCGCAGGCAGGTCATACCTGTTGTGTGAGAGGCAATTTGCTCATGCACACATGAGGGTATTGGCGTTGATGCTGGCATGCATGAGCAGTTTGCCCTTTCACATGTGAGGGTATCAGCAGTCAAGCTGGTATTTGGAAGCAAGGCCCTGCTGCACCCTGCACAAACAGAGGTGTCAGCCGTAGCACACAGCTCTTGTGATGCCACAAAAAGGTCCTTGTGTGTCTATCATGTGTTGAAAGTCAAACATAAGCTGCTGAATTTATTTCTAGCCCCCCCTTCAATTCAAAGGCAAGGCAGCAGATCCAATTTGGGTTTGGGAAGACAGATGTCACAAGAATCAAGTACACCACAGGGTCCGTGATGGTCATGCAAGCTACGCGCTGCCTTGCGTAGAGCTCCGCCCATGTCACTGCGCATTACCAGACGTGAAAGTCAGGTGCCACAAGTGCACCAAGAGATCTGTGATGTTTACATGAGTATTACACCGTTTTAGGTAGAGGCTGGCCTGATCAGTTGCGACGTACCAGCCGTGGAAGTCGGGCGTCACAAGGGCAGGGTGCAACACATGGTCCAGGTTAGCCTTTGCAGCATGTGCATTCCACGGCTCTCCATCATGGAACTTCACATCCTTGCGCAGCTGAAATGTGATCTTCTGGCGTCCCTCGGCTAGGTCCTCAAGTTCCTACTGGATGGCCAGTGACAACTGAAAGCCTCGACAAAGGCTTGGATCCTGCCTGCCCATTTCATTACCTAGACATTTGCATGGACTGCAACCAACGGCTGCTAGCAAGCCTATCGGAATTCAAGTACATCAAGCAACTTGATCAGGCATAAGCTGCAAGGGGTAAAAGCACACATTTGGGCTGGGCCCATGCTCATGTTACAGCTTGCGCTCATGCAGTAGTAGGAATAATAATACAGTAATACACCATGTTCCTATAATGGTGAGTGGCAATGCCTGACCTCTAGAACACTAATACGCAAGATTTGTGTACATGGCCACAGAGTTAAAGTGAGCCCAGTGCTTGCTGCAGGGCTTGAGCGCTCTTGCATTGAGCAAACAAACAAAAGAGCACTCTCGTCACCAGTCATACAAAAGAGCTTCTTGTCACCAAGACTGGATTTTCCAGCACGAGATTGCACCCTCTCAAGATAGCACAAGCACAAAAAACGCTCTCTGCTTGCTCTCATGACATGACAGCATGACAGAAAAAGATGCTCTTTCATGCACTTTTGCGCACACATTGTACTCACCCAGCTTTCAGCAAGAGATGGAACAATCTTCCCATCTTCATACTTCACAAAGCCCTCGTAAACCATGTCATTTGCAAAGAATTCGTTCGGTCGGTACCTGCAAGTGTCATCAAGGTAAGATCTAATCTGCAGGTGAGACAGCCAGAGGCATGATCTAAGCTACAGGCAAGATGGCCAGCTTTGTCGATGTCCACCTGACGAGCGACAGCATGTGCATAGACCTTGAGTGGTCAGAGGGTGCACACATTGCTTGTGTGTGTGAGTGTGTGTGTGCATGTGTGTGTGCTCACACGTATGCTTGCGCACACATAGACAGCTTGATACATGCACATGCACTGTCATGCAGTCCACGGGATCAACCCAGCCAGGTGAGGCTGTGTGTGTATTTGTGGTCAAGAGAGCACTCATGCAAACAGGCAGACCGCACACACGCAAACAGGACAAGGCCTGAGCTTCCACAAGACCTGTCGGTGCTTGCATGCATGCAACAACATACGTGTGTGGGTTCATGCAGCCCACATCTGCAAAGAGGCCAGTTTGTGCCGCAGGTGCGACGGTGATGCCCGGGTCGCCCGACCCTGCCTTGACTTGCAGCTTGTGAAAGGGGATGTCGAACTGCTGCTGGCCAAACTCAAAGGACTCTGGAGCCAGGCGGTCCCTGTTGAAGACTGCCATGTTGGCAAGGGAAGAGAGCGGCAGATAGATGCCCTGCATGCATGAAGTGAACCTGAGCTGCGTCAGAAGTAGCAAGCTCAGAATGTAAGTCATTTTGTTGGAATACCGTCAAAACACAATGTGAACACATTCCATGCTAATTTGTGTCGCATTGCACAACACAATCTCTTATCAACTGGATCAATTGAAATGCACCTCATTCTGATCTAGACTTAAAGAGAAATACGTCACTGAAGAGTTGTGAGTCATTGTTGTCCTTATGAATCCAGGAACAATGAGGAGCCCTTGTTGCTTGCCTGCTTGTGAACGGATGTCAAGATAGAAGTCCACTTTGACTGTCGCTCCTGTGCATTCTCAGTCACCAAAGCCTGGAACAAGACGCCAGAGAGCAGGGGCGGGTGAAGCTGGGGTAAGGAACATGCAGTCAATACTTCTGGAAAGCCAAATCCGTATTTGCTCTTATGAATGGTAAAATGAATTGAGCAGGCACGTGTCCTCTGTAGTACCCTGGATTGTCATTTGACCGTTTTGGAGAGCGAGTAGGGTCTGGATACCAAAGTAAAACACAAAAATAAGCCTGCTTTGACAAAGGTTAACTCACCTCTCCAATTGTCTTGTCCAGATTTGCCTTGTCCATGGGTGCTTGCATCCCCTGCTGTGCTTCAAAGCTGTGTTGCAGCAGTTTAAACCAAGAGACAGAGGTGCAGAACCTGGATTTTATTCTTGCTCTTGGATTGTAACGCATCAGCCCAAAGCTTGAGCTACATAGGAATAGTTAGGGCATCTGAGCAGCCAAGGCAAACACCTTGCAGCAAAGCTCCAGGTAAAATCTGATTCGCTGCACCATACCTTGCTTCGTCAGCAACTCGCCAGGAGGCAGTGAAAGAGTGGGGGTCATATGGAGGTCCCCAAGTCTCTGTGAAAGCTGTACACAGTGAAGATTGACGTGGAAGTGAAAAGATTTCAAAGGCAGTCAGCGTACAAGCAAGTTTTAACCAGCAGAATTTACCAGCAGCATCCTCACCAAAATGAAAATCTCCTGATTGCACTGCAGCATTCCAACTGTCCTTGTTCAAAGGACGCGCCACAACATCAATTCCTGAGCAAGTGGGAACATTTGCAGGAAGGGCCTCAAATGATGGAGCACAGATGAGCCCATGATGCAATATATCCGCTTTGGCCTGAAATTTCTTAGCGTTGACAGGGTGGTAAGCTCTCAATGCAGGCTCGATCCTTGTGAGGCATTCCAGCCAGCTCTGGACGTATTAATACTGTGTGGTATTGATCTTGCTGGTGGGAGAAAACATAGCCAGCTGGTTTGCAGCAACATATCTGGTCAGTGAAGTAAGCAAGGACTTGAAGGAGATCTGTGCTTGATGAACATGTGCACCTTAATTGCCTGGCCCATTTTTCCGTGACACATGCTTTTTGGGAGTGCACAAAACAAGAAAACATGCAGTTTCCCCACCCTTTAAGGCAAATGTTTCGTGAACCCTCTGCTGTACAGACACATACGCTTAAGCTTGCACAATTGCACAATTATGGTGCGACTTAAGTGTAGGATTATTAATGGCATTGCTTAACGGCACTTGCTGCCTGTGCACATGCCTCAAACTTAAGTTTGCAAGCTTGCAATGGCATCGCTCAGTCCATAATTCATTTAGATCCGATGCACTACTGATAAGGGCAACTACCGATCAATCTATGCGCATTGTGCTCCCTTGACGATATCGATATTGAAAAAGACTGTTGACATCAGCTACTTTTAGGAAGCATGCGCCGCATGCGGCGATCGAATTCGATCGACGCCAGCAGAGTAACATCAGCCCAAGTTATGTCGTTTAATCAACGCTCATATATGTCTGATTTCTATGCATGTATATCAGACACAAGCACTCGATCGTCGGCATCTCGCAAGCATACTCAGCTGAGTACCATATGCATACAGTACAGTGGATCGAAATCCGGATTTCGAAGTACAGTACTGTAGTACCGTACCGGCACTGACAGTCTGGCAGATATTGAAAGCACGCATATGCTATTATACACACATGTACAGTACACATACCAACATCCGCGAGCGCTCCACGGACTTCATCCTCGATTGCAGACTGCTGAGGGATATCTTCGACATACACAAAATCAACCTTTAGTTTTTGGCCTTCTTGGTTCTCCCGGATATCACCGGATACCACGCTGCAGATCAGCAATGCCGCAAGAACGCCTGACAGCATGGTGTGCCTGAGAAACATGATTGTTTCCTTTTTCATTTCGTAAGTCTGTCTTTCCTCTTCTTTCGCCACGCCTCGGACAATTGTACCAGGTGTACCGCCACTGTATGATAGAATGAACGTACATTTGTAACAACTGAGAGTGTAAAAAAGCGAGAGAGCGTGGTAGAGTAAGAGCGCGCGTCCAAGCCGGAGCGTCATGTCAGCCCAGCAGGGCTTGGCCCCCTTCCCCAACTTCCCCATCGTGCGAGTGTCAGCTTTTCCTGGGGCACGTCCACAGGAACAAAGCACAACCCTCCACGCATTTCTGCAGCAAGAGCTTCCCCAGGACACGCAGCTCGTAGTTTTGAACCTCTACTGCTTGACCTGAGGAGGTGTGTTGCTGAGCACGTGGAAAGGGCTAGACAGGGGTGTGCGTGGTGTGGAGGGCTCCGTGATGGAAGCTCAGTGTCTTGTCTAGGGCAGGAAATAGAGAAACACAGGCTGCACAGACGGACCCTTGCATATTAACAGTTGCACAAATCCTCCAATTGTGCACAAACCACGTGGCGGCAAGAAGGGGCTGAAGTTTTCCATCGTCATGTGTAGCATAGGGAATTGGAAGGGACTGCACAGAGAAAGTGATCTACAACAGATCATTCATTCGATCAAACCGCGCGCACGCTTTCGCGAAGACACACACACACACACACACACACACACACACACACACACACACACACACAC
>LKMJ01003387.1_pt1 | contig 14825 bp, 17 predicted proteins | sample 643391 | NCBI WGS metagenome assembly LKMJ01 (sample SAMN04112250, study PRJNA286221) | soda lake metagenome | biome: soda lake; feature: Kulunda Steppe; material: water; isolation source: sample PL-Br10 brine of Picturesque Lake | place: Russia: Kulunda steppe | collected 2010-07
ACACACACACACACACACACACACACACACACACACACACAAGGGCTGTGCTTGCATCAGGGTTGGATCATTGCATGCACTTACAGGGGCACTGCTCATGTCCCATATGGGATTGCGCCAAGCCTTGCAGCGCCGCTGGACCACCACCTCGGCCGCCACTGCTGTGCCTGCATGAACAACACCTCTGCCGCTGCATCCGTGCCAGCCTGGCCAACACCCTTTGCTGCTGTGGCTCTCGCGCTGCACACCTCCCACTGGGCATGCGGTATGGGTGCGGGCCCCATGGGTCGAGCGATGGGGGCCTCGAGACATTTACCATCAGGAAAGATGACCTGGAGGCAGTTTGTGAGCCTTGCGCAGCTGGGCTGACCGCCCCTGGGGGGCTTGAGACCATTCTTTAAAGGGAATCATGCCGGCTTGCAGGCAGCCTTCAGAACCTTGCGCACCCGGGCGCACTCTTCCATATCCCCCGCATCCTCCCCAGATGAGGTGCACCCTCCCGGGTGTTGCGCCTTCCTCTCCCGGCCGCGGCATGCGTATGTGAGGACGTATTCAGACGCATGCTGTTTGACCGGCACAAGACGCGCCACCACCGCATGTGCAGGCGCATGCTGTACCACTGGCAGAGGCCAAACACAGAGGAGGGGCGCGACATCCACAGCATCAACAGCTACTTCCAGTTTGGCACACACAGGTGAGGGCAAGCTGCTGCGCAGCGGCCCCTGAGCAGCAACTGCTTCCCCCATTCCCTTTCCATGTGAGCACACTGAGCAGTGCTCAAGCCATCCCTCTAAGTTGTGTGTCAAGGTTCCCTCAACCTAGTTACACGCAGGCATGGGCAAGCTCCCCTGCAGGGGCACAACTGAGGGTGATGGCCAAGCTGCCATGACACGGCGTGTCATCCTTCTCGCCCATTCCCACCATATCATGGCACCTTGTGGCACAGCCATGGCATATCTCGCCCCTTCCACTGCAGCCAGTGCATGGATTGAGCTGGACGTGTGAGCAAGGCATCGACAGATGGACACTGCCTTGCTGCGTGCTCGCACTGTTGTACAGCCCCTTTTGGCTGCTCAATGCTGCCACCAGCCCTCTTCCCCCGCAGCGGCTCTCGCCGCGCGCGCAGGCGGACCTCTGACGAGCTCGCTTCACACACGCGCGCACATGCGCTTGGGTACACACTTGCAAAGCAAAGCTTGGGCCGTGCCTTAAGGCATGCAAACCCATGTGCGCTGATGGACGCGTGTGCGTGTGTCACCCTTTTGCCTTGTGGGCCACTTCACGACTTGTCAAAAGACCCAACCCTCTATGTGCTTCATGCAGTGGGCTGGGAGTTGGTGGTGCTGGCCACTTTGCGATTTGGGTGGATAATGACCTGATTGAGGTGAGGCTCTGGTGCAGCAGTTGCATGTCCCCTTGCGCATGATGTGGGCGTGGATAGACATGCGGTCGGTAGGCCTGCTGGTATTCCTGTACAGACGCACAGGCTGCTTGAGCACTCAACCTGGACAAATGGGAGTAGGGCTGTGGCAATGAGCACCTGCAATGGAAGCCAGCCATGATTTCATCCCAAAAAGAAGACGGTGGTGATAATGCGCCCGCGTACATGCACATCCATACACACACACCACATAAGGTTGTGTTTCTTTGTGTGCACAGGGCAGCAGCGCATACTGTGCCACGTTTGGCTCCCCAACGTTGGCCTCCCACCCAGACTTCCATGTGCACAGCCTAGAGCTGTGGGCGCTGTGAGCTGTCAGATACCCTGGAGCTGTGGGCAGTGAGAGCTGTCATATGCCCTGGAGCTTCCCGACGTGCAGGCCCCTCAGCACAGGCTTGCATGGGACATGGGCTGACTGGGCTCATTGGAAGGCTTTCAGCCCTGCGTGATTGAACCCGGGCGGCGCAACAAGCATGTCATGACACCCTTCCAACATAGAGAAATAAATAACTAAGCACCGAAATGGCCTCTGCGCTAGAGACTCTTGTTAGCTGGACCTGCTTGCAAGCTCATGTGCATAACTTGAGCCGGCTGCATTGTCTTAAGGAAAAGAAGGGTAGGGAGCGGGTGTGGCTAGCGAGGTAGCCAGCATAACAAGGCCACCTTCCAGTATGCATCTGCGTTTGCACCAGCAACTTGCTCATGAGTTGAATGTGTACCCATTGTGTTTATCGCTGGGAGTTGCGCCGCATGGTGGGAGATTGAAGACTGCTAGGCAAGTGCTCGTTAGTGGACTCCCAACACAGGTGTAGGTAGGAATTTTAGGCAGATGTTCGATGAGGATGAATTTTTCAGGGGCTGTGCTGTTTTCATCAACACTGTGGCAGGCAGGTGATCATACACATGATGTGTATGTTGTAACCCCTGCAAGTTGTAAACCCGAACAATGGTGGCCTCCACTCGTTCATGGTACCAGTACTACTTGTAGTACTTTGCAGGCACCGGCAAAGAGTTGCCACCCAGTGAGGAACTTGTTGACAAAAATGATTCACCTACTTAGAAGCTCCACTGTAGGAGATTCACGGCTCTTTGGGCCAATGTGTATCCTTTTCCTTCAAGGATTCTTCATCGAAGTTGGTTGATGTAGGGAGTGGTTTCATTGCCTACGTACCTTTTCTTTTTCTTTTTTCTTAGAGGGCAACCAGAGAAGTGGTTCCAGCCTGGAACAATTCCTGAGGGAACGATACTGTCTAGTAGATTAGGTTACAAAGCTGTATCCGCTGAACGATGGCAGCTTAGCTGAAGCCTAAAAGGCCTGCAACCCAATCCAAACCATTATAACGCTCATAGCAGAAAAAAGACGAAACGTGTCTGAAAGCCAGGGAAAAGTAGACATCAGCACTTCAAGTACTGTTGTTAACAGGTCACCGCAACACAGTGATGAGATGATGAAGATTAAATTTGCATAATCAAACGTGCTCAATGAGCTGGCACCATAATGAAAAAGTTAGGTTACATATCTGTTACATTACAGCCCATGTACCTGCCAAACGAGGGCAGCTAAGCTGAAGTCAATCAAGCCTGCAACCAAAATTAGTTCAAAAAGCAAGCAACTTGAAGGTCACCACCGTGGTGTTCTGAATCCCTAGGCACAGCAATCTAGGCACTCATGCGCATACAAAGCAAGTCCTTTGGTGTCTGCTTGGCTAACAAAGTCTCTAATAAGTAATAATCAATACTTTTGACTAGTAGGTACACAATGGCCTTGGTATTAGAAAGAGTGACTAGAAGAGTGTAGTAAGGTGTTTAGCTAGCGTTCGGTGCTTTAGCAGCTTGCTCGGGCTCGCTGCGCTTGCTTGCCTATTCAACTGATGGCACCTTGGAAAGAATAAGGTGGCAAAGCTGTACCCAGAAAAGCCAAAGTCGAAGTCGATGCCAACCAGTCAACTTGCAGCAGGCATGTGGATTTAAGGTTCGTTGGCTAACCAGCACCAGCAGTATCTCTTGTTCTCTCCACCAAGCGGGCGCAAGCTTCAGGCAGGGCTGGTCATGATCCATGACTCCATCCCTTGCCCATGATGATTATGTGTTACCTGAGAATGTGAAGGGCGTCCCTGTGCATCAAGGTCAGAGCTGCTGCAGGCCTGCTGCCCTTCTCCGCTCCTCCATCTGAATGTAGCACAGCACGGAGTGAGGAAGGGAAAGGTGAGGTTGACCATGGTACTGTGAAAGCACCACACCAGGACAGCTCATTCATTGTACTGTGAAAGTGCTCATTCATTGTACTGTGATAATCATTGTACTGTGAAAGTGCTCATTCATTGTACTGTGATAATCATTGTACTGTGAAAGTGCTCATTCATTGTACTGTGAAAATCATTGTACTGTGAAAGCACCACACCAGGACACCTCCGCCCATATGGGACAGAAGTGGGTGAGAGACAATGAATGGTCTGTTGCAGGTGAGAGGCAGCTTTGGTTGCGAGTGAGAAACAAAGTTTTTCTTGCGCGTAAGACATGTAATTGATGCGGTTGTGTGCTTGGACAGCCTGCGCCACACGGCTCTTGTTGACAAGAAATGTAAGGGTGTGAACAATGCAGAGGAGATTGCAATAGCTGACCGGTGCCAGCCGCAAGGGACTTGACGGGTTGGGGTGAAAGTCCCCCCACTCCTTCAAAAGAGTAGGAATGTGCAAAAGTGGCACCCACACGGGAGTTGGTCGGACCCTTATGGCCGAGCCTGTCAGAACGTTACAAAAATCAACACCAACGAGACTGTGGAAACCCCATGTTGTACACCTTGCATGCTGCCAGCCAAGGACGGTGAGCCCAACACACCTAAATCTAGCCAGGATGCTGCATGTTCAAATCATCATGTACTGCAAAGAATATATAATTGAATGAAGGTATGGTGTTCCCCTGCCTCTGCAAAATGAGATTGCGTGCGCAGCTATCCTGCGCACCGGCATGCAAAAGTGCGCACACACGCACACTTGATCGCGAACAGCATGCCCTTAGCTGCACGGGACCCTGCGTGGTGTGTGCTGTGTGCTGAGCACCCTCATGACAGAGGGTCAAGCCTGAGGCTGCTCACAGCTTGCGTGCCTGCAGTCAGTCTTTGTGCCACCTCCCACATGCAGTCATCAGCACACTTCCAGCCTTCCGGGCTGCCTTTTGTTCAGGGACTGTCCTCACACAGCCTTTTGATCAGGGACAGTCCTCACACAGCCTTTTGATCAGGGACAGTCCTCACACTGCCTTTTCATCAGGGACAGTCCTCACACTGCCTTTTTTATCAGGGACTGTCCTCACACACTCTTTTGTTCAGGAACAGTCCTCACGCTGCCTTTTTATCAGGGACTGTCCTCACACGCCGCCTTCCCTCCTCTACACGCCCCAGCCCTCACACTCCCACAACCTCACCAAACAAACTTACAGAAGCAATCACAATCAGTCACACACCCTGGCCTGGCTGTCCTTGCCCAATTTGGAGCCCGCCACCCATGCCAGACTTAAATCCGCATGCCCGCCTGCATGCATGACAACTCCCCTCCCGGGCCTGGCCGTTCACCCAAATTGTGAACCCACCTGGCTACACTCAAGCCTTCCCACCCTCCCCCAAGCACATGCAGCCCCCCACCCCACTACACGCACCCTGGCCTGGCTGTCCGCGTGCATCTTGATGTCGTCCGCCCATGCGCTGCGCAGCAGCAGCAGCCGCGAGGCCACAAACTCCCGCGGGCTGCTGCTCACACCCTCGCTCTTGACGCCGCCACCGGCACTTTCAGTGGGGAGCTCCATATCCTCGTCTGGCAGGTGAGCCAAAGCAGCCGCCTCAAACGCTGCGGCGTGCTGCGGGAGCATGCATACAGGCAGGTAGGCAGGCGTGCGTGCGCACGCACATGTGTAGGCATGTTCGTGCGCTGCGTTCTGTGAGCCTGCGCTGGCAAAAGTGGACCGCCGCCGCGCGCCACCCGCCAGAGGACAGATGGGGCCCCGCTCCCCTTCGCCGCCAGCGGCGTACTTTTGCCACATGTAGGGTGGTGCAGGGGTGTGTGTGTGTGTGTGTGTGTGTGTGTGTGTGTGTGTGTGTGTGTGTGCCACTGGCATGGCAGAGTCACGGCAGAGGCGCCATCCCATCACACCTCTGTCAAGGCGGGGGCGTTATTGACAGTGGCGCCTCGGGCGCCTTCATGTGACGGGCAGAGGCTACGGTTTCCATGCCCATATGCAGCGCGCATGGCTACCACTGGCTCAGTGCAGAGGCTCATTCCCCCGTCCCAGCCGCACTGAGGGTCCCCTCGCCCCCTTCCCGATGCCCTGCCACACTTTTGCTGCGCTGCCACTGCTGCCCCAAGCTGCTGGCAGCCCACCCTTCCCACCTTGCCAATCCCATACGCATGTTTTGTGCAGCCCAAAGGTGCAGCCAGAAGATGCTAGAAGGTGCAGCCAAAAGGTGCAGCCAGAAGATGCTAGAAGGTGCAGCCAGACGAAAACAGCACGGGGTCCACCCCCTGGGCGGGCTGGCTGCCCTCACCCGAGGGGGGCCCACACATCTGCCCCATTGCACCACTCACAATATATGCCACAAAGAACACTCACAATGCCACAAAGACTCACACTCACAATGCCACAAAGCACACATAAACATGGGATTGGGAAGGTCACCCCGCCTCGACCTTCCGCCCGCCTCCCCCCGCCCAGGCGCCCGAACTAGCCCCTCACTGGCCCGAGCCCTCCCAACCCACAGCCAGGGGCCTCCAACCTTCCGCCCCCCAACTTGACCTCTCCCATTCGCCTCAGCTTAAGCAGAGTTCACAACCTTTTGGCCCCTGAGCCCTCTCACTCCAGTCTAGCCCTGGCTGCCGGGCTTCAGAGCCGTGCACCAGGGATGGGGTGCTCAATTTGGCCTGTGGGCGCAACCTGCTGTAACCCTAAAACGGGCGCCGAGGAAACGGCCAGCATTTCTGAAGGGCATCCAAAGTGTGGGCCCCTGCTTTGCAAGAGGCTAAGAAGCTGCCAGAAGCCGACATGAACCCAGCAGCATGACAAACGCAGCCCAAAGTGATGAGTGACGCACCTTGTGCACTAGCAGCCTGGTGTACGCGGCCTTGTCCTGGCTGTCTATGCAAGCCAGCAGGGCATGACCTGCAGGGTTTGGAGGGTGCGGGGCAGAAACACGCTTGCGGTGTTGGGAGAGCCCAGGCTGAGGGTGGCAAAAAGTTGACAGGGCGTGCGTGGGGTGCTGGGCCATGCAGAGGCAGTGGGTGAAATTGGCTCCGCAGGCGAGCAGGAAGGTTTGGAGCCATCAATCATTAGGCGCACGCCTAAGTCAAGAATAATGGATGGGAGGCTGTTTGCGGACATAAAGGCAAGTATGGTAGGGATTTTAGGAAGCGTGTGTACTGAGTCCGCAAATATCCACGCACACACATATACACACGCACACATGCACACGGACAATATAAGCCCAAGCACGCATGCACACATCCACGCACACGCACGCGCACACACATATATAATGCACACAAACGCACACACGCCCACTCGCGCACCATCGTGCCACAAGGGGCTGCTAGGCTCCGCTTCCTCCAGCGGCCGGAACAGCCCCGCCAGGAACTGCACGTACTGGAGGCCCAGCTCCACCACCTCCAAGTCCCACGGCAGCTGCTGAGGCCCCGGCCGGCTCTGGTCCGCCATGCTCAGCAGCAGCTGCACGCACACGCATGCACACGCACACCCATCCGCATCAACACGCACGCACACATGCACGCACGTGCGCGCACACATGTGCTACACAGCATGCACGGGTGCATGCATGTGTGTGCGTGCCTGTGAATGTGTGTGTATGTGTGTGTGCGCAAGCGGCAAGGGCATGCAGAGCAGGCCTCCCTTCGACTGCCTCGCGCATTGTGCCATAGAGGGCTGCTACGCAGTATGCTGGCTTGTGCTGGGGGGTTGAGCCTACGCCGGGCACCTGATCCGCTGTGCCAGGCATGCAGCGTGCGAGCAGCGCCTGGGTGCGGCGAAGGACGTGCAACGCGTGATATGCACGTGGCGCGCGAGAGAGGTACGGTGGTGCTCCGAGCTGCTGCGCAGGCGGCGTGCCAGCGTGGGTGGAGCATGAGACCATGCAGGGCGTGACCCAGGCGTGCAGCAGGCGTGCAGCAGGCGCGCTGTTGACATGCAGCAGAGCGTGTGGCAGGCGCGCTGCTGGCATGCAGCAGGCGGGCTTCTGGCGAGAAGCAGGCACACTGCCGGCATGCAGCAGGCGTGCAGCAGGCGGGCTCCTGGAGAGTGCAGCAGGCGGGCCTCACCCCATCCAGCTGCCCCACAGCAGTGGCCGTGGCCCAAGGGTTGACCAGCGCCGCCAGCCGCAGCTCAACAGGGGAGTGCACCGGTAGCGCGTCTTGCACGCGGCGCACTAGGGCTGGTGTCAGCTGCCCCAGGTCATGCCCACCCTGCGCAGCAGCCGCCGTCAACGCATCATCATCGCCATCACCACTGTCAACAGCAGCAGCAGCAGCAGCAGCAGCAGCAGGAGCATCATCATACTAGCAGCAGCACCAGCATCGACGACACCTGCAGCAGCAGCGGTGCAGCGGCCCAGGCTGCTACTGGCTGGGCAGGCACCTCAACACGCAGCACTCGACACGCGCGAGCTGGACACACGCAGCAACTTTAGGAAAGCACACAGCTGCTGGCTGGGCAGGCACCGCAACACGCAGCACTCGACACGCGCGAGCTGGACACACGCAGCAACTTTAGGAAAGCACACAGCTGCTGGCTGGGCAGGTAGTCTAGCACGCAGCGCACAGGCGCAGGCAGAGCCCATGCTGGAAACATGGGGTGAGCCCGCACAGCCAGGCTGCGGCGCAAGGAGGTCTGCAACCACAGGAAAACATGCTGGCCTGCCACACAGCCACGGCCACTGCGGCCATGCGCTGATCAGTGGTTGGGCCACGAGTGGCGAGCAACAGCTGCAGCACTGCAGCGGAGCAAGTGGCAGGCATGTTGTGGCGGAGCAAGCGGCAGGCATGTTGTGGCGCACCCTGCTGCAGCCTTTTGGTCAACACTCACGTCGGGGTCCTTGGCCAGCGCCGGGAACATGGCCTGCAGCACGCCCAGCTCCGCAGCCAGCGCCAGGCCTGGCAGGCAGCAGCGCACACGTGAAGGATGTGTGCATGCATGCATTTGTGTGGGTGTGTATGTGTGTGTGCGTGTGTGTGCGCTTATGCTGCGGCACGCCTGCTTCTGCAGCCAGCGCCCAGCCTGGCAGGTAGCAGGGTCCGCACAAGGAACAGCTGGCGTGTGCGTTCTAGCTGGCATGTGCATACAAGCTGGCATGTGCAAACAAGCTGGCATGTGCATACAAGCTGGCATGTCACAGGGGCATGCACATGCGCTTTTCTGCGTGTGCAGCATGCTCACAAATGTGCCTGTAAGTGCAGGTGGCACGCGCGACCCTCCTTCCTGCCAACCACGATGAAGCACGGCCGCAGCCCCACCTACATGCTGCCGCGCACGGCAGCAACCCTGCTCTCCCTCATGCTGCTGCACACAGCAGCAACCTCACACTCCCTCATGCTGCTGCGCACGGCAGCAACCTCACACTCCCTCATGCTGCTGCGCACGGCAGCAACTTCACACTCCCTCATGCTGCTGCGCACGGCAGCAACCTCACATTCCCTCATGCTGCTGCGCACGGCAGCCCCGCTCACCATGCGGCACGGCGGACGCGCCCCAGGGACTGCTATGGGAGGTGGCCATCAGCTTGAGCAGCTCCTTGTGCAGGCGGCGGTTGCCCAGGTTCAGGGTGCCCCTGTTGGCATCTGCACGTGCACAGAGGGTGGGGCAGGAGGGTGTGGGACGGAGAGGAGCGCGAAAAGTGGGCAGCTCAGCTTGCTTGATGGTCAGGGGCAGTGGGAGGAAAGGGCGGGGGATGTTGGCCCAATGCAGGCAGCGGCAGCGTGGGGCCACTGCAAGCTCACAAGGGAGCGACCAGGCCCACTGACAGCACGGCTGGAGGCCTGTGCATCAGATTGGTCCGTGTGAGCTGTGGCTACAGAGTGGGCAGAGCGCATGATCGTCAAGCACATCAGCAGATTGGTCCTTTTGTTGGCTGTGGCTACAGAGTGGGCAGAGAGCATATGATTGTCAAGCACATCAGCTGAGGGCGGGCCGCAAGATATACTGAGCCCCTGCAGTGCTGTGTGCGTGCGCGCAAGATAGGTGCAAGACAGGTGTACCGCTTGGGCTTGCCCCACGCCACCTATGCTCGCACCTACCAGGCGCGTCAAACTTGCAGCGGTGCGCGTGCTTTGTGATCTCGCGCCGCGTCACGCCAGGGTCTACTGCAAGCCCAAAGCCCGCGGCAAAGCGCACAGCGCGCAGCACGCGGATGGGGTCAGTCGAGAACACGTCGGCTGCCTTGTGGGGGCTCAAGCCGTAGGGAGGCATGCGCAGGACCTGCGTGCAGCGGTGGGCACATGCATATGTGCGTGGGATGCCATGCGTGTGTGCGTATGTGTGTGATGCACTTCCGTGCGCGTGTATGCATGTGCGTTCTCGCGCTTGCATCATTGCAAGTGTGCGCACGCGCGTGTGCGTGTGCGTGTGCGTGTGCGCGTGTGTGTGTTTGCACAAAGACGTTTGTGAGGAATGTGGGGAACATACAGCAGAGCTTGGCCGCGGCCAAACAATCGCAGCTGAGACGAGTGAGCGCGCCTGAGCCCGACTCAAAAACGAACAAACATGCAGACAAAAAGGGAGGCCCTGGCTCCTGAACAGGCAGGGTGTGCCCGCAATGTCTTCTTCAAGAGTCGGGAGGGAAGAATCAAGCATGACGCGCACGTACACACGCACACAGGTGCACGTCATACACACGTGATGTAGGTGTGTGCTGCACCTGGGGAGAATCAACCTGGGGTGCACGCAAGCAATCAGCAGACTCCACTACATGGTCTCTGCGTACACCAGTGCACGATGTTGATTCACACCACCAGACGCCGCTTGGAGCACACTAAATAGCACACGGTCCGCGGCACACCAGGGCACAAAGTGTAGCACAACAGGGCACAAAGTGTAGCACAACAGGGCACAAAGTGTAGCACACCAGGGCACGAAGTGTAGCATACCAGGGCACAAAGTGCAGCATACCAGGGCACAAAGTGTAGCACACCAGGGCACAAAGTGCAGCACACCAGGGCACAAAGTGTGGCACACAAGGGTACTGTGTGCGGCACATCACCGCAGCACGCTGTGTGCTTTGCTGCAGCAGATGCGCTTGCCTCATCGCTTGCCAAGGACAGGCACCTACAGATGGACACGGCCGCGTACCCCAGTACCTGTATATCCACCTGCCTGCTGTCAGATGCTGCACTGCCCCCAAGGTGGCACACCTTACACCTTACGCCATGAGCCGGCCAGCCAGGGCGCATGCTCTCCACCCACCACCAGCCCGTGTCCCCTGCTTTGCGTCAGAGCCCCATGCAAACCAGAAAGTGGCAAGCCTGGCATGATGCCGGCCTAATTTGTCCAGGCCAGGCCAAGCCTGAACGCAACCTGTGGCTGCAGGCATCCCATGCTCTGGCTCCACTTGCTTGGAGTGGCCTGGTGCATGGACAGGCGGCATAGCGCGTGCATGGGCGCATACACGCGCGCGCACACACACACACACACACCACAGGGCAGTTTTGCGTGCGTAGGGCGATCCCTGCACGCTTGCAGTGCCTGCTGCCGAGTAAGGGCCTGCCGCGTGTGCGCACCTTGTCTTTGAGGTCGCGCACGCCACCGATAAAGTCCAGCACATCCCCGGTGAGTGGGTCAAAGAAGATGGCGTTGATGGTGAAGTCACGGAGGCCTGCTAGGCACACACAAACACAGGGGTAGCTGCCTGCATGAGAGTCCCTAAGAGAGTTGGCCTGCAAGATGCATTGCCCCTCACTGACAGATGCCCGTGTAGGAGCCCATAGCTCCACCATTTGGGCTGAGCTCGCACATGTGGCAGCTGATAGGGGAGCGTGAACGAGGCGGCCAAGGTGGGCAGCCTGAGCCAGACCGCTTCTGTGAATGTGCCTTGTGCATGATCATGCGCGACGGCCATGGTGACATGTGGAGCTGACCCGCACAATCGTGCGAGAAGGCGCGCCTCGCTCAAGGTCGGCATCGACCATATGGGGCATCACGATTCGTGCGCATCCCAGAGTCGTCTGGCAGACCGGAGGGCATTTGGGTTTGGGTCCACCTCTTTGCTACAACAGTGCACCCTGGGCGGAGCTCGCAGCTGCCACCGATGCAGCCCATGCATGGCCTGCCTGTGCAGATATGCGCAACCATACATGCACACGCACGACACGCACGCTCACATGCGTCTAGGTACGCGGACCCCAGGGCATTCTCTCGTAATGGGCCTCTGAACTGCGCCACTTCAAACTGCAAGCCCTGCGTTGTGGGTCACGGGGCAGGGTATGCAGCAGGGGGCGGGCCTGTTGGGCTCTGATCGGCAGCCATGTGTGTGGCCAAGTGCAGGTGATCGGCAGCCATGTGTGTGGCCAAGTGCAGGTGAGGTGCTCCAGCATTCCATGCGCCCAATCAACTAAGCCCAGCAAGCTTGCCTGCATGTGCTCAGGCCTGCTGCTGCTGCCGCTGCTGCTGCTGCTGCAAATGACACAGATTCCAGAAGGAGAGCCACAGTCACTACCGACCAGGCTCGTGCACATCAGGGACGCATTGGGTCCAGACACGGGCCTGGCAGGAGGCCATGGATGAGCTGCAAGCAAAACCATCCCGCCCGCTCTCGCGCGCGCCCCACAGGTCACGCACCACAAGCGCACGGGAGGGAATGTGTGCAAGCTGTCAAGTCACAGGATGAAGGGCACAGAAGGGCGCGTGCGCGCCGGACCCACCGGCTTGGTCAGCCGCGCCATGCCCCGTGTGAGCTGCTTGGTGTTGTACTCGTGCATGCACAGGGGCACCTGCAGCCATGCAAGCAGCCATGCCCCGTGTGAGCTGCTGGGTGTTGTACTCGTGCATGCACAGGGGCACCTGCAGCCATGCAAGCAGCCATGCCCCGTGTGAGCTGCTGGGTGTTGTACTCGTGCATGCGCAGGGGCACCTGCAGCCATGCAAGCAGCCCCATGTTTATGGGGAGCCCCCTGGCTGAGCAGGGCTGTTGCAGACAATAGGATAGATCGGGCAGAGCTGAAAAGTTCTCAGCACTGGCTGTGCAAGTGAGCGCACATGTGCGCGCATGCAAACACACACACATACGCACTTATGCGCTTGCGCGCACGCACACATACACACGCACCCACCCCACCCCAACCAAAGGGAAGAGCTAAAGCCTGAGGGTTGCACCTCACACCCTCACCTGCGTTTGCACGCTCGCGCTGGTGGCTATGTCGATGTCGGCGCTGGGCCGCCCCAGCAGCGCATCACGCACCCAGCCGCCGCTGATGTACGCCAGCTCGTTCTCATTGCGCAGCCTGAGTGCACCACGTGCCAGGCAAATGTACACAGCCTGAGTGCACCACGTGCCAGGCAAATGTACACAGAGCACGGCTTGTGTGCAAGGGTCAAGCAGGCCGAGTGCCTTTGGAATGGTGACCAATAAGACCTGCTTTGTTCAGCTCTGTTCCAGTGCCAGTGCCAGCGCCCTCGCGCACACAGATCGCGCCTCCAGCTTTACTGCTCTGTTGATGAGGTGTTATGCCAGGCATCCGGGATATCCACAGTGAGCCACCTAGACGCAAGGACAGATCCCTTGCGCACATGCGCAGAGCCAGCCATGCGTGTGTGCCCGTGCATGCCACGTGCCCTGCGTGAGCACGCACGCATCCGTAACCTACATTTTCAACCCAGTCCAACGGAAGGGACCCCATGCCCGGTGCCCTGCACCCACACTTCCTTGCCACCTTGTGGTCTTACCCATGCTTGTCATGCATGGTTCAGGACCACTGCTGTGCACATGGCAAGGGGCAGCCAGGCGGGCGGATGGATGCCTGTGGCTGCAGCCGCACCTTGCAATGATGTCGACGGCAGACTCCAGCAGGTACGCCTGCTCTGATCCTGGGGCTGCGGAGATGGCCGCGCACGCGGCAGTGCAGGCTTCTGGCACTGACAGCAGGGGCGCCCGCTGCTGTTGGGGGCTCCGGTCCCTGAGGGTCAGCAACAAGTGCGTGTGGCAGTCTTAGTGCGTGTGCTTGCCAGTGAACACATGGCACAAGAAGGGGAGGAGCGGGGCTCATGCATGGGCATGCACAGAATTGCTTCAATGTCCGGCTCTTGAGGAGGGCTCTTCAGGAGGGTCGGGCCAGTCTGGTGCAAGTGCACGGACACACCCCGCACCCTCTGGGCCTGCATGCATCAGGCAATCGCCCAGTGACACCCTTGTGTAAGCATGCATAGCAACATGCTCATCTACCACCACCCCAGATCCCCATGCCTAGGGGCATCTGCTGCATGGCTTCCTTACTTTGCTGATCCTGGGGTCTCCCAGCCTGGCAAATGGTACACCTCAAGGGTGCAGCTGCCACGGCTTAGCGGGTTATGCGCCTGCGGCTTGCTAGTGATAGGATGGCTCTCCGTCTTGTAGGGTAGGAGGGCAGACAGCCGGCTGGTCGTTGAGGGCGGGGGCTGCGGTGGCGAAACAGGAGCTGGAGCGGAAGCTGCAGGCTGCTGCAAGGGCGCCATGGACGTGGAGAGGGGCTTGCTCGTGTCCAAGGCAGCAGCTCTCAGCAGACAAGGTAAGAGAGGGTGATGGAGCGGCTGGTGACAATTTGCAGGCAGGCGCAGAAAAAGAGCTTGAAGGCAGGCCCTGGCAACTCGAGGAGGAGGGAGGAGAAGCATTATCGTGCACAGCACTCCTGACCAGAACCGTTGTAATGCAGGGTCTAGGAGATCATACTGGATTGGTCAGACTGAATTCGTCTGAATGAATTGGGCAAAACTGGCAACAAGATCTCACTCTTAAATTTCAGCCGCGACGCAATCAAAATCAATCAAAAGTTTTGTTGCGAAAGATCATCGCATTCCATCGGTAACAATGAGACAGTGCCTGCAGAGAACCGCTTCCTCACAATTAAGCTGTGCAAGCCCATCCATCACCCCCGGACGGTGCTTCCTCTCCAGTGTTCCTCGCCATGCTACATTATCTGTTGCACCGATGCGGAAATCGCAAATCAACATGCGTCCATCGGTGGAGGCCAGAGGGGTGAGCAGGGATGGACAAGGCATGCAGCTCATGCACTCAGACGTTCATACACAGAGCATTTGTTCAAGGGGAAAATAAGTGCACACGCGCGCGCGCACGCGCACACACACACACACACACACACACACACACACACACACACACACACACACACACACACACACACACACA
>LKMJ01003388.1_pt1 | contig 14824 bp, 19 predicted proteins | sample 643391 | NCBI WGS metagenome assembly LKMJ01 (sample SAMN04112250, study PRJNA286221) | soda lake metagenome | biome: soda lake; feature: Kulunda Steppe; material: water; isolation source: sample PL-Br10 brine of Picturesque Lake | place: Russia: Kulunda steppe | collected 2010-07
CCTCCCATACCCCCAGCGCCATCCAGACCCTGGCCGCACCCTCCAGCGCCCTCGTCCCATGACAAGCGTGCGCCATCCTCTCCCTGATCGCCCGCCCCTGCGCCGCGCCCCGCTCTTCGGCCCCCCATGTAGCACCCATGCAGACGCAGGTGTTGAGCACGATCTGTGCTCCCCATGCAGCATGCACGCAGACGCAGGTGTTGAGCGCGATCCGTGCCCCCCATGCAGCACCCGCGCAGACGCAAATATTGAGCGCACCTCCAGCCCTGGCAGCTGCAGCACCCAAAGCAAGGCCGGAGCAGAACCACAGCCCCAGGGCAGCATACCCCCTGAGGCTTACTGCTCACTGCCGCAATATTGGGCATCAGGCGCGCGCCCCATGCCTGCTGCCTCGGCTTTGCACGGCCAGTGGCAGCAGCAGCAGCAGCAGCAGCAGCAGCAGCAGCAGCAGCAGTGGGAGAAAGGGGAACATATGCTGGCGCTGCAGCAGCCGCGAGAGCAGCTGCAGCAGCAAGAGCAGCAGCCTGAGCAGCCCCCCTCCTCTGCCCATGCCCACCTGACGGACATGCGCCACCCGGCCACTTGGTTCCCCGGCGCACGCGCCATGCGGCGGAAGATTGTTGCGCACTTGGGGCCCACAAACTCAGGTGAGAAGGGCCGCACCAGGCCCCAACCCTGAGATCATGAACCCCGCAGCTCGGCGAAGCCAGTGTCTGAGCCCCTCACTCAGGACCCCTGCAGCCTCTCCTTTTGGAGTGACAGGCAGGCTCTAAGATGATAACATGACAGACTTTAGATGGTGACCTGACAGACTTTAGATGGTAACCTGAGGCTTTAGATGGTAACCTGACAGGCTTTAGATGGTAACCTGACAGACTTTAGATGGTAACCTGACAGGCTTTAGATGGTAACCTGACAGGCTTTAGATGGTAACCTGACAGACTTTCGATGGTAACCTGACAGGCTTTAGATGGTAACCTGACAGGCTTTAGATGGTAACCTGACAGGCTTTAGATGGTAACCTGACAGGCTTTAGATGGTAACCTGACGGGCAGGCTCTACAGGCAGGCTCTCAAATGGTAACCTGCGGCTTGGGGTCAGTAGCAGGACCAGGCGGGGTTTGATGACCATTAGCCTCCGATGGCGGCTGCAATTATTTTGATGATGTCATGAGCCACGGCATGGCTCTAAGGAGTGAGTTGCTCATGCTGGGCAGAGGAAGTGATTCCAGACAATGTACTGACGCCTTGCGGAAAATTGCAGGGGCTGTGGCGCAAGTTCTTGGGGGGTGTTTGAGACACCTGCGTTGATGCACCTGTGGCGTCTGGATCCATGAGTCAAACACCTGCGTTGATGCACCTGTGGCGTCTGGACCCATGAGTCAAACACCTGCATTAATGCACCTGTGGCGTCTGGATCCATGAGTCAAACACCTGCATTAATGCACCTGTGGCGTCTAAATCCATGAGTCAAACACGTGCCGTAGCTATTTTGGGAACTTCTTGTCTCCTTCCCTGTAACCCACAGCACAGCACCATCAGGGGCGCAAGGAGTCAGGGGAGTAGGGCTCACGCTCTAGAGAGCATCCTTGTGTGTATGTGTGTTTGTGTGTATCCTTGTGTGTATATGTGTGCGTGTTGCTCAACAGTCCCACCAAGTGCTCTTGGCACAGACGCATCCGCTGTTGCCCCAGTTTGGCGGGGGGGTGCAAGAAGGAAGGCCCCTGCATACTTTGGCGTCCTCACTGTATGCTCTCCTGCAACTGAATTATGGCACATGCCCCTTCAAGCCCAACCCCACAGTGGGTGCTGCCACTCTGACCAAAAGCCCCATGCCCGGGAAGCAGCAGGGTGCATGCGCATGCGCTGGCACTGTGATTGCAGGAAACACCCATGCAGCGCTGGCACTGTGATTGCAGGAAAGGCTCATGCAGCGCTGGCACTATGATTGCAGGAAAGACCCATGCGGCGTTAGAATCGCTCAAAGCAGCCCAGGGTGGGGTGTACTGTGGACCTCTCCGGCTGCTAGCATGCGAGATCTCTGACCGGTGAGTGCGAGATCTGACCAGCGCGTGTCTGCGCGTTTGTGCATGTGTGTGCTTGTGTGTGTGTACAACCTTAGTGAGATCCCTGACTGCAGTGGTGCAGGATTCTTGAGCGATGGGTTTGGAGAGTCATGACGGCAGGGTCAGACAAACTGCGCTTTCTTGGGCTTTCTGGGCACACATCACCTGTAATGTACCTCATCAAGGTCCCCAACCAGTACGTCAGGGAGGTAGCTGGATTTGTGTGATGAAGGGGAAGTTGGCGGGGCCCAGGGAGCATTCCCTGCCGCGTCATTGTTGTCAGCTTGCGCCCCAGCACACTTTCCTTGCAGAACCAGGTGTGTCGTGCATGTGCTGCGTTTTGCGTTGAGGCGCTTGCACGTTGACGTTTGCTTGGCTCCCATCAAGAGCTGCGCTGTGGTGGGTGCCCAGGAGAAGCGCCTGAGTGATAAATGGGGCCCTGTTTTTCCCCCCTGCCTCTTCCCCTGCCTCATCCCGGCCGCCCTGTGGCTCCCCTGTGCCCTCGGGGCCAGCTGCCTGCCTGGTGCAGGCTCCTCAGGCTCCTTAGCGAGTGTTGCAGCGGCGCATGTGAGTTGAGGACAGCGCCAACCTGCCTGCCCGCTGCAGGCTCCTTGGTGCGGGCGTGGCGTGCAAGCTGGTGACTGGACAGGAGGTGCGCGAGGTGGAGGGCGCGCGGCACGTGGCGGCGACTGTGGAGATGGCGCCCCTGGCACCCACGGCTGCTGCGCACCGCGGGATGCACGCATTTGAGGTAAGGCAAGCTGCTGCCTATGTGAGGCTGCTGGGATGCACGCATCTGAGGTAAGACAAGTTGCTGCCTATGTGAGGCTGCTGGTGTGGGTGCGTTTGAGGTAAGGCAAGCTGCTGTCTATGTGAGGCTGTTGGGATGCATGTATTTGAGGTAAGACAAGTTGCTGCCTATGTGAGGCTGCTGGTGTGGGTATGCTCGAGGTGATGCCAGTGGCTGCCTGTGTTGGGTATAATGTTGGCTGCCTGTGTTGGGTATAATGTTGGCTGCCTGTGTTGGGTATAATGTGATGGCTGTGTGTCGCGTATGTGTGCGTGTGCGTGCATAATCGCGTTCCTGTCTTTTTGTGTGCATGCATGTGTAAAGCGAACTATGCTGCGCTCAGTGTGCTGGCTTCCAGCACATGTGCTTTAAGGCTTGTGAGCTGCACCCACATGATTCGGAATTGCGATCCTTGAACAGGTTGTATGAGGCCTGTGGCAGCGGCGTTCGCCTCGCGCGTATTGCTTCATGCAGCACCTGCATGAGGATGTGTGGGGCCTGCAAACCTGGTCCTGGGCCCTGCTTGCCTGCAAACCTGGTCCTACGCCCTGCGTGCCTGCAAACCTGGTCCTTCGCCCTGCGTGCCTGAAAACATGGTCTTGGGCCCTGCGTGCCTGCAGGTTGGTGTGCTGGACGAGGTCCAGATGATCTCCGACTCAGGGCGGGGCTGGGGCTGGACGCGTGTGCTGCTGGGCATGCAGGCGCAAACCCTGCACGTGTGCGGAGATCCAGGCGCGCTGCCGGTGCTGCAGCAGCTCGTGCATGAGTGCGGGGACGAGCTGGAGGTGCGTGCATGCGCCTGTGTGTGTAACTGTATTTGTGTGTTTGCATGTGCATCTGTGTTCGTACTTGAGTGCGGGCTAGCCGGAGGTGCGAGCATGTGCATGTATGCGCGTGTTGTGTGTACAAGAGTACAGGAGTAAGCTGGAGGTGCAAGCACGAGCCGTGCAGGCATGCTTGTGTGTGTTCATGCATGAGGGCAGGGATTCATTTAGAGGTGGCTGTGCGTGCTTGCGTGCACACATACGATTATATAAGTGTGTGTGTGTGTGCGTGTGCACTCGCATGTGTGTGCGTGCATGAGCGTAGACATGTGCTGGAGGTGCAAACATGTCGTGTGCACACGCAGTGCCAGGGATGCTCATGCAAGCGATGCTTGCAAATGTGCTCACAAACTTTTTTTAGCATTTGTCTGTGTTTGTGTTCTACGCGCAGGAGTAAGTCAGTAAAAGGAGGCCTTCGCTTCTTTTTTCCACTGTTTAAGGCAAGCAAAGCGCACCCAGAGGCACCGAGTCTGGCTGGGAGAGTACCTCCCGCACGAGCTGCTCGCACTGCCTGTTGCTAACCAGCGCCATACTTTTTGTGTGCGGGCCACCCCCCCCCACCCGCAGGTCCGCCACTACACGCGCTTGGCACCGTTGGTGGTCTCCGGTGATCCCCTGGGGTCACTTGCCTGCCTTCAGCCTGGGGATTGCCTGGTGGCCTTCTCGCGCAAGAAGGTTGGTGCTTTGCGGCGTGTCCGTGGAGAGGTGTGATGGCCCCTTAGCCCGGGAGAGCCGGATGAGGGGTTGCTGCAGCAAATGTGGAGGAGGTTGGGTGGTAGGGTGGTGCCGCATGTCCAAGGGGAGGGTGCGGGGCCGGTGCAGCATCTCTGTGCAAGGCAGTTGTCCTATTATATGGTCTTGCAGCGATGGAAGTGGCCACACCATGCGTCCACATATGCAGCAGCACACCAGCCACGCCCCCAAGGCCCTTGCAAGCACCCACGCAGCACAGTGGTGTGCAGGAGTCACTGCTGCAAGGAGCTTTCAAGCGCCCACGCAGTGTACAAGAGCTGCCCTTTTTGCGATTCCTCCCGAGGCAGGCGCCCTGTGTCTTCTATGTAGGCAGAGTGCTTTTCTCCAGCAGGGGCTGGACAAGCTATTCTCCCACGCCCCACTCCATGACACGCCCCTCCATGACCCCCCCCCTCCATGACACACACCCCTCCATGACACACTTCAATCCAGGACACCCCCCATTCCAGGACATCCCCCATTCCAGGAGACACTCCACTCCATGACGTGTCCCTGCCCTGCATCGGGCAACACATCTGTTGCTCCCATCTTCCTGACCACTCCTGCCTTGAGCTGTGTGTCCTGCTCTGCATCAGCCGTGGCGCACTCCTTGATTTCTTTATTCCCTAAACAGCAGACAAGGCCGGCCACTCAACCCACACGTGCAGGTGCACGCGCTGCAGCGCGAGGTCGGGCGCCGCAGCAGCCACCGTGCAGCCATCGTGTACGGCGCCCTGCCCCCTGGCGCACGCAGCCAGCAGGCGGCGCGCTTCAACCAGCAGCAGCAGCATGAGCAGCGGCGGCAGCAGCAGCAGCAAGGGGGCCAGATGGGGGTGCAGCAGGGCCAGGCTGGCCCTGAGCTGCATCTGGGTCAGGATTGGGGACCCAGATTGTGGTGCGGCCAGGAGGAGGACCAGTTTGGGGCAGAGGACGACGTTGATGAGGGGTATGTGGGTTGATTAAACGCTGAGTGGAGCGTGTGATGCCAAGCTGCGTGGAAATGGTGTGGCGCAAAGCTATATGCAGCCTGGGAGGATTGGGACACGCGCTGCTGCTTGAGCGCGATGTATGTACGGCGCTTGCCTTGTGGAGGGGGTTGAGTGGGTGTGGGCTACGCCATGCGCACCATCCTCACGTATACAATGCACATCTACGTATACACACGTTCACACATACACATGGCCTCACGCATGCGCACATCTACCTGCACGCACTCATTCACATGGCCTCAAGCATGCGCACATGCCCGCAGGTGTCACGTCCTTGTCGCGAGCGATGCAATTGGCATGGGCCTCAATCTCAGCATACAGCGCGTCATCTTCACCACCCTGTCCAAGTTTGACGGTCAGTTGTGCGCTGCCCAGCAAGTCAAACTGAGGCACACAGAGGCACACAGAGGCACACACGGAGGCACACAGAGGCACACAGGGGCACACTGAGGCACAGAGAGGCACGCAGAGGCATACACAGAGGCACACACAGAGGCACAGAGAGGCACGCAGAGGCACGCACAGAGGCACACACAGAGGCACAGAGAGGCACGCAGAGGCACACAGAGGCACACACGGAGGCACACAGAGGCACACAGGGGCACACTGGGGCACACTAAGGCACGCAGAGGCACACACAGAGGCACACACAGAGGCACACACAGAGGCACACAGGGGCACGCTGAGGCACACAAGGGCACACTGAGGCACACAGGTTACAGGTTACAGAATACAAGGATAAGGCCTCGGTCAAGATGCTCGACTGATGGCCTGCTTGTTAAAAACAACAAAGGAGGTCCATGAGCAAGTCCAGGAAAAGGACAGCCTCAAGAACAGGCAGATAGAGGCGCACAGAGGCACATAGACGCACATAGAGGCGTACACGGTATCACAGTCCTGGCAAGACACACAGAGGCACACAGAGGCGCACAGAGGCTGCAAGTCACACAGAGGCACACATGGTTACACAGTGGTTGCTGTGGCTCACTTGCATATGCAGCAAATGGCCGCCGCCGCTGCTACGGCTGCTGCTGCTGCTGCTGCTGCTGCTGCTGCTGCTGCATGCCAACAGAGCGGAACATGCAGCTCATTGTCCAGGGCGCGCGGCACCCACAATACAGGGCGCTGCAGGGTGATAGGGTTGATGTAGCCCCTAGAGGCACACAGGGCCCTGTAAGACATACAGACGCTGTGCAGGCCACTGCTTCAGGCAGGCACTTGCTGGTGCCACGCAGGCAGCTCCACGAGGCAGGGGTCTGCTGGTGCAAGCAAGCCATGTGCATGAGGCAGGCACTAGCTGGTGCTGTGCAGGCAACTCCACGAGGCAGGGGTTTTGCTGGTTCCGTGCAGGCAACTCCATGAGGCAGCTGACGGCCTCCGAGATCCGCCAGATTGCGGGCCGCGCGGGCCGCTTTAAGCCCTCCATGCCAGCTGCGCCAGCGGCGGACGCCAAATCTGCAACCGCAGGCATGCCCCAGCCTGCGTCAAGCCCAGAGCACGAGTCTCGTCCGTCTGGTGCGCACCCTACCCACCAGCAGCAGCAGCAGCAGCAGCAGCAGGAGGAGCGCGCAGTTGCTATTGCATCAGCGTCGGGGACGGGCTCCGGCTATGTGACCGTGCTGGATGGGAGGGACCTCTTGGCCTTGCATGCCGCGCTGGCTGAGCCGCATGCCGAGCTGAAGCAGGCATGCCTGATGCCGAGGTGAGGGGGTGGTGTGTTGCATGCTGAGTGGAAGCGGGGCTGCCTGAGATGCCACTCTGTCAGAAGGTGGTGTGCCGCATGCTGAGTGGAAGTGGGGCTGCTGTGTTTCCTGGTATCTGCCTGATGTGTTCTGTGCTCTAGCAAGCCGTCTAAATAGACAGACAAGAGCTGGTGTCTTAAGAAAACCTCAACCTGGTCCAGAAGAGAGTCTTCTGTGTGTCTGTCTTCTGTGAGTCTTTTGTGTTCTTTCTTTTGTAAGTCTTGTGTTTGTCTCTCAAGCAAGCTTGCATGATCCAGAAAGGCAAGGTGTCAGCCTAGCAAGCGCTCAAACTATGGTATGAATTGCCTCCCCTAAATTTGGTATGAAGCTATGCATGTCCCGGAGGTTTGCATTCATCAGAAGGGCTCGATACTTGTGTGCATCTTTCAGTAGGACCCAGCACTAAAAAGTGCCTCATCTAGTTACTCCACATGACTACACATGACTCTGCATGCTCCAGTAATGAAGGCCGAGCCTTTATTGAAGGAACTGTCTTCTTTAGGACTTTCAAAGCCACAAGTAAGCCCGTGGGCTTGCAGATCAATGCTGACCTAGTATCCAGGCAGCCGAAAGTCAGCCTGCTAAGTCTGAGGAAGCCATTCTTTGTGGGCGTTCCTGAACCTACACGCACGCGTCCGTGGTGGGGGCGCATGCATGCGGCATCTGTGTTGCGCAGGTTGGAAGACCTGGCACTGTACTTTGCGGCGTCTGTTTTTCGCAGGTTGGAAGATCTGGCACTGTACTTTGCTGCAGTCAACACTGCCGACCATGACAATTCAGGTGTGTGGCACTATACTATGTGGCGGTGGCACTGTACTGTGCGACGGTCAACGCCGCCCACCAGGGCAACGCAGGCGTGTCCTTGAGGACAAGTGCCTTCAACATGGTTTGGTCATCGGCCGTGATACAATGCGCGATCCAGCTGCAAGGGACGAAACACTCTGATACAATGCGTAATCCAGCTGCTAGGGACGAAACGCTCTGTGATACAACAGCAGTTTTGGAGCTTTTGGCAGGTGGTAAGGTATTGGATCATGCTAAAAATACATTGTTTCGCAGCAAGCTGGGAGTTGGACAGCATAAATTTCTGCCTACTTGCTGGAATTGGGCAGGGCCGAGGACAGAGGGCTGCAAGTCTGTCCAGATGCCCTTGTTGCAGGCTAAATCTTGCTCGAGTTGCTCAGCTTTGTAAATGGCTATGGGGAACCTTGATGCATGGCACTCAAAACGCAGGGCAGGGAGTGCGCTTTGATGACACTCTTCTGCGGTACATGGATGAAGCGCGCCTGTCTCCGCAGTACTTCTGCGTCAACATGGCACCCATGGTGGGTGAAACTGAAGTACTCCTGTACTGACTGCGTCAACATGGCACCCAAATTACTTTTGCTTCGACATGGCACCCAAATTATGCGTCAACATGGCACCCATGGTGGATACACATGCACCTAAGGATGCATCCCAGAATGCAGCATATAACCGCTGCACGAGCTTCACATAAGGCAGATTTGCTCTTCAATCTGTTCCATGAGCGCTGGTCATAGAGGAGGTTCAAACAAGATTGGTTTATGACTTGCAGGCCCGCTGCATCACCTCTTTTCGTGCATGGAACCGCTGACATGAATTGGCTCGACTTATTTGAGCAAATTTCCACCGGCCTGACCTACATGCAACAGGGCTGCCATTTATATCGAGCTTAACAAATGCAATCACACTGTGGCACAGTTCAAATGATAGTGAGAACATGTAATTTTTCATGTTCTACAAATGTTGTACAGCAAATGTTCCTTGCTTGCTGCAATCTTAAATTGCTGCTGTTCTACCTCTCTCCTCCTTTCCCCAACACATTCCACCAGGCATGGGCCAGGCATGCACATCTACACTTGTTTTCTTGTGTTTGCTGCAGCCTTTCTTAGCGTCGCTGCTGCTGTTGTGCTCCTCACCCTCCCCTTGACAGATGCTGCCACGCATGCACCGGGCATGCGCATGTGGACTCGTCTTGATGATAAGCTACTTTGCTACTGGTGAATTACTTCTGTACAGTCACGCTGCAGTCCACACTGTATGATCTGCTTATCATTATCTTGCGCTTGCTGCAGGTCGCCATTGCGTCGCTGCTGTCTTGCTTCTCGCCCCCGCATGGCGGCCTCAGCATCACGGAGCTCCTCACCTTCTGCACTGCGCCAGCAGATGTGTCTGTCAAGGCTGTGGGTGAGTGGCGGGCGGGCATGGCTCACAATGCGAGATGGCTGTGGGTGCTCTTCCAGCCACACCCCTCCCCTGCACCACCTGGAGCAGATGCTCACCTCTGGGCAGACAAGGCGCGTGATCTGTGTCACATGGAACCATGCGCGTGACAAGCACATGTGGCCTCAGGAGCCTGGCTAGGTGCTGGTACTGCTCTCGTGCTCAAAGACTGCGTAGACTTTGTGACATCCTGCTGGCGCTTGATGCCGTTGCTCCAGATGGGTGTAAGGGGGTAGCACAAAGCAGGTATGGTGCACAAAGCAGGTATGGTGCACAAAGCAGGTATGGTGCACAAAGCGAGTATGGTGCACAAAGCGAGTATGGTGCACAAAGCAGGTATGGTGCACAAAGCAAGTATGGTACACAAAGCAGGTATGGTGCACAAAGCAAGTATGGTGCACAAAGCAGGTATGGTGCACAAATCAAGTATGGTGCTCAAAGCAGGTATGGTGCACAAAGCGAGTATGGTGCACAGAGCAAGTATGGTGCACAGAGCAAGTATGGTGCACAGAGCAGGTATGGTGCACAGAGCAGGTATGGTGCACAAAGCAGGCATGTTGCACAAAGCAGGCATGGTGCACAAAGCAAGTATGGATGTGCCTCTCTTGGTTTTGTGGTGACCGAGCACCACAAAACTAAGAGAAGCACATCCTTGTGCAGCAACTGACTCTGCGTGTGCATCCACGCACCTGCAGCAACTGACTCTGCGTGCGCATCCAAGCACCTGACCAGAATTATGGTACAGCAAGGGCAGTATTTCTTGGTGCACGCGATGGTGGCATTGTGGGATTGCTGCAGGGTTGGCAGGATCTGGTGGCAGGGCTGCAATGCCACCAGCATGGTGCTACTAGCTATTGAAGGTGCCTCGATCTAGCTAGCGCGCATCAATTGAAAAATGCTGGCCCAACATCGCCACCGCCATCCACATCCACATCAGCATCAGCACTAGCATCATCATGGCTCACTTTGTCGAGGGTGCCCTCCTCTTCTGCACCCTTACTAGCACCACACCAGCGTCGCTTGCACTGCGCAAAGCCTCTCCTAAAGTGCATGCCACACTAGTTACCTCCGGAGGAGACTCTCGGCACTTAAGGCCAACGTGTCTCCTCTTCCTTAATTGATGCAGGGAGTGCTTCGCCGCCTGCGTTCTTCTTCTTTTCTTTTCTTGCACTGACTTCTCACCATGCGCTCCACCCCCCACCTACCTGCAGCGTCGGCCCTACTGCGCTTCACCACGCTGTTTCTGGAGGATGGCGTGGTGCCGCTCAGCGCAGCTGCCAGCCGCTCTCTAGTAGATGCCGCCCTTGTGCCCCTCCCGGAGGATGCGGGCGGCCATGGTGCGCGCGGAGCGGGGTCGAGATGGCAAGAGGAGAGCTTGACAGAGGACGAGCGGGAGTTGTTGAGTGGGCAACAGGGGTGTGGGCCAGGCGCCTGGAGCGTGGGGGGCGGCTGGGACTATGAGCTAGCCAGCGGATGGCAGGGCGGGCAGGTGGAGGGGAGGAGCAGGGCCAGGGGGCAAGGCGGGCGGCGCAAGCAGGGGCGCAAGCAGCAGGCCCTGGAGCACAGTCGGTTGCAGCGCTCCGCGGAGGTAAGTGGGCGTGGTTTTGCCAGTGCATGCGCGGTATAGGCCCTAAATACACACTTAACGTGCTTCTACCTTGAGTAGGCGCACCTGTGCTTGCTTGTGATCCTTAAGTGAACACGCCATGCTGCGTGCCTACGCGTATGTTGATGTATGCGGATGTGTGTGGGCAGTAGCACATGCAGATGTGTTCTTGTGCTTGGATGCCACAGAAGGTGCACACGCTTGGTGTTCTTGCACATATACACAGCACACTGTGTTCGTTTGTGTTATCCCTTGTTTATGTTTCCGTGGGTGGAATTTCCCCCAGCGAGCACGGCTGGCTGAGGGTAGTTTGCATAGATTTCTTTGGACGCCTCTCAGCGAGAGCGGCCGGCTGTGTATGGTAAGCATGCATTTCTTGGCCTCTGGGCTCTTGATATTGGCGCCTAGCGAGATGTAGGTTCAGCTTGGAGACCTGAAAGGCTTAAGCTCAAATGCCCTGGTTCTGCGGGTATAGCTCTGCAACCTTACCAGTGATTGACAGGTGTGCTTCTGAAGCTTGGAGGAGCAGCAGCACGCAGTGCTTGCTCACTCACTCACAAGTGTAGATACATATTGACTTTTGTTTGCTCCGCAGGTGCAGCTCAGGAGCTTGGAGGAGCAGCACTCGGTGCTAGACCTTTACATCTGGTTGGCCTACCGCATGCCCATGGCATTTGTGTAAGTAGGCCCACGGCATGCCGATGGCATTTGTGTAGGTAGGCATGCCGCATATGCCCATGGCGTATGTATAAGCAGGCCAACCGTTTTATTTATGGTATTGTTGGGAGGTTTGCCTGCCGCAAATGTGTACACGCGTGCAGAGTCGCATGCTTTGCAAGCATACGCTGTCATGGGCAAGCATATGCTGTCATGGGCATGGGCAAGCATACGCTGTCATGGGCAAGCTTTGCAAGCATACGCTGTCATGGGCCTTGGCCGGCCACGTACCTCATCAGGGCAACTTCCCTTTTCAATTCTGGAGCCCCCTGCAGGGAATTCTTGCTGAGCACAAGAGCGCACGCCAGTGACCTTTTGCTGAGCACAAGAGCACACAGGCAGGGCCACATTTGTTTTACATCGGTTGTAAAATGAAAGCCTTTGACATGTGAGCATTCAATACACCGGCAGCTCCCTTGACCCAGAGGTGCAACTGGACAGAAAGCACGCCCGCGTTTGTGTGGCCCCTGCTCTCCTGCCTTATGCTCACAACGCTCGAACTTTCAGGCGGACTGTACCGATGCATGACATTCATATGTGCACAAGTTCCTTCTTTTGTTTGGCGGCTCATAGTCACTCTCTGCTGTGTGCCCTCTGACGCAGTTTGTCACTCTCTGCTGTGTGCCCTCTGATGCAGTTTGTCACTCTCTGCTGTGTGCCCTCTGACGCAGTTTGTCACTCTGCTGTGTGTGCCCTCTGACGCAGTTTGTCATCTTCTGTGTGCCCTCTGGCGCAGTTTGTCACCCTCTGCTGTGTGTCCTTGATGCAGTTTGTCACTCAGCTTGTGCGTACCTCGTGCTGTGCGTTCTCAGGGATTTGGAGGCCGCCATTCACGCCCGCGCACAGCTAGGGGAAGAGATTGAGCGCACTCTTGACACCCTCGCGTTTGTACGCAATGCCGCATTTGAGGGTAGGGGCGGGGGCAATTGGTCCTCGTCTGTCAATGATAGCAGAGGACGAGGTGGGGATGATGCAATGGAGACGAGCAAAGATGAGGAGGGGCGAGGGCCTTCAGCAGAGGGCGGCAGTCCTGTCAAGAGTGACAGTAGCAGCAGTGGATACAGCAGGACTACCCCCAGCGGGATCTGCGACAGAAAAGACAGCGCACACGTGTTGAGAAATAAGAAGGATAGACTGGATGACAGCCCAAAAAGGGGTGTGTGTGCTAGCACTAACAACAGCAGCAGCACCACCACCACCAACGCCGCCGCTGCCGCCGCCACCATCACCAGGGTAGGTGCCAGCTGGCATGAGCGCGAGCATGATCCAGGCTCTCCAGGAAGGCTGCAGCAGAGGCGACAAGAGAAGTGGAAGAAATGGGGTTGGGGAGTTGATGAGGAGCAGGACGGCAAGAAAGGCGAGCACTCCTTCACGTGATTATTTCAAGTACTCCGTGTGGTACCATCTTCCAACCATCTTGCCACCTGTGCTATGAGAGTATATTGTGGTTGTGTGCACAGTAGCCCATACCTGCACTGTATGCTGTGTTCTGTGCATCCATGTCAATGTCTTGAGAGTGATGGACCCTTTCAGTTGTCTAGACAAGCTAACCCTGAGTTTATTGGAACCTACCAAATCGAGGCTGGGCTCACCGCTCTCCAGTAAGGACTGAGATTATTCGAGCAGTTAGAGCCTCTCATTTTCTTATAGTTAGCTGAGCATCTACTCAATAGCAAATTTTCTTGCCTGGTTGACTTACGCTTAGCTACCCTTGTATACATATGGCATGTTTAGCAGTATCATCCTTTGGGAACCTTGCTGCTTAAGCAAGGCAAACAGACAGGCAGGCTTGCTCTTCATGCTCTTTACACTCTGGTCATTCACAATTTCATTCTTTTGTAGTGTTTTAACATTGTAGGATGAGCTTGCTATCAGGCCGCCTCCAGACCGCTGCATGGCCAACATCAAACACTTTTTTTTAGCAATATCGAGATCTACATCAACCAGGTGGCTGACCGGCTGCATGCATAAGGATTCTCAAGCCCCCTTCCCCCGCCTCCTCAACACTTACCCATGATTGCAGTTGACCTGCAGTTGACTTGATGCTGAATATGCGCATCCTACCTCTTTTTATGGTGCTGTTTTGCCTGGTGCTTGCTCCAGCTGTGAACCTTTCCCTAAGTGCACGCTAACCGGGTTTCCCTTGCAAGTGTAGTCCCAATTCCTCATACTCCTAATGCAAACTGCAACCTAGAACCAGGCCTTGGATCAATTATTAACAGGGATTGTATTGTATCCACTTTATCCACCATGCGCCTTGTGACCCGAATAGGCCACTGAAGATTACTCGCAAGGCTTTTGTTGCTCTTCACTTGCACATTCAAGTAATCTTGGATAATTGGACACCTTATTCTGATAAACATCCACGAGAGCGCAACAGCAAACGCTCCACTTACCATCAATGGTGCGCCCTCCCTACCAGGAGGGCCCTGGTCACACAATCGCCATACACCCTTCCTAGATACATGCTTCTTGACTTTCCTCCTGATGTAATTCGCATCGTGGCTTGCTTCAGACTTTGTGCCCACACTACGAATTGAAACTGTGACTTGGACTCCCAATACAAAGTAGTACTTCCCCTACTTGTGACTTGTGTAATGCTCATGATGTACTGGATGAGCAACGCGTCCTTTTTCACTGCAACAATCCACGTGTAATCTCTCTCCGAAGGACTTATGCTTCCCTATTTTCTTCCGCAGGCTTAATGGATGTGCCTGCTTTTCTGGGCCAGGTCAACAATTTAGCTATATTTCCTTCATGCACCGATAGTTTTTTATGAGCAGGCTAGCAGTCGCACCCCTTGACTAAAGGCCTGTAACCTAACCTAACCTACTAGGTAGTAACCTACTAGGTAGTAACCTAACCTAAAGGCCTTTTTCTTGTACCCCTTGTACCTTCAAGGTACGGTGTGGCCATTGTCAATTTGACAAAGCCAGCAGGGGAGTGTTCTATATGAAGTCAGGGGAGAGTTTCACTGCCTGCGTAGGTAAGGTAAGGTAAGGTAAGGTAAGGTTTCAAGGCTGTATCCGCCGAACGAGGGCAGCTTAGCCGGTTGTGGCCTCCAGTGAGGTTCGAACCCCGAACCCACAGGTTGCGAGGGTGGATAATCGACTTC
>LKMJ01003389.1_pt1 | contig 14820 bp, 20 predicted proteins | sample 643391 | NCBI WGS metagenome assembly LKMJ01 (sample SAMN04112250, study PRJNA286221) | soda lake metagenome | biome: soda lake; feature: Kulunda Steppe; material: water; isolation source: sample PL-Br10 brine of Picturesque Lake | place: Russia: Kulunda steppe | collected 2010-07
GGGGGGGGGGGGTGCGGGCGGTCACACTTGCGTGCATGGGCGCGGGTGGCGGCGGCTTCAGGCATTCGTAATCAACGCAAGCCCAGTATGCCTCCAAAGGCTAGGCGTGATGGATCCAGTTCTGTGCGAGTCAATCAGCAGTACCAGCAGACCAGGCGCGCCTCGGCGACCACCCGCATCAACCACGGCACACAGGCCCAGCAGCGCAGCACCACAGCGCGGCAGCGCGAGGAGGAGGACCAGCGGCGGCAGCAGCGGGCGAGGCAGAGGGCAGCGGCGGAGGAGGGGCTGGAGGTGGAGGAGGCAGAGCAGGAGGAGGCGGACGGGTGCGTTCGAACGTTCGTGCGCATGCGTGCGCGCACGTGGGTCGTTCCCGCGCACACGGGCACCACCGCCTTGGTGCCTCGTGGGCACGCACTCATAGCCACCTGCGACCGCTTGCATGCATGCTAGCTGCTGGCGGCAGGCGTGGGAGGGCCGCCACGTGCAGCCGCATGCGTGCGTGCACGTGCGCATGCGCACGACAGTTGGGGCGGTGCGCACGCACGCACGAGGCCGCCTGCCTCATGCCAGCAGGCACGTCAGGTGGCAGCCACATGCGCGGCGGGCGCATGCATGGCCTCGCATGCACACACGCATGGGCGCAGTCGAGCCTCGCGCCGCGCCGTGCATGCCTCGGGACAGCTGGGTCTGGGACCTCCACATGCACGCCGTCGGCCTTGGTTGGCTGCTTGGAGAAGTCCGCGGTGGCTGCGTGCCTGTCCTGGATGCTCTGTGCGTGGCACAGCGCGTGCGGCGCGCATGCTCACACTTCGCTGTGCATGAGGTCCGCGCGCTCGACCTCTCAAGCAACCCTCCCATTCTTCTCCTCCCGCAGTGATGATGAAGCATTCGAGCAGGATGTGGGGACCCTGCGCCGTGTGTGCGGGTTGGACCTGGGCTTGGAGGAGACCGTCCCCAAGCTCACCGCCGTGCTTCCAGACGGCGGCGGGCTGAGGGCAGGCGACCTTGTGGCAGCAAAGGGCTTCCAGAGGTGCGCGCTGAGCGCAGACGCTGCCACAGGAGTGTAGCTGTCCAGGTCGCATAGCAGGCCGCCGGCCCGCGCTCCTGTCCAGCTGCACAGCTGCGCATGCACATGTGTGCGCATGAGCGGTGCGGCATGCCTGTGCACAGGCCCTCGCACCTCAGGCACCTCCGCAAGTGATGGCGTCCAGCGGCACACATGCCTACCTGTCCTGCTCCTCTGCGCAGGTACATCGAGACCAACGCCGCGACGCAGGCCTGCGCTGTGTGCTCTTGTTACAAGCGCACATGCGACCTCCTGCGCCTCCCCCTCCCTGCGCTCCCGGGGCTCGACATGCTGGAGACGGGCATCGCTTCCTCCCCCCAGCTCCCCCGCTCCGGGCACACCACCATCTCCTGGGGCGGCAGGCGGTACTGCCTGCAGCCGTTGGCAATTGTGCAGCCTGCCCCAGGGGTGTGGGCTGTGCCGGGTGAGCGCCACGCGCTCAAAGGGTGGCAGTTCAGCGAGACAACAGCTGCGGCGCTCAGGGCAGCAGCAGAGGAGGCAGCAGCAACAGAGCAAGCAGCAGGAGCAGCAGCACAAATAACGCCGTCGGCAGCACAGCAGCCAACGCCTTTGGCAGCGGCAGCAGCAGCAGCAGCAACAGAGCAGCCCGCGCCTTCAGCGGCAGCAGCGGCGGCAGCACCTGCACCACCTCCGTCCACAGCAGCAGCAGCAGCAGCAGCAGCAGCAGCAGCAGCAGCAGCAGCACCAGCAGCAGCAGCAGCAGCAGCAGCACCAACAGCACCGGCAGCACCAGCACCGCCCCCCGTGCCCTCCCCGCTGCCCACCTTCACTGCTGCCTTCCTGGCTGCGGGGCGGCTGCTCACCGCGCACAACCCCATCCACCTGGGCCCCATCATGCGGCAGGACCAAGGGGTGCAGCGCCTGCTTGCTGGAGCAGCAGTCCCCCCGGCGGCGCAGCTGTGCAGCGCGATGGCGCAGCAAGCATCAGCTCCCTGGGTGGCGTTGTGCAGCACCTGCCGCAAGGACCTCAGCGCGGGCAGGGTGCCCAGCGAGTCCCTGGTCTCAGTGGACACCGGCAATGACGCCATCAGGTGCGCTGCCGTTCACGGGCGGCTGCCTTACGCGTGCTGGAGAGGAAGGTGTAGCCTAAGGGAGTGAAGTGGATTGATGCCCTGTTGTTGTGCGTTTGTTGAAAGCTGGCGCGCAACTGTCCGTCCCCTACCCGCCACGTTCCATGCAAATAGCCCAGGCGGCCCAGCAATCTCAGCATCATCTTCACTCCATGCACCCTGCCCCTCACCCTCGCCCCTCCGCAGCGCACACGACGGCCAGCCTCTGCCGGACCTCAGCCTCGTGGAGTCGCTGCTGGTCGCGCCGCTGCGCCCCATGCGCTGCACCGTCGTGTGCAAGCCCCCCCACGGCAGGCAGCGCCCCCACGACACCTACAACCGAGCGCTGCGGGGGCACGTCATCGCCTTCCCCACTCCGCCGGCGAGCATGCTGGCGGCGTGCTTCCCGTGCCCGCTGGACGAGGCGCCCGCCATCATCAACGTCGTCCTGGTGCACGCGGCGCACAACGTTGCTGGGGTGCGGCGTGCGGTGCAGCGCAGCCCCGCGCTGCACGTGCGCGGCCGGCACGTCGTGGCGTGGGCGCGCCACCTGGCGGCGCTCAAGCACAGCCAGCTGCAGTCCACCCGCCTCGCCGGCGCGGCGGTGCTCCGCGAGTACGAGATGCTGGACGGCGTGCCGGAGCAGCTGGTGCAGGCAGCTGTGTTCCCAGCGGACGACGCCGCAGTCACCGATATGGCAGCCGCTTTCCGCGACGCGCGCGCGGGGTACACTGCCACGCCCTTCAGCACTGCGGATGAGGCCGGCGGCGACAGCATTGCCGCAGGCGTGGCAGCAGCAGCGCCAAGGGCAGCAGCAGCAGCAACAGCAGCAGCAGCAGCAGGAGAGACCGCGGGACAGACAGCAGCAGCAGCAGCGGCAGCAGCAGCGGCAGCAGCGGGAGAAGGGGCAACAGCAGCAGCAGGAGAGGGGACGGGGGGACCAGGAACAGCAGCAGCAGCAGCAGCAGCAGCAGCAGCAGCAGCAGCAGCCACGCAAGCAGCGGCTGATGCAGCGTTGGAGGCCGCTCAGCTCGCTGCGCTGGATGCGGCCGAGAGACACCAGGTGTCTGATGGGCTGGGCCGCGGCTTTGTGGAGGGCGTCGACGTGGTGGGTTTTGGCAGACTACCGCACCTGCTCTGCCAGCACACCTGATGTGCCTGATGTGATGCCGCACCTGCTCTGCCAACACACCTAGTGTGCCTGGGGATGGGCTGCTCCGACGCCCAATCCTGCTCTGCGACTACAGCTCCTACTCCTGCCCTGTTCATGCTTTTGACCTCCACCGTTCACCACAACCATTTGCAGCTCTCCGGGGGCATCATGCGGGGGATAGATGACATGGAGGTGCAGTGGGGTGCAGAGGGCGGCCGAGCAGCAGACCCCCCCCAGTTCATTGCGGACGCAGCACGCCAGCACGGCAACTTTGGCGAGCTCCTGCGGGGCGGGCCGCAGGCGGCAGCAGTCCGCAGCACGCTCCAGCAGCCGGGGGGAGTGCTGGCCAGCACGGTGCAGCATGGCACGCCCGCCAGCGACTACGACCCCTCCTTCTTCCCCCTCGTGCACCCCACGTCCTTCCCCTACGGCTCCGGCGGGCGGCCCAAGGGCATGTCGCTCAAGGCGTGGGCATCGCTGCTGATGCGGCGGTGCCCGCGCGAGCGCCTCGCCCACAACGTGTACCTCAACCTGGACATGTTCAACATCATCCAGCGCCAGGAGGTGCGCTGGGATCTGACAGATGGGGTGCGCTGTGCGCGGGGGCATGGCACATTGATTCACGCTCCAACATGCCACAACTACATGCAGCACCATCTCAATCGCCTTGCTGCAGTGTGCCCTGTTGTACAGCACAACTCTGTCCAGCACGAGTGATTCACACCTTGTGCCTGCAGCACACGGGCTGCGGACACCACCCCACCACCGCCGGCGTTGCGTGACCTGCGCACCCTTCAAGTGAGCCCCCTTAGCGCAATCCATGCAATGAGCTCTGCACTCTCCACGCAGGTCAATACGCAAGCCAGCGTGCAGATGAAGCTGGCGCCGGCCGACATGGCCAGCATCGGCCGGCTCACCATCCAGCAGCAACAGGCAGCAATGAAGCTGCTGAAGACGGGCTACCGCGGCAAGCACCTCCAGCGCAGCCTGGCTGATTCCGCCCCAGGCGTGCGCACGTTGTTCAAGGTGGGCATGGCAAGCATGCGCTGTCTGCCTTCATGTGCTCCTCACGGAGTAGGGTTCTTGTCGGTGCCAGAAGGGGGGGAACATCCTTGCGAACAGGTTTGACAGCTGCAGCGGCCCGGCGTGGCCTGTACATCTCGCTGTCCAACTGCTTAACCACTCGCACCCACCGTCACTCGCGATGCCTGCAGGCGTTCAAGGTCGTGAGCGCGCGCGTCTTCGGTTCTCCCCAATCGTTTGCCGCCTTGCGATCCCGCTCCAAGGCCTGCTGGCACGCGCTGGGGCCGTGGACGATGATGGTGAACCTGAATCCGTCGGAGCTCAACTCCGCGTTTGTCTTTGAGGTGGGCATTCCGCGCACTGCACCTGTGCAGCTGCGCCTGTGCTCAGCTCTGCGTGAGGCATGGCCTTACCAGGATTGAAGATCGTGAAGCAGCTGCCGTCAGTGCTCCTGTGCTCCACGCCAGCTTTTGAGCTCCCGCATTGGGTGAAGTGGGGAGGGGGGGCAAGTGATGAAAAGGGAAATGTGTGCATGCCAAGGTGTGCCACTACACATCCCGCGAGACCCTGGCCTCGCTTGATGCACGTGTGCAATACAGACGCACACCCACTCTCACTTCCACCTGCACCTGCACAGCTCTGTGGGCGCGCCTACCGCATGGACCAAGGCAGACCTGCTGAGGACAGGCCCGACGTGATGGAGCGCCTGCGCATCATTGCCAAGAACCCAGTGGCGTGCGCTCAGTTCTTCATGCTCTTCCTCAAGGTGAACCCACGGAACTGAAGCACAGCGGCATCATCAAACCCTGCCTCTCAAGAGCCACAGTGGTGCACCTGGCCATCCATATCACACGGAGGGATGCACGATGATGCTGGGTGCAGCAGCGACGGCTGATCTCTGATCCTCCTCTCCCCCCACTCCCAATCCCTGCAGGCCTTCATCAATGTCTTTTTGGGCTGGCCGGAGGGCTGCAACGAGCAGCAGGACCGCGACTGCCTGCTGGGCCCTACCCTGGGCTACATGTTCAAGATTGAGGCGACGGGCCGCGGAGGTGGGGCAGAGATCAAGGGCAGAGAGGCACGGCCTGCAGCGTTTGGGTGGCCCTGCCTGTCACCTCGTTCGTCAACACATGGCAGATGAGGACCGTGCAGTGGGGCCGTGGTGGTGCGGCTTTGTAAGCCTGTGCGTACAGTCACAGTTAAAGGCCTGTCTGTACATGCCTGCCCATGTGCGCGTGTGCCGTGTGCCTGATGCACCTGTACACCATTCCACTGAGCCGGCCGCCCCCGTCGCTGCCCATACCTCAGGGCTACACGCCCACGGGGTCATCACGCAGCCCGCCCTGCAGCCTGGACGACTGGAGACGCTCCTGGCGGCCGACAGCACGCGCGAGGTGATGCTGGACTTCCTGGACACCGTGATGACCCAAGCTTTCCCCAGCGCCCCCACACCCAGCCCGGACGACGTGAGCATGGCGCAGTGCACGCAGCTGCCCACCAGGTGAGAGTGGTGCCTCCGGGGCAATGGCAGCCAAGGACGTGCGTCTCATGTGCTCCTGCGCTGCCGCACCCCCCCCCCGTTGCAAGCTGTCCGTGCCAAGCGCTGCCCCCTCCCCCGCTTGAAAGCACGCTCTGCGCAATGCATGCACTGGACTATTGTCCTGAGCCACAGCGCCGTGCCTCCCCTTCCTTCCCCCCGCGCAGCGCTCTGGAGCCCACCAACGCCCCCGCCCTGGCGCAGCATGTGGCGGCAGCTGCACATGCGCTGCAGGTGCACAAGCACACCAGCACCTGCGCCAAGGGCAAGTACGGGGCCAACGACCGGGAGTGCCGCATGGGCCTGCCGCAGCCGCTGCAGCCAGCGTCGCGCGTGGAACATGGCAGCACCATCACCCTCCGCCGCACCCACCCCTTCCTCGCCTCCTACTGCCCAGCCCTGCACCTCGCCATCCCCACCAACCATCAGCTGTCAGCCTTTTGCGAGATCGGCCGCTTCCAGCGCGACTTGCAGCTGTGGCGTGAGCAGCAGCAGCAGCCTGGCGGCAGCACAGCAGCATGCCCAGCCCTCCCCACCCTCGAGCAGGCCGCCTGCGACAAGGCGGAGTACAGCTCAAAATACTGCAGCAAAGCAGATGGGCTGGACACCAACCGCCCCTTCCTGAACAGCGCGCACGCCAGCGCCGAGCGTGCAGCACAGGCAGCCCCAGCGCGCACACTCGCGCAGCAGGGCCGCACCCACCTTGCACGGGCGGTGAATCACATCAACGCCTCCGTCTGCTACCCCGCCACCCTCACATCCCTCCACAACCTTGGCGCTGGGGACCACCTGCTGTCACACAAGGTGCAATTCCATCCCTATCACGCCTTCACCTCCAGCCTCCCATGCCTGCCCACAGAGCCCCCTTCCACCACCCCACCAGCAGCAGCGGCAGCAGCAGCAGCAGCAGCAGCAGCAGCAGCAGCAGCAGCAGGAACACGCAACCAGCAAGGAGCAGAAGCAGCAGCAGGGGAGCCAGCAACAGCAGCAGCAGCAGGAGCAGCAGCAGCAGCAGCAGCAGCAGCAGCAGCAGCAGCAGCAGCAGCAGCCGCAGGGGCAGGATCAGCAGCTGGAGACGCCGATGCCCGCCCAAGCCAGGTCACCCTGGGCCCTGCGGAAGCAGACGGAACAGTGCGCATCGTGCAAGCGGGCGCTGACTACAGGCAAGTGGCCTCCCCTCTCGGCCTAGGTCCCTTTCCAGCAATGCAAGCGACTGCGCTCATCACTGCCCATCAGCGCACTGGACCAATCGACCCAGCCTCTGTACACCTTGATGCGACATGCACGCAAACACCCCGGCGCGCCGCGCCTTACGATATCACCTCCACCAAATTCCCCCCACCCAATTCTTGATCTTGTGCAGGCACCGCAAGGGGCTGTCACAATACAGCCCGTACCTCTTCAGCGCGTTCTACAACAAAACCACCCAGGACGACGCTTTCAGGTGAGATCCACGAGCAGCATCCCTCTATCTCCACCCGTGCCAGCTTATTCACACCCCAGCATATTGGTACAGCGCGTTGTCTCTGCGTCCCTGCACGGCGCCCCATCCCCCAGCTGACGACGCACGCGTGATGTGTCCCACACCCCCCCCCTGGTCGCGCATGCACACACAGACAAACACACGCGCATGTGTGCACACACCCATCTCACACGGGCGCAGGTCTTCCTCCGCGGGCAAGCGTGGCCGTACCCCAACCGCGCGCCATGCGCTGCTCCCAGGGCACCCCCAGGCGAGCACACACATGCTGCGGCGGCGGCCATTCCCGTACCTGCCCCAGGCCGGCGAAGAGCTCCCAGGACACCCTGCTGAGGACGCGACGAACACAGAGCGTGAGGCATACGCACGCTTTGTAATGGCGAATTTCGTCAGCGACAGGTGGGTCCAGCCCCAGCAGCATGTCTCCGTGCCCACAGCACCAATGCATGAATACAGATGAGGGAGGGTCAAAGGGACGGTTGTGCGTGTGGCGACTAAGCTTCCAGGATACAACCCCTGCCAAGCATTGGTCAAGCATGCGCTCATTGCCTACGAGCCCCCCGACTCCGACCGGGTTATAGCTGGCGCTTTGAACGGCGCAATGACATGCCACCCTCACGCACCCCACCCTGCGCGCTGCCTCTGCCACAGGGACCCGCTAGTGAGGGAGCGGCCACCGACCGCGTCCTGGTGGCATCAGTACACCGAGTGGCGAGCGAGCGCCGCCAGCAGCCGCAGCGGCGGGCTGGCGCTCAAGGTCCTGCACCACATCAGCCAGCTGGCAGGCACGCGCGCACGCGGCGAGCGCGCTGCCCAGCTCCGCCGCCAGCAGCAGCACCTGGCTATGCAGCTCACAGCGCTCGCCCCCGGCGCCTCCCCAGCAGCAGCAGCAGCAGCAGCAGCAGCAGCAGCAGCAGCAGACGACAGCTGCGACGACAGCGACATGGAGGCTGCGCAGCCTCGCTTTGCTGCGGAGGAGGAGGAGGGCGCCGCGGACGTGGATGGGCTGAACAGCATGCTGGAAGGGGGGGTGCTGGAGGCGGGCGTGAACTCAGCAGCGCACGCAGCTGCCATGGACCACATGCGCAACAGCCTCAGCCTCCTCGCGGGCAGCACGTTCAAGAACGCCCCCGCGGCAGCGATCACCGCCACCCGGAGCCACCGCGCAGCAGCCATCGCTGCAGCGTCCAGAGCAGCACGCCTATACAGCCCACCCATGCAAGGCAGCAGCAGCAGCAGCAACAGCAGCAGGGGCAGCAGCAGGGGCAGCAGTGTCAGCATCAGCAGCGGTGGCCGCACGTGGCGCCTCGACGTCGTGGGCGCGCCGCAGGGCCTGCCGCAGCCCTCCAGCGCTGGCCCCCCCCCCTTCATCCGCACCACGCGGCGCCCCGCCATCCAGGAGACCGCGTGCCTGTTTGGGCTTTCGCCCGACCAAGCGCTGCCCTTTGCCGTGGCCGCGGCCACCATCGAGCGCGCGGCAGCTGACCCCAGCCTGGAGCAGCCCCCCCTGCGGATGGTCATCGTGGGCAAGCCAGGCACAGGTACAGGGGAGGGTTGCCCCACCCTTGCCCGGCCAGCACCCTGCCCCCCGCGTGTGCCCGAGCGCACACGTGCCTCCGCCGGCCATGCATGCTTCCCTGCCGCCTGATGCCCGCCGCCCCTCGCGGCGACCCAACCCCGTGCCCCACCCCCCCTCCTCACCACCCACACCCGCTCACCTCAGCTCTGCCCGCCCCAACTCCGCACGCACCTGCACGCCACTCCACGCAGGCAAGACGCGCCTCCTCCGCGCCATCGAGTGGCATGCCCTGCAGTGGGAGTGGTCAGACAACGTCGAGAAAACAGCGTACACGTGGCGCGCCGCCAAGCAGCTGGACACAGCCATCGCGACAGGCGTGTCCACATGCCAGCTGTTCGGGCTGGGCCGGCAGGACAACGTGTCGACAACTGGGGATGCAGCACAGCGCAGGCAGCAGCGGCTGGGGGGGGAGCAGCAGCGGCTGATCATCGTTGATGAATTTAGCTTTGTCAGCCAGCAGCACCTAGCAGGCATGGTCAGCGCAGCAAGCACGGCGCGCAGCAGCGAGCAGCACACATTCGGGGGGCACCACCTCATCATGTGCGGCGACCCTTGCCAGCACAAATGCGTCTCGGGCCGCCCCCTCTGCCAGTCCCCCAAGCAGGCGTCAGCAGCGGGGCCCGCATGGGCAGGCCTGGAACAGCAAGACTGTGCTTCAGTAGAGAAGGAAATGGGCGGGAGGCTTGCTTTCTGCGGTTGGGCAGCAACTCGTCTTTGGCTGCGCGTGTAGGGGCGGATAGCGGGGGTGGGTTGCCCGGATTGAGCCGGTAAAGCCTCAGTTTGTGCATTTTGGCGGTATAGGGCGCTCACGTTCCTCTTGGCAGATGATCTCTGCAGGATTGTTGGCTGGTTGTCTTGCTGGGGCAGTCTAGCTTGAGTGAGATGGGCAGACAGGCCCGGCACACTAGTAGGGCTTCTGTTCACCTTACGGTCATCAAAGGGGAGGTTCGGGTTTTTGTCTTCGTATCGCTGGAGCTGGCTGAGTATCTCAGGGTCAAGTATGTCCTGGACTACTTGCAGATTGCTATGTGTGTATGTGAGTTTGATATTAAGTATGGCTGCAAGCCTGCTCAGGGCTATGATATGCCTTGATTGTGTGGGTCCAAAGCGGTTTGTTTGGTCACAGCCATCAATCACGTATGAAATCCCTTGAGGGTCCAGCTCAAGGAGGTCCTGGAGGCCATTTATATTTAGGTCTAGGAGCTGGCGCATAATGCAGGCTACCCAGTCCGCAAGGTCGTGTGGGATGAAGCTAGCTCCTGTGATGGAGGTCAATGCGGCAAGGTAGGGCTCGTCTCCGTTTAGCACGAGGTGCAGCTTGCTCGAGTGGACACTCAGGAGCTGGCATGTGGTTGCCGTACAATTTCATTTGTAGGCTCTTCGGAGTTGCCGTGCCCTGGAAATTGTGTGGTCTTGCATCTTTCAAAAGCTCCTCAAGCTGTGCGTTTAACAGTCCGCGGGTAATGCCTCTATGGCGGGCTGAGTTGTGTTCTAGGCTTGTGATGAGTGCCTCTGCGGTGCGTGCGTGGTATTCTACGGCAATTGAGGGGCTGCCCATTCCAAAAGCGGATGTGTCTTCCATGATCATTGCCGAGAGAGCAGGACGCATGAACGTCCTCGCCTTCTTCACGGCTCCTACAATAAGGGTGTCCCATTTTTTCAGTTGTGCTGCATCACGGTGTGACTGGGAATGCGTATGCCAGGCTCAGGATGATAGCTGTGGCAATGATGGACTGAACTTGTCGCGCTGAGGCATATGAGGCAAGGAGGCCATCGAGTTTGGTCTGAAGGTTTGAAGTCATGCGCTTGAGCTGGTGGGACCAGTCAAGGTCCATTGTGAGTTCCACTCCTAGATACAGGAAGGACTCATTCGATTCTAGAGATTGGGCACCTTGGCCTTGGATCATGACCTGGTCAAGCTGTGTTTTGAGTAGCTTCCGGCACTGGCTCTCTGGGGCTTGCCCATATATGCCAGATTTGGCAGTGCCATGCAAGATGCCTGTCACTTTGGTTTTGCTGCCAGATACCTGTAGCTTAGCCCAGTTGGAGTAGCGTGTGATTTTGTCGGCTTGTGTGTGCAGGTCGCTGATGTTGCCGGTGAGGCAGGCCAGGTCGTCGGCAAAGGCGGCACTGCTCATATTGTTACTTAAGTGGTTGGCCTGTGCGGTGCTGGTGGGAATGCAGCTATGAATGTACCCCTTGCTTCCCACGTGCAGCCATCTGAGCATAGGCTCCATGTACAAGAGGAAAAGGAAGGGTGAGAGCGTGTCGCCCTGGATGGTGCCACGCTCGACCGGAATTTGTTTTGTGAACCCGCCTGTGGGTAGTTTAATTTAAGTGGTGGCATGTGTGTAGAGGTTTTTGACCGCATCAATCGCGTCTGTGGGGAAGCCCAGGTCATACATGATCCAGAGCATCTGGTCGTGGTCTGTGGTGTTGAAGGCAGACGTAAAGTCTACAATGAGCGCGTACAAATTCTTGTTGTACAGTTTGGCATCTTCGAGGGCCATTATAACATTCTGGAGCTGGTGGATGGTGTCCTTTTGCTTGCGGAAGCCCGCTTGGGTGGAGCTGAGCAGGGAGTTTTTCACAGCATATTCGTACAGGGCATTGGTTATTAGCCGTGTCCACAGCTTGTACAAGGTGTTTGCCAGCCCAATGGGCCTGTAAGAGGACAGGCTAGTCTCTGGTCCCTTCTCCTTGTTTATCAGAGAGGTGTTGCTTGTCTTCCAGACCTGTGGCGTACAGCCTGTGGCCCACATGACAATGAAGAGCATGCGTATGGTGCTGCGCATCTCTGGGGGGAGCAGGGTGAGGAGCTCATTTACAATGCCATCCGGCCCTGGACATTTATTCTTGCCCAACGCACTGATGCATTCATGGAAGGCTGCTTGGTCGAGGATGGAGGAGTGCAGCCATTGCCTGGTGCCCTTGTTTTCATCCTCCATGGCGGTGATAGTGGTTTGCAGAGTGAAGGGATCAGAGGGTTTCCCTGCTCCTGCCCTATACTGGAATGGGTAGTCTCGGGGGTGGTCAGGTGTGTACAGACCAGTTTTAGGTCCAACCGCACTGAGGATTTCAGTGTAGGACCTTTCAATGATGCGTGCAATCTTTGCTGGCTCAGTTTCGATTTGTTTGGTTGTTGGGTCCTGGAGCGCCTTGAGTCCAGCACGTTGTTGGCTTGTTCTGCCCACGGCCTTGAAGTTTTCTTTGTGTGCTTGCTTGGGCTGTTTGTTAATCTTTTTCTGCTGGGTGCGGCGTGCGGTGGCGTCACACTCTGAGTTGTACGCTTTATCGATGATGGCAATCTGTTCCTGGGTTTCCTTCTCGATTGCCTTAAGCTGCTGGCGCAGAGGCATACTTTTGTGTTCGTCCGTGAGCATGGATTGGAGGCTGTGTCCCAGCTTGTGCAAGTCCGGGTTGCCCTGGTTCTCACAGATGAAGTCAACAATGGTGGTGGCTGCTTCTACATGCATACCCGCCATATGAGCCTTCATTGCTTTAACAATGTGCAGCTTCTTTGCTAGCTTGCTCCTGCGTTTGCCCGTCGTGCGGGTCATGAAGTGTGTGTTGCTGCCTGTAGCCACTGGTTGTGTGGCACAGACTCTGAGCGCGGTTTGATGGGCAGCGTGGATCATATCGGTAAGGGCAAGTGCGTGGGCCTCCACCACTTCTTCAGCTGGCCTGCCACTTAGTTCTTTAAGCCTAAGAACATCCTTAGCGCTAATCCCCCTTGTATCTAGGCTGTGCATGAACACGCAGGCTTGATTGAAGGAAGGGGTTAGGGAAGAGAGGAGGGCCTCTAGCTTCTGAGGGACCCCACTGCTTGTGTCTTTGAGAGCGTGTGTGAGCAAGGACTGGTCTCGCTCACTGATTGGGCGAGTGAGGGCCCGCTGTTTGGGTGGACACTCTAAGCTGGGTACGATGGGTATGGCCAGCTGAAGCAGTGCGGTGGGTAGTGTGGCAATGAGCGGGGTGTGGTCACTTATGCTTCCCAGGTCGCAGACCGTTGCTTCTTTGCAGCTGTGCGCAATGGCTGTGGGGAGCATGATGTCGTCAATACGGCTGTGGCCATACTCAACGCATCCACTGAACGTGCCATGAGACATGCTGTGGATATACGTCCATGGTCGGGGGCTGCCATGGTTAGGAGCACCCAGTGGTGAAAGCCCTAAGCCTGACAGAAAGGCTCGGTACTGGGCATCCTGACTGTAGAAGTGGTTGCTTGACCGATCGCTGTCGTAATAGGTGGCGTTCATGTCGCCCACCATCAGGGGAATGCAGGGGCTACATGACATGATGGTTTGTCTCAGGGTCTGTTCCATGGAAGCCCTCTCTGCAAGTGCGGCATGGTCGTGCCCGGCGGGCCAGTAGGTCCCAATGACAAGGAGGCGTGAGCCGCCTGTCTGGAGCTGTATGCTAATGTGTCGCCCGTTTGGGTCTGTGTGTATGAGTTTTGCCTGGGCGCTAACCGCCACGTCCTTACGGATGCATACCATGGTTCCTCCGGTGGTGCAGGGGGCAGACCACCACATGTAGTCAGCAAGCAGGTTTCCAAGCCATGGTGTGTTCCTGTTGCTCTTCTTGTCGTACCTTCTTATCTCTGTGAGGATCAGGATATCAGGTTTGTGTGCACTGATTTTCTCTCGCACCTCGCAGCGTGAATTGAAGAGGCCTCTCTGAATGTTGAATGCAAGGACTTTGAGGGCCTGGACGCTCGTGGCTGGCCTGACGCTTTGGTTTGTAGTTCGCGGTGCCTACGGCGGTGCTTGACGGTGGGGGTGTGTGGATGGGGAGCGGAGGGGCACTGAGGGCTCCTGGTTTAGTTCGAAGCTCTGCGTCAGACCTTGCATATGGGTGGCAGTGGTGGTGGCGTGGGTGTGGGGATGGAGCGGCGCAACCTCATCCCCGAGCCAGAGGGGGCTGGCCCTAGTGGAGGGCAGGTAGGAGATGCAGTCCCCTCCCTTTATGGCAATGATGCGGGCTCCTTTTAGACTTTGTATTACGGAGGCGTTAAGCCGGATAGGCCGGTCTAGTTCGGAATCTAGTAGGTACCAGTCGCCATTAGGGGTACGCCGTAGTACAAGGGCGTGCTTGTTGTGGATGAGTATGAGGGCATGGTAACAGCTCCCCTGGCCTGTAGGCAGGCTGTGTAGAAGGCCAGGCGAGGCGTGGTCAGCATTCAAGGAAGGCATGACGTCGGTAAGGTGGAAGCGGTGGTTGGTGGTAGGCCAGGGGTAGCGGGACAAGAAGTGATTGATGGCATCAATTGAGAAGTTGCAAGTTGAGGCTGTTTAGTGCCCCTTGAAGGAGACGCTTTGTTGCGGGATTGAATGGTGCGTGGGCGTGTGAGCTCCCTCAAATTGGGATGAAGGCGTGCGCTCTAGGCCATCCAGGTGCTGCAGGACCTGGGCGCCGGTGCAGAATGGGTAGCCATATTCAGAGCATGTACCAAGCAGAAGTGCTTTTCCTGTTTTTCCAGGTAGAATGTGGGAGGGGGACAGGTTGCCCTTGTCCCGCCCTTGTCAGCGGGCGTGGGGGCCCTCCCTAGCTTCAAGAGTGCGGGCGGGGCTGCTACGCCTAGAAATTCTAGGCGTTCGGATGTGAGAAGGTGAGGCTCAGACCTGAGAGAGTCCAGCAGCCACCAGGTGCTGCTGTCCTGCGGGCAACGCGTCAGTACTAGGCTGTGCCCCCCCCCATTCGTAGAGTCGCGGCGGCAGAGGAGGGCGTTGCAGTTGTGTTTGCTGGCCAGGGTGTTTAGGAGTTCAGGCAGGCATTGCCCTGCTGTGTACTCCACTTTAACGAGCTCGTAGTGCTGGTCCTCCTTGAGCCAGGCGTCAAGGAGGTCGTCGCTGAAGCCTGCTGTGGGACTGTAAGATGCGTCCCACATTTCGCTGTCCCCTGGGGGA
>LKMJ01003390.1_pt1 | contig 14820 bp, 19 predicted proteins | sample 643391 | NCBI WGS metagenome assembly LKMJ01 (sample SAMN04112250, study PRJNA286221) | soda lake metagenome | biome: soda lake; feature: Kulunda Steppe; material: water; isolation source: sample PL-Br10 brine of Picturesque Lake | place: Russia: Kulunda steppe | collected 2010-07
AAGCGACGTGCGTGACGGCACTGTCGACCTCGAGCAAACTGCTGCCGACCGCCGCAAGGCTACGAGTGAGTCGGCATGAGTGACTACGATCTCGACGCCGGTCCCGATCCGGCAACGTTCGCGGCCGCCAAAACCGAACCCGACCTCGAGAACGGAACCGATCCCGTCGCCGTCGTCGGGATTGGCCCCGGCAACCTCGAGTATCTGACGCCGCGAGGTCGCCGGGCGATCGCCGAGGCTGACGTCGTCGTCGGCTTTGCGACCGTCGTCGAGTTCATCGCGGACGTGACTGACGCCGACCTCCTGACCTGTGGCTACAAAGACGAAGCCGACGCACTCGAGACCTTCGCCGATCGCGTCGCCACAGGCGAGGTCGGCACTGCCGTCGCCATGGGCGATCCGAACCACTCCGGCTACCAGTTCGTCGGGAAGGTCCAGGATGCAGTCCAGGCCGCCGATCCCGAACGGACGGTTCGGGTGATTCCCGGCATCTCGTCGTTGCAGGTTGCCGCCAGTCGCGCTCGCACGCCGATGGAAGACACCACGTTCGTCACCCTGCACAAAAGTGGCGACCTCGAGCCGGACATGGACCGGCTTGCGACCGCAGTGGAAGACCGGCATCTGCTCGTTCTCCCGCGGCCCTTTGACCGGATGCCCGGCGACATTGCACAGTTTCTGCTTGAGGAAGGCGCTGATCCGACACTCGAGGCGCTGGTCCTCGAGCGGCTGACCCACGACGAGGAGACGATCCATCGGTTCACACTCGAGGAACTAGCTAGCCACGCTGGGGGGACCGGACGGGAGGACACACCGTTTTCCGATCTGGTGGTACTTGCCGTTCGACAGCCGGTCTGATCACCCAGAGCGATTGTCAGTCGGTGTCAGAAAGCGCCCGTGGGGACTCGAGAGTTTCCTCGATCTGAGTCAGGACTAACAGTGTGCCGACCAGCGCAAGCAGGCTCCCGAAGACAAACGGGATAGCGAAGCCGTAGCCGATCAGCGCGCCGGAGGCGAACGGACCGAGTGCGATCCCGAACCCGAATGCCATCGTCAGAACCGAGAGTTTCGAGCCGGATTCGCCGTCGGCAGCGAGGTCGCCAGCGAGTGCGAGGCTGGGGGCAAAGACCATCGCACCAGCGATTCCCTGGATCAACCGGGCGAGAAACATCGTCTCTGAGGTCGTGACGAATCCCTGGATGAGTGTCGCTGGGACCAGAACGATCATCCCGCCGAGGATGAACGGTCGCCGGCCGTAGACGTCACAGGCACGCCCGATGGGGGTTTGTAAGACGACCTGAGCGAGGATGAACGCCGCAAACTGGATGCCAAACCAGGTCGAGCCCTGTTCGAGGCGGGCGTTGACTTGCGGTTGGATCGTCGCAAAGAGTGCGATCGCTGCCGCCATCAGCAGTGAGACGACGCCGAGGGTGAAAATCGGGTCCAACAGCGGTTTCCCGGTTCGGTTGCGGATCGCAATCGACAGGTCGGCACCAGCGGTCGACCGCGGTCGGTCTGGATCAGAGACCAGGATCGTAACCAACACGTAGCTCAGCAGGGCAGTCACCGCTGCGAGCCCGAACGCGGCGTCGAACCCAGAGAGGGCACGCCCACCAGGGAGTGGATACGGTCCGAAGTTGACGACGGCACCGGCTGCGACCGGTCCAGCACCGAAGCCAACCAGCCGAAAGGTGTTGTAGACGCCCATATTGCCGCCGCGATCCTGGTTCGTCGCGAGTTCGTTCACCAGGGCGATCGACGCCGGGACGATGAAGGCGACGCTGACGCCCTGGAGTGCCCGGATGACGAGCAAGGAGAGATACGACTCGGCGAAGATGTACGCCAGATTCGTCGCCGTGAGACCGCCGAGCCCGACGAGAATAAACGGTTTGCGGCGACCGATCCGGTCAGAAAGCCGCCCGGTAACCGGCTGAAAGCTACTGTTCAGCAGGCCGAAAATCGAGAGGACGATCCCGATGATCATCGCCTCCTCGAGACCGAATGTCGTCCCGTCGATCAGATCACTTGCAATGTACAGTGGGAGGACGATGATGAGAAACGAGTTCCCGATGCCGTCTGCCATCCGGGCAACGGCGAGGGCGAGGACCCGCCGGTCGACGATAAACTGGGCGACGACCCGGCGGCGGAGGGCACACATCCGTCGAGTGCTGTGTGGTGGCGGCCGATGAGGATTTCGAAGCCTGTCTGTCAAGCGGGTCGTTTAAGTGAGTCGGAAGCCGTTGGCCGGATACCAATGGAGTTCTGTGACGAGTGCGGTTCGATGATGAAAGCCGCGGACGGACGCTGGCAGTGTGGGAGCTGTTCGTTCACGAAGCCGAAAGGCGACCCCTCCAAGTATACACTCACCGACGACCAGGAAGCAAGCGAGATCATCGAATCCTCCGACGAGACCTCCCTTCCGGAGACCGACACCCGGTGTCCAGAGTGTGGCCACGACCGCGCCTACTGGTACCTCCAGCAGATTCGGGCAGCCGACGAATCTGAGACGCGCTTTTTCATCTGTTCGGACTGTGAGTACAAGTGGCGAGAAGACGACAACTGACTCTCGAGCAACCGTACGCTGTTTTGAAAGAGCGCTGACTCGAGAGGGGTCAGACGTTCCGGGCGATGGTCAGATACCCCGTGTGGCCAACTGGGGCCGTCGACGGCCGTGAGCCCCGATCATCGAACTGCATCTCACGCTGGATGGTCTCGCGGGTCCGAATCGCCGACAGTCCGACCTCGCGAGCAGCCGTGACGACCTCGCGGGTCGACTCGATAAATGGGCTGTAGACCGCGAGAAAACCACCCTGAACGAGCAGCTCCGGTGTGTGGGGAACGACCTCTGCAGCATCGCCCGTATCGAGCGTGATGACATCGAACTGTGACTCCGCGAGCGTCTCAATCTCGGCCGTCAGGTCGCCGGTTCGCACGTCAACGGCGTCGCTGACACCACCGAGAGCCATGTTCTCACGAGCGACCTCAGCAAAGTCGGGATTGCACTCATAGGTACAGACCGTCGCGCCAGCCCGCGCCATCGAAGCAGCGAGGACACCAGTGCCGGTCCCGGTGTCGAGAACCCGGTCACCCTGGCTGATGCCAGTTTCGCCGATGACGAGGCCGACGTCTCGCGGGACCATCGGCGCACCCGTGCGCTCGAAGTGATGAAAGAGATCCGGCCCACGCAACCGTCTGACCTCGAAAGCCTCCCCGAGATGGGTCTCGATCTCCTCACCGGGTTCGACGTCGGCCGGGATCTCGAGGACACCGAGGTCGGTCCCCATCTCGGTGCCTGGTTCGACCAGGAACTCACGATCACCGCGAACGACCAAGACGCGGTCGGCAGACGCCGACTCTTCGGCAGCCGTCACAGGTCACTCGAGGTCGGCGATCGCACCAGCGAGGTCGCCGTCGTTGGCTATGAGTGCCTCGCGGGCGGCGTCCTCGCCGACGTCAGCACGTTCGGCGACGAGGTCGACATCCTCGTCAGGAATCGCCGGTTCGGCGCTGTCGGCCTCGCCACCGGCACTCCCAGCTTCGACCTCTTCGGGATCACCGATGATCTGGTAGGTTTCCTGGCCCTGGGCGTCCATCTTGGTGACGTCGGCACCGTCGAAGACGAGGTCGTGGTCCGGCGTTCGAATAATGACCTCTTCGGCGTCGATCTCCTCGACGTCGATGCCCATCTGTTTCATCATCTGTTCCATCTTTCGCGGGTTCAGCCCGCCGCCTCCAAACATAGCCGACACTGCGGCACGGGTGACCTTTTAGTTTGTCGTTCGGGCCATCCCACTCGAGAGACGGCCACCTCGTCTGCGCACGTCAGGCCGATAATTCTCATACGTTACGCGAATTTGGTCCGTCGATTTCCGAGCCCATCGACGAATCTTGGGCTGAGTTCGGGTTTAGTTGCAGTGAGTCAAGGCCAGGTTGAATCGCTAGACGGCGGCGACCTCGTTTCGAGCAATCGATCGTGATGATGCGTTGCCTGCAAGAAAGTTTATATGCTCCCTGCCGCTGCCATCGCGTGAACGCCGATGAAATCCCGCGCACACCGCGCAACCCTGTTTGCACTGTACCAGCTGTGTATCGTGATCGGTATCGTCGCAATGCCGGTCGCGATCGCCGCCCGCCAGGCTGGGATCACCCTCCCACTCCACCGGCTGCTCGCCAACGTAGCCGACGCCTACGAAGCCAGCCAGCGGTAATCCCTAATTGAGTCTCATATTTACGCCGCTTCGAGGACTGCCCCGTCAGTCACCGCGACGAAAGCGGAAACCCACCACGTGTGAACGCCGGTGTTTTATATCGTCCCGCCATACCCGTTAGCTAATGCGCTCACCGTATACGCACTCGGACCGCTCGCTGACCCCCGAGTCGCTGACCGAGGAGACCGATCCGTACGCGCCAGAAGTCGGCCAGCCGCCACAGAACGACCTCTCACTCGCCGACCTCGACAACGTCAACAAAACCGGGACGACGACGATCGGCATTACGACCACAGACGGTGTCGTCATCGCGACGGACATGCGCGCCAGTCTCGGCGGCCGGTTCGTCTCGAATAAGAACGTCCAGAAGGTCGAACAGATCCACCCCACTGGCGCACTGACGATGGTCGGTAGCGTTGGTGGTGCCCAGTCGTTCATCTCGACCCTGCGCGCGGAAGTCAACCTCTATGAATCCCGCCGCGGTGAGGACCTGTCGATCGACGCGCTCGCGACCCTCGCAGGGAACTTCGCCCGTGGCGGCCCCTTTTTCGCCATCCACCCGATTCTCGGCGGCGTCGACGACGACGGCAGCCATGTCTACAGCATCGATCCGGCCGGCGGCGTCATGAAAGACGACTACACCGTTACCGGCAGCGGGATGCAACTCGCCTACGGACACCTAGAGCAGGCCTACGAGGACGACCTCTCGAACGACGAGGCGACGACGATCGCCGCCCGCGGCATCAAATCTGCCGCCGAGCGTGACACCGGCTCTGGCAACGGGGTCTTCCTCTGTGAGATCACCGAGGAGGGCGTCGACATCCACGGCCACCACGATTTCGAGGAAGTAATCTAGGACCAATCTGATTTTTAGCCTCGAGACGCCGAGGAGTCGCCTACCGTCGGGCGTGCAGTCGCGACTCGAGGCGAGGCGCTGCTTCGGGAGCCACGGCTTCCCCAGTCTCGCTCGAGCGATAGATCGCGTCGATTACGCGCTGGACAGTCAGGGCTTCGGCGATCGTGTTCGACTCCGGAGGTCGGTTGGCGGCGATCGCACGGAGGAACTGAGCGTCCTGCTCGCGATACCCCATTTTTGAGGGGTCGGCCTGCAGTTCCGTATCGGCGTAGTGATCGGGGCCGGCCGTGCTTGCCTCGAGCAGGGTGAGACTCGTCTCTCCGATGTCAAAGCGGGCACCGGCGTTGGTCCCCCGAATGTGCATCGCCATACTCTCCTCGCGGTTGGTCGCCCAGGCAGCCTCGAGTGAGATCGTCTGTCCGTCGGCAGTCCGAACGAACGCACTCACCGAGTCATCGACCTCATACCGTTCGGTCGTCCCCTCCCAGGCCGACCCGAACCCCTCCGGGTCGGCATACGACGTCTGTGAGCCGAAGGTGGTTCGGGTGACACCGGAGACCTCGGTGACCTCGGGGAAATCGAGTGCATAGAGCGCGAGGTCGAGGGCGTGGACGCCGATATCGAGAAGCGCACCGCCGCCGGCGAGTTCCGGATTCGTAAACCACGATCCTGGTCCGGGCACACCACGTCGGCGGACGTAGTTGGCCTCGACGTGGGTTAGCTCTCCGAACCGGCCACGACCGTGCTGGGCGTCGAACAGCGCCATCGGCGCGGCATACCGATTGTGAACGCCGACCATACAGATTCCCGGCGCGTCGGCAGCAACTGCTGCGATCCGTTTGGCACTCTCGAGGGAGTGAGCGAGCGGTTTCTCGACTAAGACATCACAGCCAGCCTCGAGGGCGGCGACTGCGATGGGTTCGTGAAACCGGTTCGGCGTCGTCACGATGACGGCATCGACGTCGGGGTCGGCGACGAGTTCCTCGTGATCCTCGTAAGTCCGTGCGCCGTGTTCCTCGGCAAAGCGTCGACGTTGTGCCTCCACGAGGTCAGCCCCGGCGACAACTGTGACCTCGAGGTCGGCCATACTCCGGGCATGCAGGTGGCCCATTCCACCGAGACCAACGATGCCGATGCCGGGCGCGTCCGTACTCATCGAGACCCTCCAGCGTTTCGTGGGGCCGCTCGTCGTCGACGGGAAGAAAGGCGGGAGTGCAGCGGTGCTTCAGTGTGAGAGAACCAGTCCATGCCACTGGGAGTGGCGGCACCGAAATAAGGATTCTGAACGATTTATTTGCATATTAAACGAGAAGGTCAGTCAGACGTATCTATTCGACGCTTCACACACGCAGGTGTCGACAGCGTAGTACCCTATTACATCACGAAAACGGCCGTGAATGCAACCACCAGACATCGAGATCAGTACTCGAGTTGGCCCTCGTCTGTGACAACGCTCTCGAGCAACGTGACTGGTGTCGCGTCGTAGGCGGGGTTCCAGACGTCGAACTCCCCGGCCGGCTCGGGAAGGACCTCACTGGCGACTCGAAACTCGTTTTCGAAGACGAATCCCTCAGTATGGATCTTCGAGGCTGCACCGAGGACGGTCACCGGAACGTCGAGATGGGCCGCCGTCGTCGCAATCGGGAACGTCCCAACGCGATTGTAGAGCTGTCCATCGACGATACAATCCATCCCGACGAGGACGCGATCACACGCTGAGAGGACGAGCCCGTGTGTGCTGTCGGTAACGAGTGTCACGTTCAATTCCCTCACGTTCGCCGAGTTCACGCGCCATGCGACGACCGATAAATCGCGGGCGTGCCTCGGTGACGTAGACCTCGAATGACCGTCCATCAGCTGTGGCGACCTCGAGAGCTTCGAGTACCGTCGTCGAGTAATCGTGGGTGAGCAGCGTTTCCCCATCCGTGAGCAGGGCTGCGCCGTTCTGGGCTGCGCGGGTTTTCCCGGCGTCGATCCGCTCGATGACCTGTTCGATCGTCTCCTCGGTGACCGATTTGGCCACAGGCACCGAGGGCCGTTCGGTCGTCGTCACGGTGTCGACGACCGCACGCATTGCCGTCTGTAAGGACGCGTGTGACGGGTTCGCCCGCCGCAAAAGTGAGGCGTTACGTTCGAGGGCACGCTCGAACTCCTCGACAGTCGCGTACTCCCGCTCGAGGAGTTCCCGAAGCGACGCCGTCGCCTCGATTGCGACGACCGACGAACTGTGAGTCTGCATCTCTCGAATCCGCGCGGCCGTCTCGTCGATCATCGGTGGCCAGCGCGGAACCCCACGACGGTAGTCGTGGGAGAAAGCACGTCAGATGCGCTGTTGGCCACCGCGCGTTGGCCGGCGACGAGTTTGCTATCGGCACATTTACCTCGGTTGTGACCGTATCTCACGCCACACGCCGAGGTGGCCAAAACGGACGCCCTGGAGGGGCCGCCGTAAGCCGGCCCCGAACAGCGGGATGGTGAGGACACCGATCCGACCGCCGTGCTGGTGGCGCGACGCGTCTGAGTCCACGCTGAATAAAAGCGGTGTGCTGACGCCAGCAGTCCTCGCCAGATACCGCCCAGTTGGAGTACAGTCGAGTGAACAGAACAGTTCCCTCGGGCAGAACCACGGCGTCGTGCAACCCGCCTATGGCGGCTGATGGAGCGGGGACGGAACCCTCCACGGGGAACGCCCTTGAGTTCAGTCATGGGTAGCTTACACACGACTGGATTTCAGTCGACACAAAAGCTGTTTTGGTCAGAAATACTGATCGGCCAGCCGATTGGTCGATCGACCTGTGTCGCGACGCGTTCGACTGTGAGTATAGCAGCCCCAGAATCGTGTTCGCAGACCGGACACCAGGACTCCCTATCCCGGCAATTGTAAGCAACTGGGAGCCGCCTGAGGGACACGAAACGAGCGTCTCTACGGCGTCGGCGTCAACGACGACCGTCGCGACTCCGTCACCGGTCGACTGGACAACCCATCACGGCCAGTACGGTGGCAAGGCAGGCGAGCACACCCAGTCAAACGACGAGGAGTGTTGCTTCTCGAGTGAGGAGTCACTCGGCGTCGGTCCCGGAGCCACGGGTGGCCCAGTCGCCGTAGAGATACGAGCGTTCATAGCCTGCACCGACGACGGCATCGCCGATGATCACGAGTGCCGAAGCCCGGTAGCCAGCGTCCTCGACCTTCTCGGCGATATCGCCGATTGTTCCAACGATCACGTCTTCGTCCGGCCAGGAGGCGTGATAGATCACTGCAACCGGCGTCTCAGAGTCGTGGCCGTCTGTGAGCAGTCGGTCCATCGTATCGCGGACGGCATGAGTCCCAAGATAGATGCAGGTCGTCACGTCTCCCATCCCGACGAACTCGGAGATATGATCGTCGTCCTCGCTCAAGGTCTTCCCCTGGGGCCGGGTAAACGCGACATGGTTTGCGACCTCATTGAGCGTCAACTGGGTTCGTAAAGTTGCACTCGCGGCGAACGCCGAGGTGACCCCCGGAACGAAGTACGTCGGCACCCCCTCGTATTCAAGGGCGTCCATCTGCTCTAGGGCCGCACCGTAGATCGCCGGATCGCCGCTGTGGAGCCGGACGACCGATCGGCCGTCCTCGTAGGCATCCCGCATCAGCGGAATCAACTCCTCTAAATCCTTGCCGACACTGTTGACCAACTCGGCATGTGCACAGTAAGCCTCGAGCAGTTCGCTGTTGACCAGCGAGCCCGCGTGGACGACGAGGTCGGCGTCGGCGAGCAGCTCTCGACCGGCGACGGTGAGCAGTTTCGGGTCGCCAGGGCCAGCCCCGACGAAGGGAATTCCCTCCTGGTCGTCACCCGCCGAATGCTCGAAAATACGATCGTCGAGGTCGGCCTGCCGTTGCTCGCCCTGGGCGTCGATCGCGGCCTGAGGGTCATCCTCAGTCATCGTCGCCCTCCGCGGTGAACGCTGCTGTCGCCGACTCGACCGTGAGATCACGTTTTTCGGCGTAAGCGAGCGTGTAGTAATCTCGCTCGGCGAGGTCGGCGGGGTCGTCAGTAATGACGGTCTCACCTTGCTCCATAAAGAGTCGGCGACCGTAGACGACGTCGTAGCCGGCATCGACGAGGCCCTCGTGGGTTGTGGGGGCATCAGTCACTTTAAAGAGGATCATCCGATCCGGACCGGTCGGACTCGTGCCGTTTGCCGCCTCCCGCAAGGAGAGGCCAGCCCCGGCTTCGATCTCGACACCCAGCGCGGTCGCAAACGCCGTCATCGCACTGACCCCAGGGACGATCTCGACGTCGACCTCGGGGTGGAACGCATCCATCGTCCGTCGCAGATGGCCGAACGTCGAGTAGACGTTCGGATCACCGAGAGTGACGAAAGCAACGTCACCATCGAGCGCTCGCGGGGCGACCTCCTCGGCGGCGGCTTTCCACGCCCGGCGAAGTTCATCTTCGTCTCTGGTCATCGGGAAGTCAAGATCGCCGATGACTGACTCCTCGACGTGTTCGAGTGCAACCGTCCGGGAGAGTCGGCCAGGCGAGTAAACCACGTCGACCGACTCGAGGACCTCTTTGCCACGGACAGTGACCAGTCCCGGCTCGCCCGGTCCGAGGCCAACACCGTAGAGAGTCACGCCTTCCCTCCGTCGGCTGTGACGTCGCCATCGGTCGCGCTGCCGACAATCATGTACACTGGGTTGTCAGCGTCGAAACTCGTCGCCCCAGCAAGCTCGTAGCCGTGACTGACCTGGAACTGGACGACCTCCTCTAAGAGGTCGCGTTCGCGGAAGGCCTCGACCGCTCGACCGGCGACCTCGAGCCGGGAGACGTTCATCACGATCCGGTCGACACCAGTCTCGGCGGCGTGGTCGAGGACGGCCTCGAAGTTCCGGCTGCCGCCGAGAAAGAGCGCGTCAGCGTCCTCGGGGAGGCCCGCGGGAGCCTCGGCGTTTCGGAGGTCAATTGTGGCCCGGATCGACTCCTCGTTGGCGGCGATATTCTGTTCGGTCGTCTCGAGGCGTTCTGCCTTGCGCTCGAGGGCAGTGACCCGGCCAGCACGCTGGGCAGCCTCGATCGTGACGGCCCCGGTACAGGAGCCGACCTCGGCAAAGTGGTCTTCGGCCGTCAACGCCAGTTTCGACTGAAGAACAGCCCGCACTTCCGGCTTCGTCGGGCCAGCCTTCGCGTCGTGTGGCAACGTAATTGGCATTGCCTGGATCAACTGGTGGGCCCCTCAAAACAATTCCTGTTGGAGTAGGACAACTGGGGTTGGGCTCAGGTCACGAATCGATCGCGGTCAGGAACCGATCGAACGCGCCGCTCTCGGCGTGGACGTGGGCGTAGGTCCCGAGGGAGTCGTACGCACAGAGCCCATCGTGGTCGCCGTCGATTCCATCACCACGAACCGTCTCGAAGGCAAACCGGGCATCGCCGTCGACCTCGGCACTCGAGTAATGGAACTCGTGCCCTCGTACCCGGTCACCGGCGGTCGCGGTGAGCGTACTGTCACGGGCGTCGAGTTCGACGTGGTTCAGCGCCTGATACCGGTCGCACATTGTCACGTCGGCCGGGAGAATACCAGCCATCTCGTAGGTGTCGCCATCGACGGTGGTCAGCGACTGACTCATCGCCATCAACCCGCCACACTCACCGAAAACTGGGAGCCCGTCGCTGGCGCGGTCAGCAAGTGCAGAAAGCGTCTCACTCCCCGCGAGAGTCGCCGCGTGCAGTTCCGGGTAGCCTCCAGGGAGGTAGACGCCGTCACAATCGGGGAGTGGGTCACCAGCCAGCGGTGAAAAGGTATGGACCTCCGCGCGCTCGCGCAGGCGCTCGAGTGCCGAAGGATACCGAAAACAGAACGCCGCGTCGCTGGCGACGGCGACCGTGGCATCGACCGGATCGGCCAGAGAACAGTCAGGTACTTCCGGCGGCTCGCTTGCAACCGCCGCAAGCGCCTCGGCGTCGATCGTCTCTGCGGCCGCCTCGAGTGCGTCAGTCGGGAGAGTAGCCTCCTCACCCATGTGCAAGCCGAGATGGCGATCCGGAATCTCGAGGTCGCCGTTCGGTGGGATTCGGCCGACGTACGCGAGCTCGTCGGGCAACGCATCGCGGATACCCTGTGCGTGCCGGCCACCGTGAGCACGCTGGGCGAGAATACCTGCGACCTCGATCTCGCGACCGATCGTCTCGGCGTACTGCTGGAAGCCGAGTGCGGTCGCAGCGACGCTTTCCATTCCCGCCTTCGCGTCGACGACGAGAACGACTGGCAACTCGAGAGCTTCGGCAACCATCGCGGTACTCGAGCCATCGCCATCGTAGAGCCCCATCACCCCTTCGACGACACAGATATCCCCGTCGCCGCGCCAGTAATTGCGCCGGAGCCCATCTTCACCCGCGAGCCACACGTCGAGCGTGCGCGAGGGACGACCCGCGATGGCCTCGTGGTGGCTCGGGTCGATGAAGTCTGGACCGGCTTTCGCGGGCTGGACGGCATAGCCCGCCTGCTCGAGTGCGGTCGTGACTGCGAGCGTCGCGACCGTCTTGCCGACACCAGAGCTGACGCCGCCGAGGACGAGCCCCTTCATCGGTCCCTCCAACGACGTGTGGGTTGTAGACGCATGATCGAAGCGTACGCCCACCCGGACTTGAACGCGTCGGTGAGATGCAACCAGGGTGGCTATAGGCCCGGCGGACACAGATGAGACGATGACCGCGCTTTCACTCACAGATGGGACGCTCTGGTACGATGACGTTGGCGACGGTCACCCACTGGTGTTCGTCCACGGTGGCTGGCTGAACGGTCGGGCCTGGAAACCCCAACTCGAGTACTTTACAGACGAGTACCGGGTCATCACACTCGACATCCGAGGGCATGGCCACACAGGCTCGACCGACGCCGATCAGTACTCGATCGATCTCTTTGCCGACGACCTCGAGGCAGTGCTCGAGGCAGAAGCACTCGAGGATCCAATCCTCTGTGGAAGCTCGCTCGGGTCGATGGTCGTCCAGACGTTCCTCGAACGGCATCCAGACCGCGCAGCAGGCGCAATCCTCGCCGGAGCCGTGCGGTCGTTCCCGCCGGAAGGACTGCCAACCGACCTGAAACCGTTCGTCTCCCCGATGCCCGCCCTGGCGAGTACGCTATCGATGAGCGGACCACGGACGGTGTTCCGATCGCTTCTATATTCGGTGCGGTCGACGACCGGCAAACTGTGGCTCACGATCGATCCCACAGTTCGTGAGGCCGCCCTCGCAGCCGTCGGCGAGATCCCCCGGAGCGAGTTTCGAAAGATCTTCGGCGCGCTCTACCGGTACGAGCCACCGTCACTCGAGGGAGTCAACACGCCACTGCTCGTAGTTCACGGTGAACACGAGGCAGGCCCGGTGAAACGACAGGGAAATGAGATCGTCGCTGCCGTCAGTGAGGGTAAACGAATTACCATCGAAGACGCCGGCCACCTCGTGAATCAGGACCGGCCACAGGCGTTCAATCGAAGTGTCAGCGCGTTCCTTACGACCCTCCCAAACCAGCTCGGCAACACTGTCGTCACCTGACGATACCTGCGTACAACGCTGTCTAGCTCCAAACAGAACTGTCCACCAGTAGCCACGACCGTCAATGGTACCAACGCACTTTGGCGACGACTCCAAGTGTCAGGGGAAAGACCATACTGGGTAGGGAGTGCCCGTTGCAGTCACCGGCAGCTCCCAGTTAGGTATGAGCACTCACTGGCCAGATGCGGACACAAACACCGGACCGCGATGGTCGAGCGTCTCGAAACACGTCCTCAATAGCTACCTCGAAGCCAACAATGCGGTGCTGGCGGCGATGGGGCTAGGATCGGCGACAAAAACAGATGGCTCGAATTCGACAGATGACTCGAGTCCGGACCGCGAGGTCGCGTTCGACGACGAGTCTTGGCGGATGGAACGGTCGGTCGACGACCGGACGGCCCTCGAGGTCGGAGACTACGTCCGGTTTACCAAGCCAATCGAAGAGGCCGACGTCTCGGCGTTTGCGACAGCCTCTGGGGATGCAAACCGGCTCCACTTAGAAGAGGAGTTCGCCGCCGAGACCCAGTTTGGCGGGCGAATCGTTCACGGGACGCTCGTCGCTGGCGCAATCAGTGCCGCACTGGCACGCCTCCCTGGACTGACAGTCTATCTTTCCCAGGATCTTACCTTCCATGCACCGGTCGAAATCGGTGAGGAGGTGACCGCCGAGTGTGAGATCGTCGAACGGCTCGGCGACGACCGCTACCGGCTGCGGACGACTGTCCAGACCGAAGACAGCCAGACCGTTGTCGACGGCGAAGCGGTCGTCATGATCAGACCGGAGCCAGACGGGTCGGACTGATTGGAGAACACCGATTACCGGTCGCCAGCCGAGAAAGTAGTCCAACTAGAACGTAATGACTTCGTACCCCTCGGCCACCAGCGACCGGATACTCGGGTGTCCCTCGAACTCGTCAGCACGCTCGAGCCCTGCCTCGTTGACTGCGTCGCTGACGCCGTAGGCGTTCGTACAGTAATCACAGACGACCACGATCTCGTCCTCGAGATCTGCGTACAGGTGGTGGTAGTCGTGTTCCTCGTCGGTCAGCTCGGGGATCCACTGCGTGGCGGCTCCATCAAAAATGAGTTTCACGTCGTCACCTGCATCACGGAACTCGCGAGTCGCTTCGAGGGCGTTGACGACACGACCCATGTCTGCGGCAGTGTCGGTACCTGCGAGAACGAGAATTGCTGCTTTGACCATTGTACCGAGTAGTCAAGCCGAAATGTGTTAAACCAGGCGAGGTTGTGTAGTTCAGGCGCGCGAGCGGTGGCGTGCCGGTCGCCTGTGGACGACGGCCGTTCACACTGGGGCCACGAACTCAATCGATCCACTCGAGTACAGAGACTCACATCACGAGTGATAGCACAGTACCGCGAGACTCTTGTGAGCAAGCTATAACTCACACTGTATGATCGTCGACCTCCTTTTCGGTGCTGCAATCAGTTTCGGGCTGTTCGTCCTGGCGGTATACGTAGGGACGATCCTGGCACTCCGGAGCTTCTTCGGTCCAGATTTCGTTGATCCTGTGACAAAGACGTTCTCACTCGAGGGAACGACCGTGCAAATTGATCCACAGCCTGCAACCGAGGTCGAAGATCCAACAGAGCGGTCAGGAGACAGGTGAGTACACTCGAGGTCCGGTCGTTCCCACAAGCATTTTTGTTTATATGATCGATCCAACACACATGACCGAGTGGGACCCAAAACGTGAGCTAGGGATGGTAGGCTACCTGCAATTTAGGCGTGGTCGGTGGGTGCAGGTGTCGACGGTTCCACCGTGGGTGCGTACGGAGATGGACAACTATTATCAGACATTCATCCGTGAATACGGCAACCCGCCATACGACATCGAACAGACCTACAGTGGCGACGGAATTGAGTACAAAGTTTACTACAACCGCATCTCAAGGAACGAGCTCGAAGAAGAGTACTATATTAAAAAGTCGTGATGCAGAAAATATAAATTTACTGTCATTTCCAGATCATACTTCTGTAACGCGGCCATTGGATTTACTGCTCGGGAATAACAGGTAGGGTCAATGACCTTACAAAGGCACCTCAAAAACGACGAAGAGCTTCTCATCACGGTTGCTGCCCAGAGCGGGGAGTACGGAAGTGGAAAACTGGGGACGACTGCTGAGCGAACCCTCTATATCGAAGACGATGAACTGATTGATATTTGCAATGATTCGGTAAGTGCCATCGAGTATCGAG
>LKMJ01003393.1_pt1 | contig 14818 bp, 27 predicted proteins | sample 643391 | NCBI WGS metagenome assembly LKMJ01 (sample SAMN04112250, study PRJNA286221) | soda lake metagenome | biome: soda lake; feature: Kulunda Steppe; material: water; isolation source: sample PL-Br10 brine of Picturesque Lake | place: Russia: Kulunda steppe | collected 2010-07
ATATTATATTTATTTAAAACCTTATATATTTATTTTTTCTAAATGGATAGTGTTTTCGTTAGGTTTAAGTGTTTCACCGTGTTTGTTTAGAGTGTAGAACGATAGAGATGGCGAGGGTAGCCAAGTCAGGTCAACGGCGACGGACTTAAGATCCGTTCTCGTAGGAGTTCGCAGGTTCGAATCCTGCCTTTCGCATTAGCTTGCTTGTAGAAAGTTACAAATAAAAATATCCCAATGAATAGCATCAAATATTTAAACAGGTTTTTTACCTGTTTAATAGCTTACTTTATAGATAAATACATATAAACCTATTTAAATAATTAAATTAATAACATTTATAATAATCTTTATTAATCTATATATTTAATAGTTTAGTATGAATTTAGAAAAATATAAAGAAAAAATACTATATATTGTAACATTTTTAGTAGTTATTGTAGGTTATATTTATTATGATTATATATTTTTACAATTAAATAGTATATATGATATTATATATATTTATAAAGAAACAATTTTATTTTCGATTTATATATTTTATGCAATTGCTATGTCTCTAGATATTTCATTGTACTATGATTATGAAAAAAATATATTAGTAAATGAATTTAGTTTTGGAATAGGTTACTTATGTACCATATTATTAGTATATTTTTTGAATCCAACACTTCATTTTATTTTTGATGTTGGATTTTCTATTTTAGTTGGAACTTTTTTATGGGTTATTTCTATCTATTTTATATCAAGTTTTATTAATAAAGTTTTTATTATTAAAGGATTTGGAAAAAATATAACTAATACCGTAGATGATCCTTACGGAGATAAACATGCTCAAAAAATACTTAATGAAAATAATGAAAATTAAAACGAAAGTTTTAATAGTTAAAGAACAAACAAAATATTCATGTCTAAAGTTAAAATAACTTTAATGGGAACAATTTTAGAACGTAAAGAAGATGGAAACTTAACTTATTATGACACGAGAGATTGTAAAATTACAAAAAAATTCACAGATCCTAATGAATTTGATAAATTTATTCGTTTAAAACCTGATTCAATGGTTAAAAGAACACTTGAAGATAACCAATATATTAACAAAGAAAGTATAAGTAAAAATAGTTTTAATGTTTATATCGATATAAATGCTGTTACGGCTATTGAATGGTCCAAAGAATTAGCTCATAATAAAGATGATTGGACAGCTATTGATATACTTACTTTCTGGTTACAAATATTTGGTAATATGAGAATTCGTCGTGCTCTCCATCATTTATTACAAGAAAAAGGTTTAAATGTTACAGACGTTGATTGAGAAATACAAATCAATAGATATAGCTATTTAAACTTTTTATTAAAAAATACATAGGATAAAATTACACGCACATTCGTTCACTTGTACTTGATGAAGGTTCAGAATTAATTACGGAAGAAGAATTTGAACGTCGAGTGAAAGAAAGATACGGAATTAGAATTGAAGAAGATGATAAAGGAACGATTCATTATAAAGATGAATAATTTGAACAATATCAGGATGAATCTAATGATGAAATTATTGAAACGGTTATGAGTCGTGAAAAACCTCCTGTTCCAAGATATCATATGCTCGTTAAAAATAGAAAACATCCTGATGAATTAACTAACTGAAAATAAATCTAAATAAAATTAGTTTTTAATAGTATATAAATATAAATTACTTATAACTCACTTACAACTTCTTCAACATTGTTATAATCTCTTGTCATAGAATTCTTTACTACTCTTATTACGACATTTTCTTCTTTTGGATTTTTACTATCTAAATTATTACCTTTGATCATTACTTTTAATTCTGGATTATTGTTATTTAGATCTTCTTCTGTCCCTATAACAAACTTTGTACCCATTTTACTTTTTGTTTGCTTTGTTCTAAATTTCCAAGAATTATTCATTTCATTCAATTTTTGATCTAATTTCTGTACAAATTCATCATGAACAGATTTTATAACGTTAAATTGTTCATCTGTAACCATGTCATAATATGGATATTGTTTATTTACCATATAATATACTATATATTTGATACCTATATAATTTTTTATTATTATATATGTTATACTAATAAATAATAGTAAATAATAAAAATTAATAAAACGAGATTATCTATTGAATTTTTTAAATTTTACCAATAGCTTCTCGGTAATTCATAACATCAAACATTGAATTACGAAGAATTCCTACAACAACTCCATCTTCCATTGATACAGGAACAACAGAGTCCACAGCTTCAGGATTATTATCAGGAATATATTTAATTGGTTCACCTTCAGAGTCAACTACAATTCCATCTTCATTAACGCCAAGATCAACTTCTGATAGTGGAACGAAACCACCAATGTTATCTTTTTGAATGCCTGATCCTGTTCCATCTTCAACAACTTCACCTTGATACATGACAAATCCATCTTTATCTACTTCAAAACCGAAATAATCTTGAAGGACTTGTTCAATACTTTCTGTATCTTCATTAACTTCAAGGTTAACATTCAGTCCGTCTTGTACAACAGTTACGTCATCAAACTTGACTTCTGTTTGCGTCGTCATATAATAGTATATCATTGCGTTCGTAATAAGTATTATGTTTTTGATTCGGAATCTCAATATAGAGAATCTAAATATACAATATCGGTAATTATATATGTATTTAGTATTTACGTGTATAATATGGAAAGAGATTATCATTTAACAATGGCAACGTGTGATCATACATATATATTTACGGTTGGTTATATGTTTAAAAATAATAATATAACAATTAGTATAACTGAGGAAAAAGAAAATTATTTTATTGGAAATTATACTTATGAAAGTGAAGCACGGTTTGGTAGTTCTGAAAAATCTGAAGGAATTTTTCTCGTAGATAAAAAATCTAGTTTGATTGGTTTAACAACTATTAAAGATAGACCAAAACCAGATACTATTATTAGGGATTTAAATAAATCACCTGCGTTTGAATTTAAGGCTCCAAAAATACTACCTGAAAACCAGCATAAATTATTTGATAAGTATAATGGTCATGGAATTAAATTTTGTGAAGATCAATCAACGTATGAATTAGGTGGTGGTATTTATAGAACAATTGATCCTGAAGATAGAGCTAAAGATATAGCCATGTCTGAACCATATAAACAAATTTCAGATGATTTAATAGAAGAAGTAATTGCTGATTTAATAGATAATAATCTATATATTAAACGAATGGATTTTTCACTTTCAGATGATTTAATAATTTCATATGGAGAACCTATTAGCTTTTATAGTATAAGTAAAGAATATATTAATAATAATGGTTGGGATGAATTTTTACATATGTCTAGAAATCTAGTTGCGTAGTAATTCTAAAATAAAACGTTTTTTAAATAGAAGAATCATATTCAATAGTATGGATTCAAAACCACCAATTGGTCCACTTTTGAAGTAGAATATGAAATTTATATTGAAAGAATTAACCAGTGTAATAAAATCACATTTGAAGTAACAGAACATACAGATAAAGGGTTATTGGAGGATCAGGTATTGGAAACCGTGTTACAAAATCAGGTAATTATTCGTTCCAGAATCAAGTGATTGTTATCTTGTGGATGGAGATACTAGAAATTAATAGGTAAAATGCAGAGTAGAAAGTTTTAGAATAGTTATTATGGGAATCATCTGAGGTTAAGACTTATGGTATTTTCATCTATCGCTGATAAAAATTAGCATATAAAAATATATAAGGTTATATTATATATTTTTATATATGACTGATTCAAAAGTAGGTGTCATTAGCAGAACTTATTATATATATGAATTAAACGAAGATTTATATCCTAAATATTATTTTAATTATGAATTATCAACGGGAGGAGCTTATTCTAACAGATTATCGAAAGATTTAATGTTCGAATCTGTTGCTACAGTAATTGAAAACAATTTAATAGACACAGATTTTAATTATATAGTTTATTCTATTGAATTTGATACAATAAGTAACTCTTATGAAATAAAAAATATATACAGAAAAGAATATATGGAAGATATAAAAAATGAAATTAGTGATATTGATGATTATGGTTTATTGAAATATCATCACGTTTTACAATATAGTAATTTATAAATTAATTAATATTTTTCAACAACTTCTACGTAATTATTTGTTTCATCTGGTGCATGTTCTTCACATAATGGGATAGATATATCAAAACTTTCATTATTAATAAATTTATACATCCCAATCGCTGGTTTTCCACAATTACCTTGTTCTGTTAATTCTGTACAAAATTTGTTATTCTTCTGTTTGATAGATTTATTCATGTAATACAATTGCATATGCGCCTTAATAACTATTTTCATATCGTATTCTTACGATATATCTGTACTATATACTTCAGCCGATATCAATAGGTTTATTACTAAATATACTATATTATGAGATATGGAAGATACGTACCAAACCCTAAAGAAGATTTACGGTATGTCGAAAAACATTGATTTACAGAAAGTAAACTATACAGTGTTTGATATTGAAACGACTGGTCTTACATACCAAGATGAAATTACGGTCGTAGCATACATTACGAGTAGTTTCAATCATGACGAAGGAGAGAATACGGTTATCAAAGTTATTGGTCAAAATCCTCGCACCACGGATTTTGAAACAGAACAAGAAAACCTGATTCAAAATAAGTTCACAGAAGACGTAACAGAATTTGAAGTTGAATTCACAATGGTCAATTCAGAAAAAGACCTGATTGAAGAATTCACGAACAATCTTGATAAACTTCCATATGATACGGTTCTATCTGCATACAATGGAGCCATGTATAATGGAAGGGGTTTTGATGTTAGTCATTTCAGGACTCGGTGTTTGGCAAACAACATTGAACCACCATTTAGCGGGCGTGCATACGTAGACGCTAAAGAAGCAGCCGTAGACAATGGAGCTTTCAATCTCAATCAGATTATGGTCCCTAGTGTAAGTTCCCTTTCACGCAGTGATTGGGATGAATTTGCACGATACCTTGGTCATGATGACTCTAGTGAATTTTCCCGAAAAGGTGATGTTCATAGTTGGGTTGATGAAAAAGAACCAGATGCAGATGATATTCGTGAATTCTCTGAGCTACATGACGTTGACGTACCAATTAAAACGGATGGTTCTCTAAATGGTGTCTTTGATCAAATGGCAGAGATTGATCTTGAAGAGGTTCCAAATCTTTCATTTGCTCCAGAGATTGATGGAGAAGAAGTTGCTAAGAAAGGACAAGAAGGTGATCTTGAAAGCGTTGGTCTTCACTGTATCTCCGACGTTATAAAAACACAGTATGTGCTTGAAAAAGTACTAAAATACGGATGTAAACATAATCTGAGGCTATCTATCCAGTGAACAATTCTTAGAAGACATAAAACGGTTTTTTATTAATTAGGAGATCAGTCTATTCGCTAGTATCTTCTTTATAATATTCTTTTTTATATTTTTCTATTTCTTCTTTCCATCCATTTGGTTTAATATTATTAAAGAATAAATATTCAGCTATCTTCTTAATATCATAATCATTTATTAATATTTCTACATTTGACATATTTATATCATCTATATCATTAATAATGCATTTATGTAATATATTAATTAATTCTATTCAATTTAAAATATTATCTGATTCTAACATATAATTATCTTTATCAGCAATAATTAAAGATGATTCAATTACTTCATGTATATTATTTTTATTTGATTTAAATATATGTGCTGATTCTTCTGACAGAAAAGTAGCAATAGGATTTCCATAATAATAACCATCTCCAAATTCAACGACAGTATATACTGTACGTGTTTGTTTGATTTTAAAAGAATCTTCATATTTATCTTCTATATTGTAATTTATCAGTGGTAGAGAAGAATACCCCCGAGGCTTAATTTCGGAGTGATTCACGCTCCTTTAATATTAATGATTAAATCCTCATTTAAGTATCTTTGTTGTATATATTGTATTGTTATGGAACAAACAATGAAAACCGAATTAGAAGAAGCATATCATAACGTTTTTGTAATTGTATTTTTTAAATCATTGATAGCTACCTGTAATAATTCATCAAATTCAACATAAGAATTAGAATAATTAATCAAACGTATACTATTCATACTATCTAATATAAAATCATATGAATAAGGTATATCTGGATTTAATCTCCATTCTAAATAAAAATCCCCATCTTTTTCAAAATTTGTACGTAAGTTATTTTTAAAATTATCATAATATTCTCTATCAACTTCCACAACATCTTCATTAATCTCATGATGCATAATCGGTTCCATTGCTAAAAATGCTTGACCAGGAATTAGCCATTCATCTGAACAAAGATCAAAATTCTTTTTTAACTTATTATAAGGTAGTTCTTCATTAAGTTTATCAACGTTATAATGATCAGAAAATTTTCCCGAACAAGTTTCTATTGTTGTTATATCATTTTCATAATTTAATTCTCTTACAAGATCTTTCATTCCTTCATCAACATGTACACCTTCCATATCGCTATATCCAATAACCGTTAAATCATTAAAGAAAACCGTCCCCTCTTTCTTATATTCATTTTTATTTAACTTATATTTATCTAATTCTTTAAGTATATTATTACTCATCATAATTAATTTCTTATGAAAGTCTAAATTTCTTACTCTAATATTTTTATATTTATTCTAAAGAATCTAAAGCATCTTCAAATGTTTCATATCCACCTAATACCTTAGAAAGATATTTTCCTATCAAAACATCTCTTTCTTTAACATTGGTATAATCATTTTGATTGACTTTCGAATTTAGTTTCACATTAGTACGTGAACCCATTACAGAAATATTAATATTATTTGTTACTTCTCTTCTGAATTTTATAATTTTTCTTTCATTATTCTTATTATGATAAATTAACTTTGCCCACGACCCTTGTGAATAACCACACTCTTTTATATTGACTTCAGCATATTCGTCTAATAAAGGTCTTAAATAATATGGTGGGTTATTTTTTGTAAATCCCATATTTAAAAATTAAAACGGTGAATCCTAAATACTTTTTTATTATTTTAATTAAATATAATTATAATCAGGTAGTTCAACGGATATTCCTTCTTTCGATGATTTATCTTCATTATCAACAGATGAGTTATTATTATCGCTATTATCAAATTCTACAGAACTTTTCGTCCCATCAGGGTTTTCCCATTCAAGCGTAGCCCCATTTAGGTCAGCTAAGTTGATTGAATTTCCTCGCTTATTCATAAATTTATGTTAATTATTATACTACTTAATTATTTTGAATCTGATTAGTTACGAGGAATATTAATAATCTTAATATAGTAATAGTAGTTGGTAGTAAGGTTTCTTTATTCATTATTGTATCTAAAAGTGAAACAGATTTTCGTACTACCAACTACTAAGAAAAATTTAATATTATAGCTTATTTTTTACTTTTAAAATTATATAATAACGGTATTAACTACTTGTAGTACCGTCATCCTCGGAAATCTCACTAACAACACTGTAAGTGAAACTATTTGATAATTATGTTATTTTTATATTAAATATATTTAAATTTATTTAGTTATTATATCAAAGATTTATTAAATAGGTAATTTTTAAAATACTATTTAAAAATTTTTTATATTATTTCGATGATAGTTATGGACAATAATAATTGTAATAATAATAAATATTTATAATCATGGAATCTATTATTAGAGATATGGTTAATAATATAGATCGATTAAAAAACACAAAACAAACACGGTTAAATCAATCATCTATACCTACACAAGTAGGTCATTGCAAAAAAGATTCACATGATGTATATATTGGAAGAGGTGATGGGGGAGATTCACATCTGTTGAATACAGAAGTTTGGGAACGTGGGTGGCTTGGTAATCCATTTTCTGTTGATAAATATGGTAGGGTTAAATGTGTTGAAAAGTATCGTATTGAATTTGAATCAAGATTAGAAGATGATGAGGAATTTCGTGAAGCCGTAAAAAGTTTGTCAGGTTCAATTTTAGGTTGTTGGTGTCAACGTATTACAGATGATGGTCCTCTTTGTCATGGTGAAGTTATAGTTGAACATGTTGAAAGATTATCGGAAGAAAATAATTCTTAATTAAATTATTTATTTGATAGTGAAAAATTATACACTTATTGATACGAAATGTTTTTATATGAATATTTAAGGAAAGTGTAATGTTGGATTATTAAAAGAATGGGAAGAAAAAGGGTTTAATAGTGTTGAATTATATACAGAAAAAGATGATTTTGATAATTTAGATAAAAATATAGATATAATAAGAAACACTGATATTAAAATCAGATCAATTCATACGCCACACGTATGGAAAACAGAATTAGATTATATTCAAGATACGGCAGATTTAGCTAAAATATTAGATGTTCCTGTGTGTGTTCATTCATCGGGTATTGTACTACAATATGCAGATGATTTAGAAAAGGAGATAGAATTTTCAACTCCACATGGATATGAGAGTAGTACAGGTGAGAGTTGGAAATATATAGATAACTGTGCGTGTTCAAGAGGTTTTGATTTTATATTTGATTTTGCTCATGTTTATATGGGTGTTGTTAATTTTGAGCAAGCATTTGAAAAACTCATAATGAATCATAAAGATAAAATTCCTATTATATATGTTTGTGATTCTACGAACCGTCGAGATGGATTGCCAATTGGAGAAGGTGAAATAGATGTTGAATACTATTTGAATCGATTGTATGAAGAAAATTATACTGGTGAGATAATAATGGAAGTACCTCTTGAAAAACAAGTTGAAGCTATTATAAGGTGAAATTTAATGGATCATATTTTTGATAATATATGGATAGGTGATGCTGAGGAAGCAAATATGAGAAACCGATTAGAGATTAATGAAATTGTATACGTTGTAACGTTAAATTCGGAAAGTCATACTTACACAACAGCTCATCAACCTATTGAAGATGGCGTCAATGAGCAAGATGAATTTGACTCTGCTGTTCAAGTTGTAAAAAAGGCATTTAACCAAGATGATAATATATTAATACATTGTAAGTCTGGAATGTCAAAAAGCGTCACGTGCGTTGCAACAGCGTTAGCTGAACGAAAAGATTGGAATTTAGATAAATCACTAGATTTTGTGAGTGAGAAACGTTCTGTAGCTAACCCTCATTCTGATTTGCTGGATCATGCGGAAGTGTATTTAAACAATTAAAATCAACGGGTTTTTTAATTTTTATATAATTTTAAAATAAAAATTAATAAGTAGGAGGAGGTTTTATTTTAATATAATTATGGAATATACAGAACGAGACGATATAGCGGATGAAGACCTTGAGGATAGTTATGAAGGTCCTCCACACCCTTTTTCATGTTGGTTTTGTAATGAAGGAAATGGTGAAGAGGATGACGATATGTATTTTGATATGGAATTTGATACTTACTATCATGAAGATTGTTTACCAGAAGATAACGATTCAATACTTGAATATGCCAAAGATTCGTAACGAATCGATGCCTTTAAAGGGTTTATTGTATATAGTTCATATATGAGTTATTCAGATGTTCAAAGAGAACGAATTGTACGAGATATTGTTAATAATATGTGTGAAAGTAGTCATCTTAGTAATGATTTAGGTAGTGAAGACGATTTTGACGCAAAAGCAGAGGAACTTAGAGAACTAAGCGATTCAAATCTGAAAAGCTTCTGGGAAAGTTGGGTTGGAGAATGGCTTTGTTCCATTGGTTCTGAATATCCATCATTTATTGAATCATGGGAATCTGTTGAAGACGAGTTTGATAATCCTGCTGATTGGCAATTTGAAAAACTGCTGAATAATGGCAAAGTAAATTATAGTTATAATTATCCAATGTATTCATCAAATTATGAGAAAATTTCAAAAGATATGTTTGAAGATTAAATAAAAATTAACTATTCCAATGTGCATTTATTTTATATATAAGGATTATTCTTAAACCAATTAAAAAGTTATAAGTGATTGAATATTATATATTCAATTATAATGAGACGAGATAATTTAAAAGATTTATTTACAGGTCCTGATGAGGATTCTAGTTTAATACACGTAACTTTATATTTCTTTTTGTGGTGGAGAATTTGGACTGTTATATTTTTAATTACTTTTGGTTTGTATTTATCCCTCTGGACCATTGCTTATCTCGAACCTTTTTACGCTGTTATGGTTTCATTTACAATTGGTTTATCTATTGGAAGGTATATACTGAAAGTTAGTCCTAAGTATTCATTAGATAAAAATTACTAAATAGTGTTAAAACCAAATCCTAAATATAACTATTTTATATAATTATTAGGAAAGAACAAGATTTGAAAAATCGTTAATTTAAACAATATAGTTAAGTTTCTGATATTTTAAGGACCCTTGAATTAATTGTTAAAGTCGGATAATATCAGTTGTTGGTAGTACAGTAATTTTATTCAGTTTTCTACCTTTAATAAACCAATTAACCACTTTATTAATTAAAATTATGTAGTAAAATTTATAATATATAAGAATGAAAATCATAATATGGTAGATATTATAAATACAAATGAATTTCCAGATGATAGAGAAGTTGATGAAGTTTTAGGTGTTGTAAGAGGAAATACTGTTGAAGCTAGAAATGTCGGTAGAGATATAACTCAATCAATTAGAAATATATTTGGAGGTGAATTAAAAGCGTATTCTGAATTATTAACAAAATCAAGAGAAAAAGCTATTAGAGAGGTTAAAGAAGAAGCTGAAGAACTTGGTGCGGATGCCGTCATAAATCTTAGAATGGATACGTCTCAAATAGCAGATCAAGGATCAGAGGTATTGGCTTATGGAACAGCCGTAACTGTTAAAAAAGATTAATTATTTACTATATTTTAATTTATAACGAAAGATTTATATTTGTACGTGCAAACTATTAAATGTCGTTGTGCCGTCGTTGGACAATCTGGTCGTCCGCCTGTCTTGAGAACAGGAGCCGAAAGGCATGTGGGTTCAAATCCCATCGACGGCGTATTTTTTAACAAAATTAATTCAAAATTCTTATATTCCTAACTATATTATATTTAGGCATGACGAGCAAGAATTCAAATTTAACGGTAAATATTAGATAATCTAATTGAAAATAAAAATTATTAATGAAGATGAATGGATTGAATCCGAAGTAGTTGATGTTAAATCTATAATTTTGTATAATGGAGGTATTAAAACTCCTATACAATATAATTCAAACTTTGAATTATGTGAATTTACAACTAATAAACATGAATTATATGAATATTTAAATAAAAACTGGTAAAATTTATAATCCTAGAAAAACATTAATTACAAAAGATTTTGCTTTTTCAATTAAATTTAAAACGAGGTATGGTACGGAACGTTTTTTAATTTCAGAAAATTATAATGAATTATTTATTATGGTTATGAAAAATATATTTAATATAAATAAAAATTTTACAGTTGATAAACTTATAGGTTCTAAATTTGATTTCAAAATTCAAGATAATAATTATCATTTTAAGAAAGGTTGCTCTGTATATGTAATTAAAAAAATTACAATTTAAAAATTACTGATAAGTTTAATGGTAAATATCATAATAATTATAAATCAAATATAATTCTTAGTAAATTATATTTATATAATAAATTATTAAATAATAATGGTATAATATCAGCAGATGTTGAATATATAAAATTTGATAAATGTATTTGACGTTATAATTAGTTAATGTAATATGTAATAGAAAGTTTTATAACTATATAATAATAAATTTTTATTATGGATAAAAAAATTCCTGATCCACTTGTTGATTTAGAATTACCTTCTAACTGGCAATTTATTCCTGAAGAATGTAATGAATATGGACTTGGATATCAATACTGTGTAAAAAATAATAAATATAAAATACAGATTGATAATAATGGTGCAAAACATACTATATCTGTTCATTTATTAAATTCAAACAAAGATAACGAAGTAAAAATTCATAGTACGCACACCGATAAGAAAACAGCTTTAGAAGAATTCGTAAAATCCATGAAATCGTATAATTAACAGTAGATAGTAATATGGTTTCTTTATTTAGTCTTTAGGTTGTAATAAAGTGTTTATACAGATAAAATAAAAAAGAAATAAATATTACCTTTATTTATGATTTCCAAATCTTCCAGATCATATAGAACCTGAGTATTATCAGAATACAAATAAAGATGGTTCTTTGTTTAGAGCAGTATATACTATTGATTCTAATAATATAACTTATGTGGTAAGACCAGCAAATGTATTAAAAATTATTTAATAATTTTATATTAAAAAACTTTCACCACGGAACCTCACGGTCAAATTCTTTTTCAAATTCTGTTTTTGTCATTACTTCATGAAGGACTCCCATATATTCTTCAGTTTGCATTAATTCTTCCATCACTTCTATAGCTCTTTCTTTTGATTCATAACCCCATCCTTGAAGACCTGGATTTCTATCAATATAAGCTACAATAACCCATTCTCCATTTTTCCTAGTTCTAGACGCTTCTTTCATATTTTGTCTTTCTTTGAAATGTTCATTTGAATATGATACCATATATATATATTTTAAACAGTAAATGTTAAATAAGTTACTATTTTATAACTAACATAAATCAATATATTTACATAGAATAAAAATTTATTATAAGTATAGTAAAAACAGATATTCTTAAAAAATCCGCGTCATTCGATTCTTTTAATAATAATATAGATTTAAACAATATAGAATCTAAACAAAGTATCGAAGATAATATTCGTAATACTGGTTTTAGACCTGAACCTGAAACTTATGCTGTTTCTAAAGAATTATATAAAGAACAATTAATGTTAAATGAACAAGCAGGAAATAGCATTTCCTACAGAACAAATTATCAATTATATTTATGTTAAAGTTGTATTTAAGTTGCCTTTTGGTGGAGAATTTTCACAAAAATTTACTAAATATGATTTTTCAATATACAAAAAACTTCTTATACTGAATTACTTGAAAACTTAGGATTTGAATATAGAAAATCTTGAAAAATTAACAGAAGCTAAGGAAATATATATTAAAAAATTCAAAAGGGAATTGGAAATTTAGTAAAAAACAAATAAATAAGGATAATATATTTACAAAATATCAAAAGAAAGCTCTATTATTTGCTTATACAAGATTTTTTTATATTTACTTTAAGTTTGATATCTATATATTATTTATTTTCTACATATAACTTGTTATCTATTTTCATTACAATTATATTTTTATTTCAGTATATTTTAATTTATTATTATAGCTCAAAAAATAATAATTCTCTTTATCAATTAATTCTGTTTATTAGGTGATAGAATGAATTCAATAAACAATATAGTCAGACGAAAGCTGAACCTCAAATGGGAAAATAATGAATGAAAAATAAAATTTAAAAATTCTTTAAATTCTCAAAAAAATAATGATGATAACAATTCTAATAATGTACTATCTTTTGTTTTAAAAATGACTATATCTATGATTATAGCATATTATATTAGCGTAATGTTTATGATAGGTTTTTTATAAAACCAGAGTTCTATGACAGATCTATCTGTATTTATTTTTAGTGTATTTTTAATTATTTTCTTTTGTTGGAATTTAATAAGAATTAAAAAATTATATTATGGTGAATACAATTAGATTAAAAAATGATAATAATTATAGGGTTGTTGTATTATTATATTACTATGCCAAAAACTGTAGGTTATAGAATACGACATAACTATCTTGGAAAAACAACAATATGTAAAGAATGTGCAGAAGCTATTTCATTAAATTCATCAGAATATGAAAAAATGAATACTGGAGAATATTCAAGTAATCCGTGTATTGTATGTCAAAAAGATATTACAAATGGAAATGGTTTTGGATCAAGACCAAAATATCCTGAAGAAATAACTATTTTATTAGAAGAAAGATTTAAAAATGTTGGACCTAGATTTGGTGGTGTTAAACCAAGAATTGATAATGCAGGCGCAGAAAAAGAACAAATAAAACCAGGCATAACAAAATCCACACCTATAAAAACAAAATATGATCCCGTTATTATAATGTTATCTGATCAAAATATTGCTCAAAAATTAGAATCTGTATTAGATACTATAACTCAAAGAGGTTGTATTAGATATCAAAAAGAAACATATATGGATGATAATGATGATGTAATTGGATATGATTATGAAATTTTTGCAATTCAATCATAAATATAATTTAAATTATAAATATAAAATTATATAACATTATATTGTTTATCATTATATATGACAATAGATCAAATTCCAACCGTAGTGCATTTATTAATTATATTTTAGAATTAAATGAAGTTTATTACAATGAAGAAACAGAAAAAATTAACTTTAATAATATAAATTCAAGACCTGCTTTAATTTTTGAATTACTTGTTAAAGCTATAGATGCAGACGTGAACTGCCTCGGGAGTCAAGCCCCGATGAACTTTCTCTATCCTACCTTTAGATTCTCTTTATGTTGGAATTTTTGACGTTAGAAAACAAGGATCTGGAAAATGGGATATAGTGATATACGATAAATAATATTTATGTATTTTTACTAATTTTAAAAAATAATTAAATTGGAATGCTTTTCGGAGATTCCAATGATGGTACACTATATTATATGATGTATTAGTATAACAATCTTATGATTTAAGATTCAATATTCAATTTAAAACGCTTATAAATAAATAGTTTTATAATGTATAATAATAAAAAA
>LKMJ01003395.1_pt1 | contig 14817 bp, 16 predicted proteins | sample 643391 | NCBI WGS metagenome assembly LKMJ01 (sample SAMN04112250, study PRJNA286221) | soda lake metagenome | biome: soda lake; feature: Kulunda Steppe; material: water; isolation source: sample PL-Br10 brine of Picturesque Lake | place: Russia: Kulunda steppe | collected 2010-07
CGTTTTAGGGCTGTGGCGCCCCGATGCATCGCTGTCAGGATTCGAACGCCCGAAGTAATAGTCCCGGGAGGATTCGAACCTCCGTCGTGAGCCATTTCCCGAAACGAGGATATCCTGGTTCCGCCCAGAAGCTCACATGATTGGCCACTACACCACGGGACTCTAATCCAACGGAAGGTAGTCATTTACTAAACATTGTCGATTTGCTCAGAACAGGGTGCAGTATAGTGTTCTACTCGGTGGCAGTTAGCACAGAGAACTACGCACTTTTCAATCTCTTCGCGAATACTCGCTCTGGAGTATCCGTACGAAACCATCTCTGCTATCCCTCGCTCCTTTTCTTTTGGGTGATGGAAATCAAGTGCTGGTGGACGCTCTTCACCACACTGCTCACAGGCCAATTTGTCTCGTTTTAATTTGTGAAGCCATTCGCGTAGCTCCTGTCGTCGACGATCTTTTCGAGCAATTCGAGCCTCACGATTCTTGTAATACCACCGCTGTTGTCCCGTAAGCTCCGTCCATTCGACATGGTCCGGAATTTCAACCGATTCCGGCTTTGGGTGAATACTTGTACCTCCACCTTCACCTTGCTCAAATGTATCCAAATCTGCCCGTTCTTTCGCCTTGTTCCATCCACCGACGACACGGATAACCGTTCCAGAGGCTGGCGTCAGTCCAAGCTCCTCGTACTCGGCTTTCGTCGGTGATTTTCCCAAGCGCTCTGTCGCCTCGCGAAGCGCGTTGAGACACTCCTCTTCGGTCGTCTGCATCCATCGAGCGGTAACACGTGGTGGCACCCTAATACGTCGCCACAGAGTGAAACTGAAGGTTCAAATACGATAGTAAAATCGAAGCTGGAATCCTCTCTCGCAGTCACGATATGTCACCACCTATCGACACCTACATACTCGGGGACAGGTGAGACACGAGTATGTACGTTGGACGGTTCGTCGTCGTCGGCCCCGAGGTCGGCGCGTATCGTGTCTCTTCGCGGTCGTTCCCAAACAGGCAGGCAATCGAACGCGACGCGACCATCACCGTCGGCCCGACGGCCGAGGCTGAGGAGACTGACAACCCCTACATCTCCTACAACTGCCTGCGACTCACCGACCATGGTGCAGTCGTCGGTAACGGCTCGCACGTCGACCCGATCGCCGAAAAGCTCGCGCTTGGCTATCCCGCCCGGGACGCACTTGCCGAACCGCTGCTCGCGCTTGACTTCGAGAAGGACGACTACGACACACCGCGGGTTGCCGGCATCGTCGGCGTGACCGACGACCCGACCGCAACAGAAACCCCTGCTGGATACATCGGGACAATTCGGCGCGACGCAATGATCGTCGAGGAGGTAACCGAGCCGACACTGGTCGCGACCTACGAGCGCGATACTCCGGAGTCGTTCGACCTGGCGGCCACCGGAGCCACCGAGGCTGCCCGGGAGCTGTACGACCACGAGTTCGAACACGCGGTCTGTGCGGCGGGCGTCGAGCTGACCGAAGACGGGTTCGAGACTGCTGTCGTCAACGACGGCTCGTAGCGGTCGAATCGTCGAGAGAGAAGCACGGGGCCGGGACAGTGTGCTTTTGCGCGTGGAGTGGAAACAGTGGGTATGATTGCGACGAAGATAGACGCGCTCCGGGAGGACCTGTCCCAGCGCGACGGTGTCCTGGTCGCGTTCTCGGGTGGCGTCGACTCCAGTGTCGTGGCGGCGCTCGCTCACGACGCGCTAGGCGAGAACGCAGTCGCCTGTACGGCCCGGAGTGAAACGCTCCCTGTGGCTGAGCTCGACGAGGCACGAAAAGTTGCCGAAGAAATCGGCATCCGCCACGAAATCGTCGAGTTCAGCGAACTGGAGAGTGACGAGTTCGTCCAGAACGACGACCAGCGATGTTACCACTGCCGGACGATGCGCCTCGGCACGATGTTCGACCGGGCCCGTGTCCTCGGCATTGGCGTGGTCTGTGACGGGACGAATGCGTCCGACCCCGGCGAGGGACACCGACCCGGACTGCGTGCTGTCGAGGAACTGAACGCCTACTCGCCCTTGCTCGAACACGACGTGACAAAGGAGGAAGTCAGGGAAATTGCCCGTCACTACGACCTCTCGGTGAGCGAGAAGCCATCGATGGCCTGTCTCTCCTCGCGGATTCCGACAGGCCTCGACGTGACCGAAGAGCGACTCACTCGCATCGAGAAGGCCGAGCGCCTCCTCAGGTCGTGGGGGTTCGAGCAGTTCCGAGTCCGCGACCACGACGGGCTGGCACGCATCGAGGTCGGTGAAGACGAACTGGAGACGGCGCTGGACCCGTCGTTCGCCCGGGCCGCAGTCGAGCACATCGGCGACATCGGATTCGACCACGTGACGCTCGACTTGCAGGGCTATCGAACCGGCAGCGTCAGTCCGGCAGATGAGCGTGATGGCGTCACTGCCGACCAGTGAGTGTTGGTCAGGGGCACGAGCGCTGGCCCAAGACGTGAGCGTCGGCCGGAGAGCTTCGTGCCAGGTTTCGAACTGGGGGATTTATTCTTTCAGCGTCCTGTAGCCTGGATATGGAAGCCGACCCGTCACCGCAGGATTTCCGTGACCTCATGCTCGACGAGGAGCCGGGCTTCGAGGAAGTGCTGACCTGTGTCTTCGGTATTCAGCGCCACGAAGCGCGAACGTACGAAACGCTCCTGGAACATCCCGGGAGTACCGTCGAAGAACTCGCAGCGGAGCTCAACAGGGACCGGAGCAACGTCAACCGGTCGCTGTCCACGCTCCGCGAGAAGGGACTGGCACACCGCGAACGCCGACTGCTCGACGGTGGCGGACACGTCTACCAGTACTCGCCGACGCCACTTCCCGAGGCTCGCGAGCTGATGCACGAGACGCTCGACGCCTGGGCGGAGTACGTTCATGGGCGCATTGACGAGTTTGGGATGGAGGAATGACTGGCAGCGAGCGGCCCCACTTCGAGATCACCGGCGAGGTTCCGCCGTGTGCGACTGACGGTATCTGGCTGACGTGCATCGCCTGTGGCGAGCAGTTCGCCCCGTTCGACGCAGTTCGCTACACCTGCGACGACTGCAACGGTCTTCTCGAAGTTCGGTACGCAGACCTGCCGAGGTGGGACGAGTTCGAGGGACGCGGTGTCTGGCGATACGCCAGTGTGCTGCCGTTCGAGACGGGGGTCTCGCTTCCCGAAGGGGGGACACCACTTCACGACGTTCCTCGACTCGAAAACGACCTCGGTGTCAACCGCCTCAGAATTAAACACGAGGGGATGAACCCCACCGGGAGCTTCAAGGACCGCGGGATGACCGTGGGCGTCCGAGTCGCACAGGAGATGGGCGTCGACAGGCTGGCCTGCGCCTCGACCGGGAACACGAGCGCGGCGCTCGCTGCGTACGGCTCCCGGGCCGGGCTGGAAACGCTCGTTCTCCTGCCTCGTGGGAAGGTAGCGGCGGGAAAGATTGCACAGGCGAGCTGTCACGGAGCACGGATTCTGGAAGTCGACGGCAACTTCGACGTGTGTCTCGACATCGTCGGCGACCTCGCCGACCGGGGTGATGTCTACCTGCTGAACTCGCTCAACCCCTTCCGGCTTGAGGGGCAGAAGACTATCGGGCTCGAGATTCTCGAACAGTTCCGCGACGAGGAGGGAACGTATCCCGACCGCATCGTTCTCCCCGTCGGGAACGCCGGAAACACCGCCGCGTTGTACAAGTGCTTCCGCGAGCTGGTGGCGAGCGGTGCACTCGACGAGACAGATGTTCCGAAACTGACTGGCGTTCAGGCCGAGGGGGCCGCACCGATGGTCGAGGCCATCGAAGACGGACGAGCGGAGACACGGCGGTGGGAATCGGTCGAGACGCGCGCCACGGCAATCCGAATCGGCAATCCGGTCAACGCACCCAAGGCGTTGCCCGGTATCCGCGAGACGGGCGGGACGGCCGTCGCGGTTTCGGACGAGGAGATACGAGCCGCCCAGCGCGACCTCGCCGAGGAGGGTGTCGGCGTCGAGCCGGCTTCTGCAGCCTCCGTCGCTGGCCTTCGAAGGCTTCGGAAGCGCGGCGACGTATCGAGAGAGGAGCGCGTCGTCTGTCTCACGACCGGACACCTCCTGAAAGACCCGGACGCCGCCGTCGAAGCAGGAGCCGAACCGGAGCCAGTTTCGGGAACGAACGAGGGCGTCCGCAAGCATCTTGGACTGGGCGGAGAGTAGGCGCGAAGCAGCGACGGTCACCGCGGCATTCGGAGTCCGAGCACCTCGTGGGCGGCCGCACTCACGGTCGCCGTGTGTTCCTCGGGGCAGTAGACGCCCAGCCGCCAGCGCGCTCGCTCGGCGGCTCTGATGCTGGCTGCGAGCTCCGACGCGTCTTCGAGCTGTTGTACCACGCCACCGACCACGACGTTCGTACCCAGCTCTTTCATCCCCGGCTTGCTCGGAACATCGACGATGACTTCTTCGGCAGGGAGGCCAGCAGCGTCGGCAATCTCGCGTTCGGCCTCTCGCTCATCGGCGTACGTCACGTCGAGAATGCCGGACGGAACGTCTTCGAGTCCGGTCCAGACGGCACGTTTGTAGAGGTCTCGACGCTCGATTCGCCGGCCAAGGTTAAACGTCTGGAGTTCGACGAGCAAGTCGTGGTCCGCCATTCGGCGGAACTCCTCGACGGTCGTGTCACTCGTGTCGAGGTAACGCTCGCAGGCGCGGTCGAGCATTGCGCCTGCGATGCGGGAGACGTGGTGGCGGTAGACGATAGCGTTCATCAGCGAGCGAGCGAGCAACAGCGACTCCGCAGTTGGGACGTTCCCTTCAGCGAGAGCGAGCGTATCGTTCTCGAAGCGGAGTTGACGGACGAGCCGTCCGTGGTCGATAGTCCCGTACGGAACGCCGGTATGGTGGGCGTCACGGACGAGATAATCCATCCGGTCGACGTCGAGTTCGCCTGCGACGAGCGAGCCGAGTCGGTCTTCACCGGCGACGAGGGTCGCGACGTGGTCGGGGTCGAGACCGTGGGTTTCGAGGACCTGAAAGACATCGCGGTCGCTGTCGGTCAAAAGCCAGCCGACTTCGTCGTGGTCCGTCCCGGTTCGTCGCCGGATGACCTTCTCGGTCTGGTGACCGTACGGCCCGTGTCCGACGTCGTGTAACAGCGCTGCAGCGCGAACGTGCCTCGCGGTCTCCTCGTCGACCTCGAGGTGCTCGAGTGCATCTCTTGCAAGGTGGTAGACACCGAGGCTGTGTTCGAAACGGGTGTGATTGGCGGAGGGAAAGACGAGTCGCACCGTCGAAAGCTGTTTGATGTGGCGCAACCGCTGGAAGGTGGGCGTGTCGACCAGGTCGGCAGCGACGGGGTCCAGATGGATGTAATCGTGGACGCTGTCCTTGACCGGGTTCATTACCGGACAGAGAAGGGGTCACCCCATGGTGGTTTCGCTTCGGGATGGGACTCTCGCGAAAAACGACACACTCTCGACGAGTCGACCCCACCGCGAAGAACTAGACGCCCTCGACTAGTCGCCGGAGCTGTTCGGGTGGAACCGCACCCCTTGCGCTGTACTCGCCGTAAACGAACGTCGGCACGCCGGTAATCTGTCGTGCCTGGGCTGCTGCGAACGCCTCGTCGAGACGGTCTGCGCTCTCGGCGTCCCCGAGCGTCTCGGCAACGAACGCTGCAGACAGACCCGATTCCTCGGCGATGTCTTTCAGTACGGACTGCTCTCCAATATCGCGGCCCTCCTCCCAGAGCGCGTCGAACACCCCGCGGTGGAACGCCTCGAAGTTCTCGGAGGTCTCCTGGGCGAGACGGAGTGCAACGCGCTGTGCGCTGTAGGAGTCGATATCCGTCGCGAGTGACTGGGCCATCTCGACCTCGTAGCGGTCAGCAAGCCGTTCGACGTTCTTGCGGGCTTGCTCGAAGTAGTCGTCGTCTTTGCCCGTCTCGACGTTGTGGTCGATACTCCCATCAGGCCGTCGTTTTTGAGCGCGGAGGTCGAAGGGATGCCAGTCGACCGCGAGTGGCTCGTCGCGCTCATCGAGGTACCTGTCGAGGGAGGCGTATCCGAGATAGCAGAACGGGCAGACGTAGTCAGCGTACACTGTGACGTGTTCTTCACCCTGTTGTTCCATATCACGGCTTGGGATGCTGTACACAAAATCCCGTCGTACGTTTTCGGTAAGCTCTCTGGGATGAACTGGCAGTTGTTTATAGCCAATTCATACAAATCCCTACACCCTCAACGCGCGTATCCTCAAACATGTCGTCCAAAGAACGACCACCGATGTTGATTGTGAGTCCACCACATAGCTACGCTATCGGCGTGAGCCGAGCACCAGACGGACGCGCTGCCGACGGAGGGGTTCCGGCATGAGCGATACCCCATTCGAATCAGGATTCGCAGACGAACTGAGAAGCGTCTGCCGAACCGTCGTCGGCGACGAACTCCGGAGCATCACGTACTTTACGGACGATGACGTCGAGCAGGTGTACCTACGCTCTGACCTCGACCAGACGGCCGACCTGATGGGCTTCGCAGAGATAGAACGAACCGGCTTTGACGCCGCTTCGAAGTACGACGGAACGCAGCTCGGGGAGTATCAGGCCACAATCCGTATGTTCGACCACGGATATCTCACCCGTGTCGTCTCCGGTCGTGCAGGCGTCTGGGTGACGACAGATATCATGTCAATGGAGCGGTTCGAGGAGCTTCACTCGGCACTCGTTCCTGTTCTCCGAGAGCACGCAGACGAATCCTGAATTGCTCCATTTCCCAGGCAGTTACCGCGCCGTCCGCCGACCGAAGACGAAGACGAGCAGGGCGATGAGCACCGCACCGACGGCAGTCTGGAGCGTCGTGAGCACCTGTGCGATGCCGTTTGGCTGGTAGTCGCCCATTCCGAGCGTCGTGAACGTGAGCGTGCTGAAGTAGATGCTGTCGAACAGGAGCGCCGGTTGCTCGGCAATGGTCTCGTACGTTACCGGAGTTCCGTCAGCCGGCTCGAGACCACCGAGCGGGTAGAGGAGCGCGAACACCAGTACGATAACTAGACCGGTTGCGATGATACGCCACGGGCTCTCGCCGTAGAGCAGCGTCCACCGCGATAGCTCCGCCCGTCCCCACTGGAACAGCTTCAATACGCGATAGAAACCGTTTCTGATGGGTCGGCGCTCGGACGGCGATTCCGCCGACCTGGTGGACCTGTCGCCCTGTTGAAGGCCGGTCCGTAACTCGTCGCGGTACGTACGGCGGTGCACGTCCTGCCGGTTGACGAAACACATCGACTGGAGGGCCGGCCGCGACGCCGCGCCCGCAATCTCCTCGATTGCGCGGTACGTGCTCTTTGCCCGGTTGCGCTGGACGCCCGTGTCCTCGCCGACCGACACCCCGGCGTAGCCCGGGTCGTACACACACCGCGGTTTGTTCCAGAACCGGACCAGTCCCGTGACCGAGAACGGTACCGATTCGGGTGCGCCGAGAAAGCGGGTCTGGTCGTCGATACGCGAATCGGTCAGCACTGCTCCATGGAGTCGGCAGCCCCGAAGGTCCGTCCCGAACAGTTTCGCCTTCGTCAGCTCGCTCGCTTCGAGATTCACGTCGCGGAGAGTCGCATTCGTGAAGTTTCCGTTCGAAAGATCGAGTTCGTGAAGCTCATGAAAATCGTCGCCATCGAGTGGGTGGAAGGTAGTTCCGTTGAACCGAATCGTGTCAACGAGCGTTGCCTTCCAGAACGTGGCCTGGCCGAAGAACTCCACGCGCTTCATATTCAGGTCGCTCTCGAACGTCGCACGGTAGAAATCCGCCTCCTCGGCGAACGTGGTACCACCCATCCGCACCTCCTCGCGGAACGTCGTCCGGTCGAATGCGGCTGTGTCGTGGAAAGTGCAGCCGTTGAATCGGGTGTCGCCCTCGAACGTCGCTCGCGAGAACGTCGGAGGTCCGTGAAACGTGCTGGCAGTGAACCGGACGCCAGCGTCGAACTGCACGTCAGAGAAATTAACTCGCTCGAACTCGGCGTGTGTCAGGTACAACTCGTCGGGGCCGTTCTCGCCGACGAGCGTCGACTCCGGCCACTCGATGGAGCCGAACGTTGCGTCGACGAACTCTCGGCGCTGTCGCTCGGCGTGCGGTGTCACTGGCTCCTCGTCCTCACGACGGACAGCTTCAACGAGCGCGTCCACTGCTGCACCCTCCTCAGTCTCATCGACGGGTGTGTGGAACGGACAGCGGTCGCCGTCGGCCTCGTGCGGGCAGTGCCAGACACCGTCGTCGAGCACGCCCGGCGGAAAATCGCTTCGTCTGTATCCCTCCGCCTCGTCGACCCGAATCAAGTAGTTACAGGAACTTCGCTCCTCGCTCATTGTTCCCCGATGTCGGCGCGGATTACTTAGCTTCCCCTGTTCTGGGCCCGTTACTCGGCTTCTGTGAGACGATTGTACTCCTCGTCAGTCAGGTCGATACTCGCCGCAGCCACGTTCTCTTCGAGATGCTCGCGGCTCGACGTGCCTGGAATCGGGAGCGTTACGTCGGAGTGCTCCAGCAGCCACGCGAGAGCGACCTGATACCGCGTCGCGTCGTGGTCATCTGCGACCGCACGTAGGACCTCCTCGATTCCGTCGAGGTCACCCGCAGCCATCGGATACCACGGAATGAAGCCGATGTCGTACTCCTCGCAGGCCTCGAGTACGTCCTCGTCGTCGCGGTGAGCGATGTTGTACCGATTCTGGACGGTCGCAATCTCGACGTGGTCACGAGCCGTCTCTAGCTGGTCCACAGAAACGTTCGAGAGGCCGACGTGGTCGATAAAGCCCTCGTCTTTCAGCTCCGCAAACGTCTGGACGCTGTCCTCGAATGGCGTGTCGGGGTCCGGTCGGTGGAACTGGTAGAGGTCGATGGCGTCGACACCGAGGCGGTCCCGGCTGACCAGCACCTGGTTGCGAATGTAGTCCGGGTCGCCGTGCGGGAGCCACTCGCCCTCGCTGTTTCGGAGGAGTCCGGCTTTCGTGCCAACGACGACATCGTCCTCGTCGTCGAGGGCCTTCCCGAGCAGTCGTTCGCTCACGCCAGGACCGTAGGAGTCCGCCGTATCGATGAAGTCGACGCCCATCTCGACCGCTTCCCTGACGAGTTCGACCGCGGCCGCCTCGTCGTCTGGTCGACCGATGATATCCTCACCAGTGATGCGCATCGCCCCGTATCCGAGTCGGTGAACGGTCAGCTCTCCGCCGATGTCGAAGGTGTCGCTCTCGTTCGTAACTGTCATCAGGTGTACATCGGACTGCGTGCCACAAATGCCCACTGTTCACCGGGCAACAGGAAGAGAGACATTCTGGTAACTCACTCGATACGTAGAGGTGTGGATTGACCATCACCGAGAGTAGGTAATTCAAACCCTGATTTGACCGTGAACAAAATCTATTTTTATACAGTTACTACGTCTGGATATGAACCGTCGTCAATTTCTCACTGTGAGTGCTATGTGTGCAGCCACTGGTATTGCAGGGTGCCTCAGTGGTGGAGAAGTTGATGAGGTGGAGTTTCAGAGTACATCTGACGACGTACCACAGGAGCATCCACTTCACCACGAGATAACAATACAGCAACCGTATCTTCGCTCTGACGAATCACCGCTTACTGTGGAACTCTCGGTAACGAATGAAACCGATGAGCCGATTGTATACGGGGAACGTCGGCAAACACTTGGGTTGTATAACGTGAGTAACGATTTCGTCCTGCTCCCCGAAGATGACGATAGATATGAGTTTTCTTCCGATACAGACCTGTGGATAACAACTGGACCGATTGATGTCACTGCTGACTACCAAACAGCGGAGCTCGACCCATCGGAAACACATTCAGAAACCCTGGTCTTGGTCGCCAGAGAGGAAGATGGAGTTCCCGAGACAATCCCCGCAGAGTTCGAATTCAATATCCAGTTTGGAGCCACTCATAAGGACGAATCAATCTTTGGGGAAGAGGATTACGAATGGTCGTTCACTCTCCAACAACAGGAGTAACCTGGTGTCTTTAACTTACTGTGTGCACTCACTGGACTGAGCACTTACAGTGAGAGATTCGGCCTATATAAGAAGCCGTCACTGCTCAACTGTACTCTGTATTGACCGCGGTTCACCAGCTTTGTTTCCCCCATTCAGTATGAACCATCCATTCCTTACACCTGCGAATGGAACACCCATTGGGTTCCGGAGCGCATCAGTGAATCCTCACTCGATTTCTAACCCTACTGAACAGCAGCTATGATCGCTTCCAGCTCATCTTTCCGGAACGACGACGGTGCGTCTTCCAGATTAACTTCCTCTACAAACCCGATCTCCCACAGGATTCCCGCCCTCATTTCTGCTTTCGGAGGCAGCCGCCCGCTCGTATCAATCTCATACCCCACTGCATCACAAACTGCGGCGAGGTCTTCTTTCGTGAACGCTGGCGATCCCTCTCGTTCGAATCGACCGACTGCGACCCTGATTGCATTTCGAAGTTCACCGACGGTTTGTGTCATACCTGCCACAACACACACATGCACTGTCTTTGTTCCGGTCAGAAATTCGCATTTCGACAGTGCCCTCGGGTCCGGATAGAACGATCAGTCCTTCCCCTGTACTGACCAGCAAGGAATAAACGACGTAGAATAGCTCAGAATCAGCCCGCGTTCCTACTCGACGTAGGTGTACTTTCGCTCACCCATCCGACCCCAGCCGTCGAAGACAAACTCCCCGTCAGGCGTCGTCAGGGGTTCCATGTCATTGCCTTCGTCGTGGTTGTGCACGTCGTGGATCTGCTCGTACTCGTCGAAGGAAATATCGCGCCGATTCTCTATTTGCTCGTCGATGTTGAGCTGTGAGATTTCGTCCTCCCAGCCGGGCTGGATGGTCTCGGCGTGGATTTCGGCCTGTGCACCACTACCGTAGGAGCCGATGAGCAACTGCATTCCGGTCACGTCACGCCCGGTTTTCAGCGCTTCCTGCAGTCCTGATGCGCGGGCGATGTGGACCGAGCCGGTGTACCAGTTCCCGACGTACCGGGAGATGGTGAGCGTCGGCTCGATAGTCTGTTCGTACCAGTCGAGGTAGCGACTCGTTTCGGTGAGCGTCTCTGTGTACTCTTTCTGTGCCTCCAGGAACGACTCCTGGCTGTCGAAGTCTTCTCGGCGGGGCTGGTGACCGATTTCCTCCGCGACTTCGTCTTCGATTTCCGTGCCGCGGATGCAGTGACGGAAGCCGAGCGCGGCGGCCTTGCGGACCATGCCTGGGAACGGCGTGTGGAAGGGAATGAACGCGAAGTTGTCGGGGTGGGTGTCGCCGCCGTTGCGCTGGAAGTCCTGCATCGCCTCGCGCATCCGGGCGAGGTACACCTGCATCGAGCGCTTCCCGTCGACGCTGGGGAACTGCTGGTTGGGCTTGAGGAAGTCCGTCTCGTCGGCGCTACCAAAGCCCTGTGCCTCACTGAACGTGACGAGGTCCGGGTTCTCGTCGATGAGCATCGCAACCGCACCGGCACCCTGTGTTGCCTCACCAGGGTCGTCCCGTGCGTACAGTGCGGTGTCAGTAGCAATGACGAGCGCCTTCCGCCCTTCGTGGCGACCCGCACGAATCCAGTTGAACGCATCGTCGACAGCCTGCGTTCCCGCCATACACGCGAACTTACGCTCACCCTTGTTCGCGTGATAGAGGTCGCCGTCGAACACCTGTTCGAGACAGCCTGCGACGTACGTCGAAGCCGGCTTCGACTTGTCGAAAGAGCTCTCTGTCGCAACGTCGATGCGCCCGATATCTTCGAGTGTGAGCCCCTTGCGTTCGAGGAGACGATGGGACGCGTTTGCCGCCATCGTCACAATGTCCTCGTACACGTCCGGGAGCGACGAGGTGTACAGCCCGAGCCCCTTCGTGTATTTCTCCGGGTCGTCCCCCTGCTCCGGCGCGAACGTCTCCGGTAAGTCCAGCATCAGCTTTCCAGTTCGTATCTCGATACCGTCGATTCCTACTTCAGCCATACCTGTGAGTTTCGTCATCTCGTATAAGTGACTGTCGACTGTTTATTCGTCAATTGTCGAATTGGAGGTGATTGAGAGACCAGCAAAGGCACTGGAAGACCAATAATAAAGAGACTCGGCAGTTACACACTACCATGAAGGTCGGTGTTCTCTCGGACATACACGGTAACCTGGTCGCCCTGAACGCTGTACTCGACGATATGCCGGCTGTCGACGCCCTCGTTTGCGCCGGCGACGTGGTCGGCTACAACCCCTGGCATGCCGAGTGTATCGACGCGATGCGCGAGCGCGAGGTCCTGACGGTAATGGGAAATCACGACCGGGCGGTCGTCGGCGAGACCAGTTTCGGCTTCAACAGCATGGCAGGCGCGGGTGTCGAGCACGCTCGAGAGACGCTCGACGACGAGTATGTCGAGTGGCTCGCTGGCCTCCCAGAACAGCGCTCCGTTTTCGACGGCCGCGTGAAACTCGTCCATAGCCATCCCGAGCGTCGGGGCCACTACACGTATCCCGAGGAGTTCAGTCCTCGGCTTCTCGGAGACGAGGACGTGCTCGTGCTCGGGCACACGCACGTCCAGCATCACGAACGCTACGACGAGGGAATCGTGATGAACCCCGGAAGCGTCGGTCAGCCACGCGACGGCGACCCGCGCGCAGCCTATGCGGTGCTCGACCTCGAGAACCTCTCAGTAACCGAACGCCGCGTCGCTTATGATATCGAGCGTGTTCAGGAAGCCGTCGAACGTGCGGGGCTTCCTGCGCGAATCGGGAGCAGACTCCACAACGGTCGCTAGCCGTCACGTCTCAGAACAGGTCCTGCAGGAGCTCTAGAGCGCGGTCGCGCTCTGCCCAGTTGACGAAGATGGAGACCGACGTCGCGCTCGTAATGACGTCGTTGAGGTGGATGTGTTCGTCAGCCAGCGGCTCCAGCAGCTGGTACAGCGACCCGCTCTTCTGGGGGAGTTCTCCGCCGGTAATGCGGATGACGGCATAGTCCGATTCCAGAGTGACGCTTGACATGACCTCGTCATCGACGACTTTCTCGTGAACCAGCGTCTCCGCGTCCGTTGCGTCCTCGGTCTCGGTGTAGAACGTGAGCGAGTCCATCCCCGAGGAGACAGCCTCGACATTGATGTCGGCATCCGCGAGCGCCGTCGACAGCACGGAGAGAATGCCCGGCTGGTTGCGAATCGCTCGACCGGCGACGGTGATACACGTGAGTTCACGCTCTTGCAGGTCGATGAGGTTCTCGAACTCCCCCTCGACGGTCGTTCCGCCCGAGAGCAGGTTGCCGTGCTGGTGATGGACGACTCTGACGCCGACGTCGCCGGTCTTGTACGTCAGCGCGGAGGGTGCAATTACCTCTGCACCACGGAACGAGAGGCTCCGAATTTCGTCGACCGAAATCTCGCCGACGTTCCTGGCCCCTTCGACGACGTTCGGGTCACCAGTCATCACCCCCTCCACGTCCGTGACGATGACGACTTCGTCCGCCCCCAGGTAGTTGCCGAGCATGACCGCCGTTGTATCGCTCCCGCCCCGCCCGAGTGTGGTAACGTTGCCGTCCTCGTCCGCCGCCAGAAATCCAGTGATGACAGGAACGACGCCATCCTCGAGCATATCGAGCACTGTTTCGACTTGCGCTTTCGTCGCGTCGACGTCGACCTCGCCGTAGGCGTCGGTGATAATCGGCCAGTTCTCTTCACCAGGTTCGAGAAAGACCGCGTCGATACCCTGCGCTTCGAGTGCGCCTTTGAGCATCCGGACAGCAGTTCGTTCTCCCATGCTCACAATCTCCGCGCGGTCTGCCTCGCTCGCGTTGAACTGGATCTCCGAGAGCAGGCGGTCTGTCGTCCCGCCCATCGCGCTGACGACCACGGCAACCTGATGTCCCTCCTGGACGGCGTCGGCAATCGACTCGGCTGCCCGAGTAATTCGCTGTCCGTTTCCGACGCTCGTTCCGCCGAACTTGGCGACTACACGCATACGCACACCCCGATACTGATCAAGCGAACTCCGCTCATGCCCCGGGGTTCGACGTGCGGGTGGATAACTGCTTTCATCGCTACAAAAATCGACAGCAGTCTCGATAACCGCCCTGGAACCTCGTCTCGCTCACTTCGGCGACATCGCTCTTCCGAGAACGGTCATGAGCGAGAGGAAGACGAGCATCGGTGCCTGACAGAGGAGAATCAACACGAGCGCCTCGTTCAGTGTCACGTCCAACTCGAAGTAAAACACCGCTTCGGGGACGGCCCACCACGAGACTGCAGCGACGACGAACGACAGGGCAACGAGAAACGCGACGACGTTTCTTGGTGCAGAGAGGAACTGGTTGTACCGCTCGACACCCTCCTGTGCCCGGAGTAACCCACCGACGACCACCAGTGCACCGACGACCCAGACTGCCGTCAACGGCTCAGTGACAGCGACGCTCTTGACTACCTCGTCGAGTACCTCTCGGTTGAGATAAAGAAACGGCACCCACGATAATACCAGATACAGAGAAAGAAAAATGAGGATGGTTCGATACTGCTCTGTACCGGTCATAGTACAGATTCTCGTCCCATGTATTCAAAAAACTTGTTACTTACTAAATGGCAGTCATGTCTATTTCGAGGTAGTTACGGACGAGTGTGCGGGGTACACAGCACCGAAGGCCGAGGCCTCTCGACTGTCACAGCGAGGTTAGCCACGATGTAAGGTCATCGACGACGGTCTCATCGACAGGGTTAGCCAGGCTGTACTCGGACCGTGTCGAAGGTCCCTCGGCGGACTGGAAGGCGTGGTTGAGCGACTCGTACAGTTCGAATGAAGTGTC
>LKMJ01003396.1_pt1 | contig 14814 bp, 13 predicted proteins | sample 643391 | NCBI WGS metagenome assembly LKMJ01 (sample SAMN04112250, study PRJNA286221) | soda lake metagenome | biome: soda lake; feature: Kulunda Steppe; material: water; isolation source: sample PL-Br10 brine of Picturesque Lake | place: Russia: Kulunda steppe | collected 2010-07
CTCGGGATGGATATCGTCGTGTTCGACCCCTACATCAGCGAGGAGCGCGCATCGCAGTTCGGTGCCGAGCTCGTCGACAGCCTAGAGGAGTGTCTTGCCCGCGCCGACTTCCTGACGATACACACGCCACTCACAGACGAGACCGAGAACATGATTGGCGAGGCCGAACTGGCCCAGCTCGAGGGTGGATACGTCATCAACTGCGCACGGGGCGGTATCGTCGACGAGCCTGCACTCGCCGAGGCGGTCGAGGACGGCATCCTCAAAGGGGCCGCAGTGGACGTGTTCGCCGAGGAGCCGGTTTCGCCGGACAGCCCGCTTCTCGACGTCGACGATGTCATCGTGACGCCACATCTCGGGGCCTCGACCGAGGCGGCACAGGAGAACGTCGCCGTCTCGACTGCGGAGCAGATTCTCGCCGCCTTCGAGGAGGAGCCCGTGATGAACGCCCTCAACGCGCCCTCCATCGACGAGAGCTCCTACCCTGCAATCGAGCCCTACGTCGGGCTAGCCGACACCGCGGGCGAGATTGCCGTCCAGCTACTGGACGGTCGTGTCGAGGAGGTCGAGGTACGGTACGCCGGAGAAATCGCAGACGAGGAAATCGACCTGGTGACCGCGAGCGCCCTCAAGGGCGTCTTCGAGCCGCTCGAGTGGCAGGTCAACGCCGTCAACGCGCCGCGAATCGCCGACCAGCGCGGTATCGAAGTGGTCGAGACGAAGACCCGACAGGCAGAGGACTTCCAGTCGCTGGTGACTGTGACGGCAGGGAACAGCGAGGAAGAGGTGAGCGTCTGTGGCACGCTGTTCGCCGGAGAGGACCCACGTATCGTCCGCATCGACGGCTACCGGGTCGACGCCGTTCCCCACGGGCATATGCTGGTCGCACGGAACACGGACGAGCCCGGAGTCATCGGGTTCATCGGGACGGTGCTCGGCGAGGCAAACGTCAACATCGCAGGGATGTTCAACGGCCGCGAGACCATCGGTGGCGAGGCACTCTCGGTGTACAACCTCGACGATGTCGTCTCCGAGGAGGTGCTCGCTCGCCTCAACGAGGACGAACGAATCATCGGGACGAACTACATCTCGCTCGACAACGGCGACAGCTAACGTCGACTGCACGCTAGGTTGACACAGAGAGCGACAGACAGTTACTACCGGCTTCGAAAGTGGACGTATGGACGTACGAAGGACCGAAGAGCTCACACCGGCGACACGCCGCGCTATCTTCGAGCGCTCGAGCGGCGTCGAATCGGTCAGGGACGACGTTCGCGGGATAATCGGACGGGTCCGCGAAGAGGGCGACGTTGCGCTCCGCGAGTACGCACAGGAGTTCGACGACGTGACCGTGGGGGCGCTGGATATCACCGACCAGGCAGAGCGTGCGGTCGACGCCGTCGACGACGACGTACTGGCGGCAATCGAGACAGCTGCAGCGAACATCAGAGCGTTCCACGAGCGCCAGAAGCCCGAGGACTGGCGCGAGGATTTCGACGGTCGCGAACTCGGCAGGCGGTTCCGACCGCTCAGCTCTGCGGGCGTGTACGCGCCCGGGGGAACTGCCGCCTACCCCTCCAGCGCGTTGATGGGCATCATCCCGGCGAAAGTGGCGGGAGTTGAACACGTCGCCGTGGCAACACCACCCGCAGACGACATCTCACCGGCGACGCTCGCCGCCATTCACGTCGCTGGCGCAGATGTAGTCTATCAGGTCGGGGGAGCGCAGGCGATTGCGGCGCTCGCGTACGGAACCGAGACAGTCACCGCCTGTGACGTCGTGGTCGGTCCCGGAAACCGGTGGGTGACGGCAGCGAAGGCCGAAGTACAGGGCGATGTCAACATCGATTTCCTCGCCGGACCGAGCGAACTGCTTACTGTCGCCGACCGGACGGCAGACCCGGCGTTCGTCGCTTCTGACCTCGTTGCCCAGGCCGAACACGACACCGACGCGGCGTCCGCTGTGGTTACGGACGACGAGGAACTGGCCGAAGCTATCGCCGAGGAGGTTGACCGACAGACAGCGGAGACAGCTCGGGAGGAGGTCGTCCGGGAGGCGTTCGAGAACGAGGCCAGCGGCGTTTTCCTCGCGCGCTCGATGAGCGAAGCGACGCTGTTCGCCGATGAGTACGCCGCCGAGCACCTCTCGCTCATCGTCGAGAACGAGGAGGAGCTGCTCGAACGCATCGACAACGCAGGGTCGGTGTTTCTCGGGCCGTACAGCCCTGTCGCCGCGGGCGATTACGCCAGCGGTCCGAACCACATCCTGCCGACCGGCGGCGGAGCCAGACGCGTCGGCGGACTCTCCGTCGAGACGTTCCTTCGCTCCTCGACTGTCCAGCGACTCTCGAAGGAGTCACTGGGTGAGATAGCAGACGCAATCACGACGATGGCTCGGGCAGAAGGGCTCGATGCCCACGCCGAGAGCGTCGAGAAACGACGGTAGCGTCTGTTACTCAGCCCCCATCTCGTAAACGAAGCGGCGGGACACTCCTGTACGTGAGCAGTCGCCATAGCCACTCCAGCGGGCCGTACCGGAAATAGCGGAGCCAGAGCATCGACAGCGGAATCTGCACGAGCCAGATGAGGACGACGACGCCGAGCGCTTCCATGCGAGTCACCTGTCCGAACAGCCCCAGTCCGTGACCGTAGAATACCGACGTGGCCAGCACCGTCTGGAAGATGTAGTTGCTGAAGGCGGTTCGTCCGACAGCAGCGAACCCGCGTGTCACGAGCCCAGTCGGCCAGCGCCGTGCGAGTAGCATGATTCCACCGATGTACCCCGCGGCGAGGGGGAGGCTCCCCCAGTAGTTGAACTGCTGCCAGAGGAGTACCGATTCGACCGCCCAGTCGTTCAGTTCGATGTAGGCGATTCCTCCGAGAATGAGTGCGAGTCCGCTCACAGTACCGCCAGCGAGCAGCGCCCGGTAGAACTGGGTCGAGCGGTCGTTCGTCAATACGCCCCACTTGAACAGCGCCATCCCCAGAAGCATGGTTCCACAGACCCGCCAGAACGTGTAGACGAGGAACCCATCAGTCTGCCGGCTGAACGACGTTGGAACACGGTGGTCCATCTGGGTCAGCCAGCCGCTCTGGTATATCTCGACTTCCTCCCTGAGAACCGATTCGGCAGGCTGCAACGCGCTCGCAATGGCGTCCCCGTCGTCCGACAGCGCCGTCAGCACTTCGATAAGTGAAGGGATGAGAAGAAGAACGACAGCGATTGTCGTCAGTGCCCTCGCGGCGTGGTCGCGAAAAAAGACGACGACGAACGCTGTGAGACCGTACGCGACGAGAATGTCGCCGTACCACAGCAAGTAGGCGTGTGCGAGCCCGAAGATGACGAGCCAGACAGAGCGACGGAAGAACAGGCCGCGTGCGTCGTTGCCTTTCAGTTCGGCGTTTTGGATGAACAGTATGACGCCACCGCCGAACAGGATGGTAAACAGCGTGATGAACTTCAGCTCTGCGAACAGATGACCCACGAGCCAGGCCCAGTAGTTCGCTCCGGTGAAATCGCCGTATGCCGCAGGGTTTGAAAGAACGACCTCGGGCATCGAGAACAGCCTGATGTTGATTATCAGAATGCCGAGCAGCGCGAACCCCCGTAACGCATCGAGCGCCACGATTCGCTCCGAGGGCGATGTCGGACCGTCACCGGAACTCATTGATTGCTCCCCATCACGCAGTCGATACCACCTCGACTCCAAAAGAGATTGTCACTGCGACGAGACGAGCAGCTAGCCGAGAAGCCACGGTCGGAACCGACTGGACCGTCGATGAAATCCGATAGATCGCAATCGATTCGAGTCACCAATACCTGGTTTCGATATCAACGTAAATCTGTTCGAAATATGGATCCATTTACTTTGATAATCAAATGATTTGGTTTCGATACTGGAACAAGTTGATTCAACAGTTGAATCTATGTCTCATGGAGTTCGTACAGATTTTCCGCGAAGTTCTCCCCGCCAATCGTCGTCTCGTCCTCGGAGACCATCTCGAAGCCGAGTCGCCGATAGAACTGGTTCCCGAGAGTGTTCTCGGCGAGCACCATGGCACGAATCCGTTCGATATCGTAGCGCTGGAGCGCCGACCGCACGTGGCGGAACAGGTCACGGCCGATACCCTCTCCGCGGTGGTCAGGGTGGACGTACAGGCGCATGATAACGCCGTCGTCTCCGTCGACGATTGCGTGGACGAACCCCACGATACCATCCTCCTCAGCCACGAGAACGAGCGCCATCGGTCTGGCGAGCTCCATCTCGAGGCGGTCCGTGCCGTACCACTCGTCGAACCCCTCTTCGATGGTTTCGCGACTCACAATATCCGGGTAGTCTTCGTTCCAGGACGTCTCCGCTATCGAACGAATCGCCTCGGTATCGGACGCTGTCGCTTCGCGGATAGTCATATGTACACATACGCCAAGAGGAGGATAAAACGTTCCGGCGGTCCCGTTTCAGCTGATGTCCAGCCCCTGTTCTTCTGCGCGCTCTTCGATGGTTTCGGGGTCGACGTGTTCGGGTGCTCGCTCGTCACTGGCGAGGTCGGCGACGCCTGCGGCGACCATGACGGCGAGGTCGCGGAAATCCCTCCTGTCGAGTTTGTCCAGCGTATCGGCGTGTGTGTGGCCCCAGCCCCGACCGTCCGACTCGGAGACGGAGTAGGCCATGATTCCCGGGACGCCTTCCTTTACGAACGGCCAGTGGTCGCTGTGGGGTTTGATATCCTCGTCGACTTCGACCGGCGTGTCGAGCTCTTCACTCACCTGCTCGAACGCCGCGGTCAGCTCGTCGAACCCGTGTGTCCCGACGCCCAGTGTTCGGGACCCCCCGATGGCGTCGAGGTTGACGACCGCCTTGATGTCGTCGAGGTCACGGATTTGGGCCATCTTCGAGGACCCACGGAGCCCAATTTCCTCGGCTCCGAAGGTGGCGCACTCGACGGCTACGTCCAGGTCGGCTTCGATTTCCCCGAGCAGGCGGCCGACCTCACAGACGAGCGCAGAGCCTGCGCCGTTGTCCTCGGCTCCTTCGGCGATGTCGTGGGAGTCGTGGTGGGCGGTAACGAGAATCCGCTCGTCGGTGTCCGGTCCGAGGACACCAGAGACGTTCTGGGAGGTTGCCTCCCCGTTCTCACAGTCCACAGAGAGCGTCGCCTCGACGGCTCCGTCTGCGCAATGTCGGACCAGCCGGTGCCCGAGTTCGCGGGAGACGCCGACCGCAGGAATCTCTCCCGGACCGTCGCCGGAGTGGATTCCGCCAGTCGGCGGGAGACAGCCCTCGACGTGGTTGCGGAAGACGAACCCGACCGCGCCGCCTTCGACCGCGGCCTCGTACTTCTCTTTGCGGTGAATCCAGCGGCCGTGGTCCTCCGGCGTCTTGCTCGACGCCATCGCTATCGCCCCCTCGACATCGGTGTCCTCGAACTCCGCGGGTGTCCCGTGACCCACGTCGACCAGTTCGGCGGACTCCTCGCCAGCTGGCGAGCCGGGGAGCGCGATGACCTGATGCTGGTGGGCGTAGGTGCCTCCGTGACCAGGGAGGTCGAGCGAGGAGGCTCCGCGCCACCAGCCCGGAACGTCGAACGCCTCGACTGTGACCTCGCGGAGTCCAAGCTCTTCGAGCGTCTCAGCGAGCGTTTCGGCTCCCTCGCGTTCACCCTCGTGTCCGGCCATCCTGTTCTCGATGTCGACGAGGGAGACGAGCGTCTCCCACGCGATTCCGTTTCGATACGCCTCTCCGATTACCCGGTTGTCGAGCCGTGCCATACCGGGGAGAGCGGTTCAGGCCTCCTGAATCTATGGGTCTCAGCAAGACCGGCGGCCTCTCGAAAGGGGGCTCGCCACGCCTTCGCAGTGCTTATCTGGCGCGTGAGCCAACCACCGAGCGATGACAGTCATCGGAACGGTCGGCCTGCCGGGAAGCGGAAAGAGCGAGGCGGCAGTGGTTGCGCGCGATCTGGGCGTCCCCGTCGTCACGATGGGCGACGTCATCCGACAGGAGTGTCGGGACCGCGGCCTCGACCCCGCGACACACCACGGGGAGATTGCGAAAGCACTCCGCGAGGAGAACGGCCCCGGCGCCGTCGCAGAGCGGTCGCTCCCGATAATCGAGGATGCTCTCGAAGAGAGCGAGACCGTACTCGTCGACGGTATCCGCTCGGACGTTGAGGTTGCCGCCTTCGAGGACGCGTTCGGAGAGACGTTCACACTGGTCAGCATCGAAGCGCCGTTCGAGACACGCGCACAGCGCCTCGAGTTGCGTGGCCGAGACGCGTTGGAGGACGAAGGGGGCGAATCGCTGGCCGAACGCGACGAGAGAGAGACGAGTTTCGGGATGGACAACGCGATGGACCAGGCCGACGTGGTGGTCGAAAACGACGGCAGCCTAGAATCGTTCCACGACCGAATCCGCAAACTGCTCACCGAGGACGAGCTATGATACACAGCATCGACGTCGAAATCAACGCACCGGTGTACGACACCGAAGTGACCGACAGAGTCGCGGACGGGATCACGAACATCTTCCCGGCCGCTGAACCCGAGTTCCAGCACGGCGAGCTCACCGCGACGGTGCACGACCTCGAACAGCTCTCAGAACTCCTCCACAGACAGGCGATTCTGGACACCGCACGCGGCGTTTTCTTCGACAACCGCCGGGGAGATTCGTTCTCCTTTCGACTGAACAAACAGGCCGCCTTCGAAGGGGTCGTCAACTTCGTCGTCGACGAACCCGGTGAGCTGGGTGTTATCGCTGTCCGTGTCGCTGTCTCCGAGCCGTCCGTCGAGGAGTACATCGACCACGTCGCGCCGCGGACGGAGGACGGGAAACCCGTCGACACGGACGGTAGCTGAAACTGCTGTTTTCAGAGGACGAGCCAGAGATACGCACCGCCGACGAGCGTCGCGTTGTAGAGGCCGTGGACGGCCGAGATAACGAACAGGCTACTGGTCTTGACGTAGAGGGCACCCCACAGACACGAGACCACAAACAGCAGCGTGAGCGTGACAACCGCGGCCTGGAGGTCGGCGGTGAAGTACGCGGGGAGATGTGACACGGCGAAGACGACACTCGCAATCAGGACAGACGAAAGCGAGGAGAACCACTCGTCGAGATACTTCTGGATGACGTTGCGGTACAGGAGCTCCTCTACCGGTGCGTTGACGAACAGCATCAGCGGAATCAGTGCGAGAAACAGCCGCGGGTCGGCATCGTCCGTGTCGAACAGCGCGTGCTCGGCGACGGGCAGGCCGAGACCGGAGATGAGCGCGAGTCCTGTCGCGTAGATAGCCAGTGAGGCGAGCACGCCAGCGAGGATGATACCGACCTCTCGCACCGACGGCCAGCCCAGGTCGAGGTAGGACAGTCCCCGACGGGTGACATAGAGGAACCCGGCGGCGACGAGGGCGTAGCCGAGATACTCGGCGACGAACAGAACGGGCAAAAGGATTTCCAGCGGTCGGTCAACTCCGACGAGCAGTGCGACCGAGAGACCCACTGACTGTCCGAGCGCGACGGCGAGTACTGACAGCACGACAGCGGCGTAGACGCTGAACGTGCGGTCGACACGGACTTCGGCGTTTCCATACTGTCCGAATGTGGCGATAGCGTACCGTCGGGACCCGTCAGTGACGACGAACAAGGCGAGGACGAACGTACCGAGCGTTACAGCCCGTTGTAGCGTGGAGAGCGGACTCTCGGAGAGTGTGACGAGTGCGCTCACGGCGAGTGCGGCGAACACGAACACGAGTGCGACTGCGCCGTGGACGAGTGCAGCGACGATAGACGGCGCAAGCGTCTCGACGCTGTCGAACACTTCGATGGTCTCGAACTTCGGGAGCGCAGAGCCGAGACCGAGTGCAAACGCCGCGCTGGCGACGACGACACCGGCGAGGAGAGGAGCGGCGACGAGTGCTAGTTGGGTCGGGACGACCGGCCCGGTAGCGACGTACAACCCGAGACCAGCCGAGCCGAGAAGGACGCCCGTGAGTATGCCGAGCAGAAGACGGGCGTGGACGAACGTCTTCGCAGCCCTGTCGGCCAGTACGAGCTGTGAGAGCATCGAACCCTCGGTTCCGAGCGGGTTCAGACAGAACAGCGACCCGGCCAGCCAGACGCCCAGCACGACCAGGCCAGCACCGAGTGCGGGCGCGAGCATGCTCGGCGCTTCGAGTGCAATCGGGAGGAGAATACCGAGGATGGGGAAGACGTAGTAGAGCAGATAGACGTACTGGTCGGGGCGGCGGCCAAGACTCCGGGCGTAGCCAAACGCGGTACGGAGCGTCCGTGAGCGTCCAGTGATGCCATGTGTTCGGCCGACGCTTTCGCTCGGTGAGCTGTCGAACGTCCGTGTTTCCTTAGCACCCATCTCGAACTCGTCGGCATCATCGGTCTTCGTCTCCGGGGAACCGTACCAGAACTCGGGGGCAATACGCACCAGAACGACGAACGCGACGGGAATACCAGCCAGTATCACGCCCGCACCGGATAGCGAGTGCACGCCGAGTGGTTCGGCAACCGGCGAACCGAGAAACAGCAAATCGGCGTACCAGCCGACCGGCACGACCGGGTCACCAGTCGGGAGCTGCTCGACGCTGTCGCCGACCTGACCCGAGAGGAAGCCAAACGTGAACGCCACAACGAAGATGACCAGCGAGATGGCTGCAGTGACGATTCTGCGGGCGTACTCGGGGAGCCCGAGCCTGGCGATGCCTATCCAGAGCAGATACGCGAGCGTGAGCCCGACAAGCAGCGTCAGGAGGAGAACCGGAACCCCGAACACAACCAGCGCGACCGGGAACAGCGGAGACTGCGCACCGACGGCGTAGGCAACTGCCGGAAGGAAGAACAGGCTCATCGGGACGAGCCACGTTCCCAGCAGGTACAGGAGCTTGCCGACGACGATTGCCCGCGTCGGTGCGCTGGTGAGAAGGAGAGGCTGAACCGGGTCGCGCGCGAGAGACTGTGCCGCACCTAACCCCCCGAGCACCGCGAACGCGAGCATCGCGGGCACGAGGAGGTTACGAACGACCGCGACGACCGGCGCGTCGATGCCGTCACGAGTCTCGACACCGAGGGCGTACCCTTGCCGGACAAAAAGCAACATCGCCGGGAGCAACACCAGTAACAACAGCCCGTAGAGAACTTGCTGTCGCCGCGTGTTCGTGCGGCGCACGAGGTCGAGAGCCTCGCCCCGGGCGATAGCGACGCCTGTACGGAGGTCACCCATGAGGCTGTATACTGCGAGTTTCATAGCTGCTCCCGATCGGTCGTGATATCGAGGAAGGCCTGTTCGAGCGTCCCCTCACCCCCAGCATCCTCGGTCCGTTCGACGAGGACGGTCGGCGTGTCTTCGGCGACCAACTGTCCCTCATAGAGAACACCCACGGTGTCCGCGAGCTCTTCGACGACAGAGAGGATATGCGACGAGAGGAACACGGTCGTCCCCGTCTCGACCTGTTCGGTAATCAGGTCGATGACCGTCCGGGACGCTCGCGGGTCGAGCCCGCTCGTGGGCTCGTCGAGAAATGCCACGTCTGGGTCGTGGAGAATCGCCTGGATGAGTCCCACCTTTCGGCGCATCCCCTGCGAGTACGTGCCGATGCGGTCGGTAGCCGCCTCGAGGAGGTCGAGACGGTCGAGCAGGCGGTCGATTTTCTCGTCGGAGTCGTCGATATCAAGGTTTCGGAGGTCTGCGGCGTAGGCCAGCTGTTCCCGAGCTGTGAACGATTCATACACAGGCGGCTCGTGAGGGAGGTAACCAATATGTTGCTTGACTCGGTCCCGGTCCGTGACGGGGACACCCATCACCCGCGCCTCGCCCGCTGTGGGGGGAAGCAGCGAGGTCAACATCTCGATAGTCGTCGTCTTTCCCGCACCGTTTGGACCGAGAAACCCGTAGACGGTACCCTGTGAAATATCGAGCGTCAGGTCGTCGACGGCGACGGTGTTTCCGTACCGCTTCGTCAGCCCGTCTGCAGCGATTGCTGAAGCAGTCACCCAACCCGTGTCGTAAGTACTGTCCTGGCGTTCAGACATGTGCGTTATCTCGACAGTTGCCCCACAGCGTACAAAATCTGTGGGTTGGGCCAGGCCCGGGAGTCAGGAACCGTTCTGGGTAAACTCTCCGCAAGCGAGCGGAGTTCAGTTTTACTGGGTCGGGTCGCTGTCGACACCCTTACTGTGTCGAGTTGCTGTTTGCACTTTCACTGGGTTGAGTTGCTATCGAGTCGCTTTCAGCCCTTCATAGTCAGCAAGAATAACTTTGGATTCCAGCACTGTGGCCACAAAAGGAGCCTAGTCGCGGAGGAATTTAATCTGGAACTGCAGATATGGTCGATTGTTTTCCGTTACACCGTCGAGAAAAACAATTGTTTCAAAAATGCCGAGTTGAGTTCGACACCTTTAACCGTATACCTCGGTTTTGATTAGTTGCAATGGCAAACGGTAAGGTTGATTTCTTCAACGACACAGGCGGTTACGGTTTCATCGACACAGACGACGCAGACGAAGACGTTTTCTTCCACATGGAGGACGTTGGCGGTGAAGACCTGACAGAAGGCACCGAAATCGAATTCGACATCGAGCAGGCTCCCAAAGGCCCACGCGCGAAAAACGTCGTTCGCCTCTAAACGAGGGTTCGAAACTCACTACGTTGAACGCTGTCACTGACAGGGTTCAATCGAATATTCTCTACACAACACTGATGAGCGACAGCATTGTCTCCCACGTTGGAAAACGACGGTTCTGAGAGTTATGGTCCGCTGAACGTTAGCTAGCCCGCAGTGTGGCCACTCCGCGTTACAGTGTCGGTAGCCGGATAATTCAGCTATTCGATGTGGCCTTCGTCCCGGAGCTGGTCGGCGTCCTGACTCGTGTATCGCCACTCGATGTTCGCTTTCTCGTCCTGCCAGTCCCACGGTTCGACCAGTACGACATCTCCCTCTTCAATCCAGGTCCTGTATTTCATCCGTCCGGGGATGCGGCCCAGTCGGTCCTTGCCGTCCTCACACTGTACGCGGACATGGTTACCGCCGTCGTGTCGCGTCACGACAGCGAATAACTCGTCATCGTTGGGCATTCGGAGATTCCGCCGCCCAGATTCTTCAGTCACAGCCTAGATACGCAGGCGACACAGTAAAGTCCTGCGTGAGCCGTGTGACCTTCCAACAGTGACGGCTCGTCCAGAAAGTACCCCTTAAACTGGGTCAAGCGTGTCCTGAGAGTCAGTCAACAGGTCCTCGATATCCTTCTCACGGGTCGAGCGCTGCTCGTCGATGTTCTCCTTTGCGTCGACACCGAGTTCCTGTACCGATTCGATCGGCGGCACCTCCGTCACATTCGAGAGGAGGATAGCTGCGGACAGGACATCCGCGTTCTCGCGAGGGTCGTCACCGGAGAGCACTTCGACGCTTTCCGTCTCCGTTTCGAGCCAGCGGCGTCCTGATTCGAGCCCTTTCCGGGAGAGAACCTCCGGTGGGCCCGAGAGCACGATGAGCGAGCGCTCGGCAGAAGAGATTTCGGCTGGGCACGTCATCCGGGACTGGACAGCCTGCCGAATCAGCCCCTTGACTTTCGTCGCGGGGTCCGTATCGCCGAGTTCGTCGGAACCGTTCGTCTTCAGTCGGCCGAGAAGCCCCTTCGACTCCGGCGAGATATCCCGGGTCTCGGCGTAGGCTATCGTACTGATGCCGCCAGTGTCGAGCGTCCGGCGTACGTCGCTCGAATCCATCGCGTTCTCGGAGATTCTGGAGCCATCAATCTCACCCGCGGCGAGGAACGTCACCACTCGTCTGGCGATCTCCTCGTTGGTCCGCTCGTATCCGCCCTCGACAGTGTCACCACTTGCCCGCCAGGCGTCGTTGTCGAAGAGCATCAGGTTCGAGGTCGCGTCTCCGAACGACTGGACGGACCGTGCAGCATTCAGCGCAGCGCGACCGCCTTCCTCCTTGCTCGGGAGCACACCTAGCCCGTAGACCGGCTCGTCGTACCGTTCCTTGATGACCCTGGCCATCTCCGGGGCTCCGCCGCTTCCGGTTCCCCCACCCAGTCCCGCGACCAGCAAGAACGCATCGACTTCGTAAATCGGGACTGTGTCCAGTGCGCGGTCGATTTCGTACCGGTCCTGGGTCACTATCTCCTTGCCCAGGTCGGGGTTGCTGCCGACGCCGTGTCCTTTGACCCGGTCGTCGGTCTGTCCAATCAGAAACCGGTTCTCCTCCGGAAGCGTGTCGAGGCGTGCCAGGTCGACTCTGGCCGAGTTGACGGCGAGGGCCGAACGAATGAGGTTGCGGTTCGTGTCGGATTCGAACTGAAGCAGTTTGTCTGTAATCTTGCCACCAGCGTTCCCGAACCCGATGACTGCGAGTTTCATGGCTAATCAGGTGCGATGTACCGACCATACATACTTTGTACATCGGACACTAACGAGAGAGGTCGCCGTCGACCTCCTGTTTTGGGGGCGTTAATAACAGCTTACCGGAAAGATAGCGGTACGTTTCTGAAGGATTTCGATAGGCAACCCCCCGTTCAGAACGGTGCGGTGATGTGTGTCTTCGGGACGGCATTGCGGACAGTCAGCAGCGGGTCCACTACCTGACTGATTTCGAGGTCAGCAACCAGACTCGACAGCAGATACGCGTCCGTCGAGGTGAGGTCGTGCTCGGCTTCGAGGAGCGCTATCGCATCCCGATTGGCGAGACGGCAGGCCTCTTCGAGCGTTTCGGCGCTGGCGATAGTTTTCCAGGCGTCGTCCGTCTCGACGACTGGGCGCTGTATGGCTGTTTCTGGCTCTTTGATAACAGAGAGACGTACGTCGATTTCGGTCGCGATTTCGGAGCCAGTTCCACACATCTCGCCGTCCGCCATCGCCGCCTTGCAGTCTCCCATCGCGAGCATCGCCCCCTCCTGAAAGACCGGGAAGTACGCAGTCGACCCTGCGGTCATGTCCGTCGTATCCATGTTTCCGCCGTGGTCGTGTGGGACCAGGGTGCTGTAGGACTCGGACTCCGGTGCAACCCCAATCGTTCCGATGACAGGGTCGACGGCGACATCGATACCCTCGAACGAGAGCGTATCGCCGTCGACCGGCGTCATCCGCGTCTTCGGTGCCTCGATGTCCTCGTCGCCATCTAGCAGGCCAAACCCGTCTATCGTGATAACTCGACCCTGGTCTTCGGCGAGGCGAATAGCTTCGATATCCACCCTGAGTACGTCACCGGGTTCGGCGTCCGTGACCGCTACCGGCCCTGTCGCGGCGTTGACTTCGGCGGGAACGCTCTCGAAGACGTCCTCCTCCGTCTGGACAGCACCATCGAGGCTGTCTCTCGTCTCGACCGTGAGCGCTGCCCCCGACTCCACCACTGTGATGGGCTCCAGGTCGGGTGCGAACTCGTAGATTGCCCCCTGTTCGTGCGAGATGCGTTGGTGCTTCATAACGGGTTGTTCGCGGAGTAGGGCCAAAAGTCATCGCCCAGGTGAGCTTGCTATGAGCCCCCCCAAGCAGTGCCGACCACGGCCTGCAGTCGGGTCTGCGTTCGCTCGACAATTCTCGCCGCGAGGATGACGCTCACACCCGCGAGAACAATACCGGCGACGACATCGCTCGCCCAGTGAATACCCAGATACATCGTCGAGATGACGATGCTGAGAGCGAACACCGTCGCGACCGGTAGCCAGCGAGCAAAGCTCTTGCGCGTGCGAATTGCGACGAACAGAACGGTCATCGAGAGCGACGTGTGCAAGGATGGGAAGACGTTCGTACTCCGGTTTACCTGTCGGGTGAGGTGCTGGTACTCCGGGAACGTCGAGTAGAGGAGCGGCTCGACCATGTGGGGGAGAATGTTCCGGGGACCGTACGCCACCACGAGCAGATAAACTACGAGTCCGAGCATGTAGTTGAACAGGTACGCCCAGAGAAGTGTGCGAAGTGGTCTGGTGTCCTGATGCGCGAAGTAAGCGACGAGCGGGAACGTCAGCAAGAATGCGTAGCCGTAGATGTACATATACGAAAAGTACGTCGTGACAGGGGTGGAGGCGAGTGACTGGAGCCAGACGACGAACTCGCCCTCGAGTCGGAACAGCGTGTCCGTGATTTCGACACCGATTACCCAGGAGATGTCCGGCCCAATCTGGCGGACGTAGTTGTTGATACCCAGCGCGATGACGAGCAGGGCGACGACCGGAGCGATTTCACGGACACGACTGCGCCACGCTGCACGGACTGACGACAGCCGGTCACGTCCGACAATAAACGCCAATCCGAGCGCGTGAAGTCCGCCGACGATAATGACCATCCGGGCAAGTACTTCGAACATTGTTCCCTATGTCCCTCGCAGGTGACCGTCTTCGTCGTACTGGTAGCCGATATCCGTGAACTCCTCAATCGCTGCACCCACGTCGAGTGTGCCGTCGTCTCCGAGGAACGGCACTTCTGGGTCGGTTCCATGCCAGGCCAAACGCTCCGGAATCCAGCCTTCGTCCGAGATGGGCGTCGCGGTCGGGACCGCCTCGCCGTCGAAGACCTCGGAGACCAGCCACTCCTTGTCGACTAGCATGGAGATGAGACGGCGGAACGAAGCGTTACTGAGTGGCTCACGTCGCGTGTTGTACCCCACATGATACACGCCACTCGCTCGTGTTCTGGTGACAGAGGCACCCTCGCCTTCCTCGATAGCGATATCCTCGGGCGGAATCGCCGACATCGTGAAGTCGAAGTCACCATCCACGACTCCCTGAATCGCACCAGCTTCCGACGGTGCAACCACGACTCGTACGGTCGACGCTGGCGGGTCGAACGACGATAGCTCAGGCA
>LKMJ01003397.1_pt1 | contig 14813 bp, 16 predicted proteins | sample 643391 | NCBI WGS metagenome assembly LKMJ01 (sample SAMN04112250, study PRJNA286221) | soda lake metagenome | biome: soda lake; feature: Kulunda Steppe; material: water; isolation source: sample PL-Br10 brine of Picturesque Lake | place: Russia: Kulunda steppe | collected 2010-07
GGGGGGGGCCTGCACAGAGTGCTGTGCGCTGCAGGTGATATCCAGAATAAGGGTGGGCCTGCCATGGGCAAGCTACCTAGGCAACTGAGTCAAACCACCTGGCGGTGACGTGGCATCCACGAGCAAGTAAATGCTGATTTACTGGCGGTTTTTGCCTGACTGGCCCAACTGGCGGTGTTCGCCTCATTGGAGGTGTTCGCCGAGTGTGCGGCGTGTCTGGGCCCTTGGGAGAGACGACAGAGGCGTGTTTGACTGTCATGTTGCTAAGCACTTGAGGACACTCGTGGAGCAGCTTGTGCCCTAAGCAGCTTGCATTCATGTCTATGGGTGGGTTCATAAAACTCGTTGACTAAGCCCACAGGTGGGTTCATGTGACTTATTGTTCAAGAAAGATGGGGCTCTACCGCTCATGAACTGCTTTATTGTTTGCCACGTAGCGGGGGTATTGAGCATGCGCACGCCTGCGTGTGAAGTGCGTGTGGATCCAGGATAACACAAGGGAGCACCATTTGAAGCACTTGCAAGCTTAGTGGCCCTTGGCATGTGGACAAGTACGCTTGGGTGTGATTGATGGAGATCGAATTTGGCATGAGTCACTAGCATTTGGTGAGCCCGGCATTGCACTGGTCTTGGAGCTCCGATACAGAAGCGCAGTTGATGAGGAATAAATGTGTGTTATGTGTGCATCCCTCAGCTGCCGTTGCTGCTCACGCACTGGCGTGTGCATGCTTGCACCGAGAGCTGATGCTGATCTGCTTGCACACGGGTTCACAGAGCTACTTGCTTGAAATTAAGACAATATTGTATGTGCCCTTACTTGTTGGGGGACAACAGAAAGGCTTTTCGCTACTGGCGACCCAAAAAGTCACCCTTTCATATTCTTGCCTGGGCCAGCTGAAGCATCCATGTGCCGCAGTCTGCGCTGGGCCATTATCAGGTGCACTGCTGCACTGATAATTTTTTTGATTCATTCGTGCCCAGATTTATCCTGCTATTCATGGGAGTTTGCTCGGGAATGTGCTGCCTCAGTCACATTGTTTTATTCATCCACCTCTTCAACATGATCCCTGAGCCCTTTGCTTGGTCACCTGATTTTGTAAGGTTATGTTTGATGTATGCTGTTGACAAAACACACATGCATGGTCACTGCAGAGCAGCGTGGCAATAGTAGTCCTCAAAATCAATATTTTTGGATAAAGGAAATGGGCGGATGGACAGGAGAAAGATAAAGACTAAGTCCTCGGGGCTCCCTCTGGTGACATCATGTACATTATGATGATTATGATGTATCATTGATACAGTATCAAGCCTTGATACATGTGACGGAGAGGCATGTGCTAGACAGTCCTCGACCACCTGAATTGTACAAAGCTTAGGTTACATAGCTGTACCTGTCAAACAAGGGCAAATTTGATGAAACCAATTACGCCAACTCAAGAGAACAGCAACGTTTACCCTCAGCCACTTTGTAACCTCACCAACGCTTTTCCGTCTGTGGGCTGACAGCCATGCATGGCCTTTGCTTTTGATGTGCCCTTTGCCAGGATTGTTTGTGCTTTACACGTAAAAAATCTTAAGGCCCCAGTAAGAGTATCAGACTAGCATAGTATGCTCTATCCTTGACCCGCAACGGCGACAGCACCACAATGAAAAAGATTTTGCATGCTGACGTACGGCTCAGCTCGGGGCCTGACGATTGCTGGTCCTCGCATATCCTTTCAGCAATGAGGGCCTGGCACATTCCCACACTTTCATACAAAATCTGCAGAACCGTGAACCCATTGACCTTAATCGTTTTGCTGTGAACCTTAGAACCACTGGCAGGCGTCTGCTTCAAGTAAAGTTGACTGGGAGCCTTTCCCCAGCACACATCCAAAAGAGCGCAAGTAGTAATCAGTGGTGCGGTCCATCTACAAACAGGGCCCTGGTTCTGCGTTCTCCTTACCCACTTCCCAAATACATGTACTTTGACCTCCTCCTTGATGTTTCTCGCAGTGTTACCCGATTCAGACTCCATGTTCACACCCTTTGCTATGAGACAGCTACTTGGAACCACACGTCTTCCACAACATGCGACTGCTGAGGCTAATGATGATATTAAGGATGAGCACTGTGTTGTCTTCCAGCCCTAAATTGTAACTTAACTTCCAGTGCACTCATCCTCAGGTGGTCTCTCTGCAGAAATTTTGCTCCTCTATTCACTCAGACAGGATCTCATGATGTGTCTACTTTCTTAAACCAGATCAACAATAAAAATTCTTTTTATACTTACTTGCTTTTTAATTACTTGCTTTTTATGAGCAGGCTAGCAGTCGCACTACTTGACTGAAGGCCTTACTCTTGTAAACCTTGCGTGCTCTATCGTCCTTGCTTGAGGAGACTGCTCGCGGTTCGGGGTTAAGATTTTTTAAGGTCGAGCTTCAGGTTTTAGGGTAACGCTGAGCATCTTCTATTTTGACTCTTTGAGTTCAACATCTTCTATTTTGACTCTTTGAGTTTTAAAGTTTCACTTTTTCACCAAAATCTCCAGCTTTACAACTCTACGTTTCTCCTTATGTTTGCGCCTCTTTAGATTCGGCTCAGGTCCCAGGCCTTCTAGGTTCCAGCTCAGCTGCCCTCGTTTGGCGGATACAGCTATGTAACCTAATCTAACCTAGCCTATCACCCTTGTCCATGGCATGTGGTGTAGAGGCTGGCGAGAGGGACTCCCTTTCAATGGATGACTCGCAGGCTCCGTGTTCGGAACTTCCTTGGTACTTAGATTGAAGCTTCAAATTTTTATCATAAAGCCTGATTGCCAGGTGCACAAGCTTGCGCAGGTGTAAAATCTACTTGTCTATGCTCCCTGCATCATTCATTCCAGTCAAAGTGTCCCAGCATACAGCACAGCTGACCGAGCCCCGATCGAAGACGTAAAATGTATCATCATATTGGCATGTCATCCTGACGCACTATCCGTTTACTACCCACAACATGCCAAGCAAGCCCCTGACACTATACCAGTCACCCAAGACGAACCAAGCCCACAACCCAACGAAAATGCCCTTCAAGTGCCCCCCCCCACCTGTAAGGGATCATTCTTGAGGATCTTTTGCCTGCAAAGCACTTCCAACCACATCACCAAGTCCATCAGCCTGCGTGGGAGCTGTCTTGCCTGCGTCTCCCCTCCCAGAGCCGATTCCCTCTGCTTCCATTCTGCACGTGCTGCCTTGCTTTCAAAAAGGAGGAGAGTTTGTGTGAGGTTGCCGAGCCACGAGCTTGTGCGGCTGCGAACCCATGGTGGCTTAGGGCTGGAGTCACTGTGTGCTGCAGCAACAGAAGAGGGACAGCTGCTGCAGGTAGGGATACCATCCCTCCCACACCATCTACAATGCCTCGCCCTGCATCACGCCGCTTGCAGTACCTCAGCTGCAGTCATCGGTTTGAGTCGCTGTCCCTCTTTGTTCGCAGCTGCCGCAGCCCAGGTCTCGGGGCAACTCCCAGAGACCCCTGCCCAGCTGCTCGTGGCAGCCAGGAGATCCCGCCCCCCTTCCACAACCCATTGCCTAGCCGCACACGGCAACCAAAAGGACTCAGCCCCGCTTCAACAGCCCCTTGCCCTGCTGCGCGCTGCGCGTGCTGCCGTAGCGCTGGCCCTGAGCGTGGTCAGCACCCACCGCCGCTGCCACGGACGCATAACCGTCCCGCTCCAGTAGCCGTGCCAGCTCCGCCTTTATCATTGGCACAGCCTCCGGGCCAGCGTACGCGAGCGCGGTGTACAGCTGGACAAGGCTGGCGCCTGTGCTTACATGCACATACACACACATTCACGCATGCACGCATGCCGAAATCAAGCGCCATACAGTGCATGCGGGCGCGGTGCATAGCTGAAGGATGCTGGGGGGGCCTGCATGAGTGCACTTAGGTACGCTCATGCATACTTGTGCCAGAATCCAGTGTCGTCAGCGAGCCAAGGCGAGCAAGGTGCACCAGTGTGAACCAGGCTGGTGCCTTGCTTTACACGCTGAGAACTTTTGTTGAGATAGGCTCCACTTTCTTTATGAAAGGTTTTACTTTTGTTGCATAATAAGGTAAAAGAGCTTGTCTGCATTATGCTCACACATGTGCTCACGCACGCTTGCGTCATAAGCAAAAGTGTGGTCAGCGCATTCAAGCGCAGAGCACTGATGTGGACCAGGCGGGCGCCTGTGCTCACATGCACATGCACATGCACATGCACACCAAGAGCACACATACACGCATGCACATACACACTAAGAGAGCACATGCAGACACGACACGCATGCGTTTGGGCACGTGCACGCACCTGCTCTGATCTTACGGTACGCGTCCTCGCCAGTGCTCACGCCCCCGCAGCCAATGAGCGGGATCTTGCCTGCGGGTGCATATGCGTGGCAAGCACGGCGTGCGCGACTGTGGAGGCAGGTTCGACGTGCATGGGACGATAAAGATGCAGGTGATGTGGATGACAAGGGTGTGGAGGTAATGGGGTTGACATGGAGAATGTGGTGACAGGGATGACATGGGTGATGGGCTTAGCAGGGCACGATGCGCATTTCAGGGGTCAAGAGTGGACGCGGGGGTAAAAGGCGCGATTGGGGTTGACAGGCGTGGTTGGTCGCGGTAGGGCAAAGTTGGTGGACCCTAACCCGTGGCTGATGTGGGTAAACCCTTCACCCCGTGGGTGACGTGGGAAAACCCTTCACCCCGTGGCTAACGTGGGTGACTGGAGGGGTGAACACCTGCGCGCCCTTGCAAGGCACAAAGCACCCGCTCAGCCCCTGGTCACAGCCGCAGCACACCCACACACCACGCGCAAGCACGACGACCGTCGCCTGTGACGCATTTTGTCACTTGGTCAGTAGCGCTTTGTGTTGCCTTTTGCACCAAAGTGACGCCGGACACTTTGTCAGTGACGGTTGACACTTTGGTCAGCCACGCTCGGCTGCACGCAGGCTCTCACATCCCTGGCAGGTGCCCATCCTCCACGCTTAGCCATATGGTTGGCACCAACAAAGTGCTTTTGTCCAGGACAAAGCAGCGGTACACACCCACGTCCCCATCTTATGGCCCCCACCACCCCTCCCTAATACCACCACATGCACAGCGCAGGCCGTTTGCATGTGCAGATGCAGCCTCCCCACACCTCCCTCTCACCTTGGCCTGTGAGGCGGTACATGTCAGCGAGCACGTCTGTGGAAATGTCCATGAGGGGGGGCCCACTCAGGCCGCCCTTCTCCGCGGCCTCAGGGTACTGCGCAACGGCGCCTGCAGACGCACATGCACCAGGCATGTATGTACACAAGACCCCGTTCACATGCGTGTGAGTGTGTGTTGGTGAGCGTGTTTATGTATGCGTGTGAATTGCTCAAGCTTGGCCCCTTCGCCAAACAAACAGCTTCCCTGCCCACAGTGTGAGCTTCAAACAACGACATTTAGCAGCTGATGAGGGGCAGCACTCAGCAAATGCCCTGCCTTTGGCCCAGGAAAGCAAGTGCTCTAACACCTCATTCGCGACTTTGAACTCAACTCGTGAGTATCCCTCGTAGCGAGACTTTTAACCAACTAGCAAATAAAAGCCACGAGCGGCCATAGACCAGGTTTGCCTCTGCTCTGCGCATGGCTCAATGCATTGCCTGCAGCCTGCATGCTCGTACGAGTATGAGTGCAAAGCTACACATGTATGCTCGTTCAGCCTATCACCTGCATACTTAGGTATCACATGAGTAGGGAAGGGTAACTAGGGTTTGGCAGACCCTCGTCGAGGCTCTGTAGAGCCTCTATAGAGCCCATACGAGCCTCTACAGAGCCTCTTTGGCATTTTGACCCGACCCTACTCACCCATCCCTAATCATATGCACATACGTACAAAGTGCAATGTTCACATGTATCGTATACATGTATGCAGTCCTAAACCATGCCAGCTCTGCGCATGGCCCCTGGTGCTAGCCGCCAGGTACGGGCTGCCGTCACTGCATGGTCATGCGTACCAAACTCCGTTTCACCCTTGCGCGCGGCTGGCACCTCTTGGCACGCGTGCATCCCTCCTGCTCCACAATCCCTCAGTGCATCCCTCCTGCTCCACAATCCCTCAGTGCTCTTGCACCCCTCCTCAACCCCTGTGTGCTCTGCAGATTCCTACGTGCCCCCCCCCGCGCACCAGGGCGCCCCCCCCTCTCCGCGCACCAGGGCACCCCCCCACACACACACGCACCAGGGCGTTCGATGGTGGTATTTGATACGATGAGGCCATCCAAATTGTACTTCAACGCCACTGCAGCAATGTCCTGCGGCGCGCACACATGGACAATAAGACAGGCTTGCGTCCCGTTACCACAGAGCCTGAACATCACCAACAAGCAACAAGACCAATAAGGCAGACTTGTGTCCCTGAGCCACAGAACCCACAATAAGACAGGCTTGCGTCCCGTTACCACAGAGCCTGAACATCACCAATAAGCAACAAGACCAATAAGGCAGACTTGTGTCCCTAAATCACAGAACCCACAATAACAGGCTTGCGTCCCGTTACCAGAGCCTGAACATCACCAATAAGCAACAAGACCAATAAGGCAGACTTGTGTTCCTGAGCAGCAGAACCCACAATAAGACAGGCTTGCGTCCCGATACCAGAGCCTGAACATCACCAATAAGCTACAAGACCAATAAGGCAGACTTGTGTCCCTGAACCACATAACCCACAATAAGACAGGGTTGCCTCCCGTTACCAGAGCCTGAACATCACCAATAGGCAACAAGCCCAATAAGGCAGACTTGTGTCCCTGAGCCACAAAACCCATATTAAGACAGATTTATGTCCCTGTACCACAGGGCCTGAGCATCACCAATAAACAGCACGATGTAAGGGTTGACATTTCAAGTTTAAAAACGCACATGTTGCACAGGTGACACCACATAAGCAGGGTTGAGGGAATAGTGTCAAAATGTATGTACATGTATACAAATATAGACTCAATTTGGCCATTTTGAGCCAAATTGGAAGTGGAAAATGTACGCCAGTCAGCATATACGTACATACATAAAATACATGCACACAGAACCTGCAGTCTTCATACGCGGTCCCCAAAACCCCACATATGGAAGAGGTCTGGTCTATTTGAGTTCCATTATGAAAGCTGCTGTAAACAAAGTAAGGTAACGGCAGCAACAGCAACAGCAACAGCAACAGCAGCAGCAGCAGCAGCACCACCACCACTTCCACCTCCATGACCAACATCAACAACAGCAGCAGCAGCAGCAGCAATAGCAGAGAAAGCAGCAACGGCGGTACCAGCCATAACGACAACATCAACAACAACAACAACAGCACAAACACACTCCCCAACCTCCATTGATTACATAGAATACATAGCTTCTCCCCGCGCACAGCCTGCGGTCCCTGCGCCCTTGCCCCCCCGCACCGCACGCACCTGCTTGTCTTCCTGCGTCAGGTCAGGCGCGATCTTGACCACCAGGGGTGGCGGGCCTGCAGGTCCCCAGCGCATGCGGTCCCTTGTGCCCTGTCAGGATCGCCAACAAAAAGGGTCTTTAAAATGAGCCTGACATGGATCAACCCCGGTGAGTGAAGTGGCCAATCCCTACAGTCCAGCCTGAGCATGAGCCTGTGATGTTTCGTGGGTTGTGTGGAAGACACTGCAAAAGTTGTAGGCTGCGCTTTTCAGTGCAAAACAAGCAGACCAGGCTCACAAGGGGCCATGCTACGCTGTGCTCGCAAGAGCGGCTGTGGCCGGAGCCTATGTTCCCAAGCACGCCAAATCCGAGCGTGAGCTTTGCTCTGGCTGCGCATGCTGGGTGCAAGGGCCCTCTGCTGGAGCCAATAAGCACAATGGCCCATCGTCGCTTGGTCCACAGGCAGTGGGCTGGCCAAAGCTCATGCAAACCCCTCAGCTCGCCTCAAATTGCACTTTGTTCTAGATCACCTATGGCATGCCATGGATCATATACAGCAGACAAAAACCAAAATACAGAAAATCATAAAAAAAACCAAAGCTAACGCCACACATCACCAGCTCATGGCCGCCATGTGACATAACTGAGGCCCCCACCTTACCTTGACTTGCGATACCAAGGCCTCCAGCTCCTTCTTGCCTTGCAGCGCGCGCAAGCCTGCACTCACGCAAATGCAACAACACAGGGGCTGGCGTGGAGGAAGCCAAGTCGCTCCTCCAAGGCAAAAGCATGCATATGTGCTGGGTGCGCTGAGGATGAAAGCTGAAGTGTGTCCATTCAGAAAACAGCAGCGGCATGCCAGAAAATGGACAGGACCAATTTAGGGCCTGATGCAGGTGCATCACTCTCCAAGGTCAGTCTGCTTGCTGGCACTTGCTACAGGAGCCAGGAACAAGTAGTTGCACAACGAACTGCATGCATGCGCTGGTAAAAATACTGCGGCCTGGGGCTGAAGGGGGCTGTTTCCGATTTAGAACTACTTTTGGGCCAGGGGGCGCAAGTGAGGGGCGAGCACTGGCTGCCAATGATCCTTCAATGCACCCACGCTGCCAATGGTCGCTCAATGCACCCACGCTGCCAATGGTCGCTCAATGCACCCACGCTGCCAATGGTCGCTCAATGCACACAGACAGAGGCCCATGCAAGTCTAAAGCAGTTCAGCAGCGCCCACAGGGCACGCTGTGTCAGGTGGATGCCTCCAGGCCCTGGCAGCAACGCGTGGCATGCTTCCCTATTGAGCTGAGGCGTGCACAGATGCATTCACAGACGCGCACGCACACAACCTTAAGAAGCCAGGCACACACCTGCAACAGGTGCACGCACTGGGACCATGCACAATAGCAGCAGCAGCGGCGGCAGCGGCGGCAGCAGCAGCAAGCAGCAGCAACAGCAGCTGCGTGCGCACCAGGGGTGTTCGGTGAGGAGATGTTGATGACGACATAGTCTGCATGCTGGGCCAGCTTGGTGAGGCCAATGGAGTAATCGGTGGCGGCATCCTTGGAGGACTTGTTCTTACCCAGGTTCACTCCAAGCAGGCCTGCAGGCATGTCATGTGCATGCTGGTGCTTTGGGGTGTGTGTTCATGTGTGTGTGTGTGTGTGTGCTTGCTTACGCGCAAGCGCTCATGCGTGTTTATGCGCATGCAAATGCATGGCATGAGCACTCGACATTCACCCACTTTCACCGTCCATGTTGTCCTGCCTCCCATACACGGCAGCATGACCCTGGGTGACTTGGCCTGTCATCAATACATAATGAGCTGGTGCTGGAAAGGCTACATCCCAGGCAGGGTGGCCAGTCCATACAACGAGCCTTGCAGATCCATGAAAGGGTTAAGGCCACTGCAGGCTATTGTAGCTTGTAACAAGCAAGGCAGGGTAGCTCAATAAGTCCGAAACAGGGTTGCACGAGGGCCTGAGGGCTTGCCCAGTGCAGCTCAAGTGGTGCCAGTGCAGCTCAAGTGGTGCCAGTGCAGCTCAAGTGGTGCCAGTGCAGCTCAAGTGGTGCCAGTGCACAGCATGGCTATGGTCAACGCGTAGCACAAGATATCCCTTATTGACTAAGACCGCCTTGTCGAGGACGACATTGACAGGAAGGAACGCATCGACAGGACTGCATTGCATTGACTTGGACTGTATTGACTGGGACTGTATTGGCTAGTGCGGCATGGTCAAGAAGGACCGCACTGACTTGGACCATATCGACCCTTGGTAGCTAGAACTGTATCAATCCTTGGTTACTAGAACCGTATCGACCCTTGGTTCCGGGCCAGTAGGCGCAGCACAGGAAGGGAGTGGCGATGCAGCAGGGTGCGGGGTATCCAAAAGGGCATAAGTGCAGGGATGCTTTCTGGTTGAACCAGATTGCTCGTCACAGCTGCGCACCTACTTAAGGCCCGCTCACCTGTTTAAGCCGGCCTGCCTGCTTGGGCGAACGCATTGCCTTCCCCCGGACCCATGTTCCTGGCGCTCTGGCAAGTACAGCAGCAACTGAGGCAGTCCTCACCACATACGCTCCATCCATCCATCATGCGCGGGCGCTTGAGAGCACAGCCCACCTGGCTTTGCTGAGGGGTCCTCCCGGGCCTTCTTGGCGAACAGTGTGAGGTTGTCCTGTACGGCGTCTGCCCCGAGGCTGTTGAAGCCGTAGCGGTTGATGGTGGCGCTGCATGGCGCACGCAGACATGTGAGCGGGCCGCTTGTTTCATGCAAGCGCGTTTTTGTGTGACTGCATATGGGACATGTTTGGCCCCCTGTGCCGCATGTGCTCATTTGCAGGCTGTGCTTGCTCTTCTACACACCTCGCTATGCATGCTCCTCTACACACCTCGCAATGCATGCTCCTGTGCAGTCCATGCCTTGCATGATCTGCTCCACACCATGATGTCCATGCTTCACTCAAGCCCTTTCACTCATGTGTTGCTGGGCTCTCCCTCACAGGACACATCAGGGTCACCGTCCATGCTAAGGGGCAAGGGGATCTGCCCAAAACAAATCAGAACAGCATCACCCGATTAAGGGCTACACTAGATGCACAAGCATTGCGTTAGGTACATACTTAAGGTCTTTGATACGGAAGACCCGCGGGCTTGGATTTCCAGGTTGAGGCTTCGGAGTAACAGATCCTGGTAAGGCAGGCGGGGAGGAGACAAGAAACCATAATTGAGTTTTTTAGGGAGTATCTGGAACACTTTTTAAACAGTAAAATAGGCATGCAAGACGTCAAAAATTTAGGGGAGTATGTCATGAAATGAGGCGCGTCACGCACCTATCTCAACAAACCCAAACCCTAGACGCATGAGCGGCTCCACTGCTGCAGCATCTTTGTCAAACCCAGCCGCAAGACCTGAGAATGGATGCATGAATGGAGTATAAGAAGCGCTTTCAAGCTTGTGAGCTGAAAATTTTGGCATAAAGATGCACCATCATGCTTCAGTGCTCAAGTAACTGATGGAGACATAACAAAGTTATTCCTGCTTTGACCTCATTTGCATTGCATGTAAACACTTGGGACAGGATCAGGCAAGGAAAGAATCACTTCTTGCAAACATGCAAGCAGCTCCGACAGATGGAGGGGGCCTCAATGCAGCGCACGAGCGGCGGATTGAGCCTTACCCAAAGGGTTCTTGAAGTCTTTGCCCCAGACCTTGGTCCCTAGAATAGCTGGATCTGGCCTGGTTTCCTTGGGGAACATTCCCCACTTAGCTGCCTCAATGCCCAAGTTGTGAGTCGTCTCGGGATCAAGGAGGCGGAAGGCAGGCCCCATCGCACTAATGAGCCTGAACTGCTCCTCCGCCCCAGCTGTCGCATAGTACGTAAAAGCTCCTGCTGCGCCCAGGCCTGCAGCGCCGCAGAGCTTCTGCAGAGGAGAGGGCGAGCGAGAGTATCGCAGAAATTACCTCAGTGTCTCAATGAGATTGCACAGCCATAGCTGGAACTCTCTACATCTATGACTTGAAGTGGCACATGGCATGCACCACTTCCGTTCGGAACAATAATGCGCTTGGAGGCTCACCAGTAGCACGCCCATTTGTGCGCGCTTCCAAGCGCCTTCCAAATCCTGGTTTATTAGTCCTTAAAATAATTTCTAATGTTTAAATTTGAATGCACGGTACGTGAGAAGACCAACGGCTCATAAGTTCCATAAGTGTCGTTTGTAGTAGCATGCATCTATACTATCAGGTATTCTTGGCGTACAGCGTGAGCATCGTGAAGGCGGAAAACAGCAGGATGCAAGGCAGGAAGATGAGGGAGCGCACGTCATCAAGGATTATAGACCTCTTCGCCAGAATGCGCGCAGCAGTGTGTGCAGCCCAAATGGTGCAGAACACCCCCAGCGCAACAGGTAGCAGGCCCCTGCATAGACAGCGAGCAACGATGGTTATGGATGGTCAAGATTCTCAGCTCAGCAGCTCCCTCACCACCAAAACAGCTAGAAGGCTTTGATGACACGCAACTATGATAGCAATAGCCTTGTTTGTGCCCATACCACTCACAGCTCTGTTGCGCCGGGTGCAGCGTGAGCACCACCAGGTGCGCATGTGCAAGGTATGAAATTAGGTCTGCTTAATGTCGAGATTCCACAAGCAATTTTGAAAAACAAGCCTGAAAAGTGTGCAAGAGGAAAGGGGCACGCCCATACTGCATGCTGCTGCACGACATAGAAGCAGATCCATGCAGCCATGTTGGTCCACGAAGGGTTCAAGGGTAAGCGAACGCGCATCCCTTAATGCATAGCCAGTACCTTGGTAAAAGCAATGTGAGGGCACTGAAAACTGTGATAGGCGCCAGGCAGTAGCCTATCACGCAGCAGCAGCTGTACAGGTCCAAGCCGCGAGCCTCTTTGGCCTCCACACCAGCAATCTGCATAACGCTCAAGCAAGCCAGGGAGGGTCAGGAAGATTGTCGGTGGGCAAAAGACGCCAGGGTGGATGTGACGTGCACGAATCCCACAAAGATTGGAATGCCTTGCTTATACACAAAATTGCTGGAGCAAATCAGCCACTGCACAACACAAACACAAATCGACTCCCTGAGTGGGAGGGTCAGCCCCACTCAACCCCCCACAAAACCCCCACAAGGAGGCACTGATACAAAAAGAGACACCTCCGGCCACGCAGCAAGATCCAGGCTGATGCACTGGCCTTGACAAGCCTTTCAAAGGTAAGAAAGGTTGCAAAGAGCGGCGTCAAGGTGGGCGACATTTCGACTTGCCCTCATCCTGAGCCGGCATAACCATCATACACTGTTGTTTCCCCGGCAATGACCAGTCACAAACCAATCAGCCTGGCAACAACCGAGCTTGCAGTTTAACTTGAGTTTAATTCATAAACACTTGACCTACCACCCTGCCAACTATGCCAATTCTCGAGCACCAGGCTGGGATGCCCTTGGAAAGCCAGAGCTTGCACGACTGTAGGCTGCTCCGGACCAAATGTATGCTGCACAGAGGGCGCTGCGCACCTGGTTGACCAGGAACCACATGAGTGCTGCATGCACAACACTCCACCCAAGGATGATGCCGAAATGCAGCTTCCCCATCTGCAGCAGCAAAAAGGGCGAGGGGCAAGCTGTACTGGCGTTCCGTCTTGAGCGTAGTTTGTTGCAGCATGTGTTTTGTACTATGAGCTTATGTTCTGTACTGTGGCCTGTTCAGACCATGTGTCAGGAGCAATTTTTTGTGATGCACTGTGGCCTGTTCAGGCCACACGCCAGAAGCAAATTGCAAGCATGTGCCCCAGGGGTCTCAGCGAGCATGCCACACTATCTGACAACATGCCCATGCGACCTGATGGCAGTAGCTCCCAATCAATCCCTCAGAATTCAGCAGAGCATCCTGTGCACAGCGCGTCTTGTACGGGCTTGCTGCTGATCCAGGGCACGGTTTGCTCGCTCCTGCTCATTGTCACAGAAGCAGGAATATGACAATGCACGCAGCCAGGCATGCAGATCTCTGCATCGCACGGCAGCGGGCGGGAGGTTCAGGGGCAGCGCAAGGCTTTGGGGGTGAGTGCCATCAGCTGGCAGTTAAGACTCCCGGCGGCTAAGCCACGCGCGTATACAGCCCTGCTCACCAGCAAGTGGAGCCCCCCAAGCAGCAGCACAAACACTAGCGCCCCCCCCATGTCCAACTCCTCGGTGGCCTTGTTGTTAAGGCGGTGCAGCAGGATGGCGCGCGTCTTGCTGAAGATGCCCCTCAGGTCAATGCCCAGCTCTGCAGAGCAAGGGGCGGGAGAGGGTTGGAGGGGGCCGGCACACAGCACAAAAGCGTCACTAGCACGGCATCTAGTGCTCCAGTGCGTCTGGTTGAGGGGAAAGCCCTTGCGTTTTGGGTGGGCCAACGCACCCTTGTGCAAAAGCAAGCAAGAGGGACAGCCGTCTTGCAGCGCGGCAGGCGACAGAATAGGATTGCCTGTCCATGCTAAGCTAGCGCTGCACGGAAGCTGTGCTCGCGGCAGCTGCCGGCATGCTGATGGGTGTGCATGTGCTGCGGAGCTGTCAGGGATGGGGGCGCATGTTTGCGCGTTATGTTGGCCACGCTGGCTACGCACCTTCGAGGAGTGGCGGCTCATCCTCGAACATGGCCCCACCCCCCATCAAGCTCGAGGTGCTTGGGTACGAGGTGGAGAAGGCGGCACCAGACGCATAGGCCCCGGGTGGGCCGTAGCTGGCAGCATAGGCTGAGGATGCGCCGCCAGAGGGCGTGTACCTGTTGCACGCACAGAAGCAGGTGTTTAACGTGACCCAATATGTCCAAGGCAAACCTGGTGCTCAAGGCCAGCGTCCACCTAGTCCGGAGCAAGCAAGTCTCCCAGATGAGTGATAGCACCGCCTGTGAGGCTGTTTTCCTGGTGGCACAAGAAAGGCAGTGGATACAACCCGTGCAAGGACAGAGTGCACATGTGCATGCCAGGTAATCGCAGGGCAAGGCAGCAATTTATGGGCGTTTGACAACCCTAAGCAGTAGAGCGAAAGAGCAGCAAGCGTGCATCCCATTCTTCATTAGGAAGCGGGGAGACAAGGGATGGATAGAAGCAGGGAGAGACATACCATCATGCGTGTGTATATGCGTGTGCGTGTATGTGCATGTGTGTGTGTGTGCATGTGCGTGCGTGTGTATGTGTGTATGCGTGCGCATGTATGTGCATGTGTGTGCATATGCGTGTGTGTGTATGTGTGTATGCGTGTGTGCATACACGCATTTTTGTGTGTGTATGCATGTGTGCGTGTGTATTTGTGTGTGCGTGTGCGTGTGCGTGTGCGTGTGTGTGCGTGTGTGTATGCGTGTGCGTGTGCGTGTGTGCGTGTGCGAGTGTACGCGTGTGCGTGCGCATGTGTGCGTGA
>LKMJ01003398.1_pt1 | contig 14813 bp, 17 predicted proteins | sample 643391 | NCBI WGS metagenome assembly LKMJ01 (sample SAMN04112250, study PRJNA286221) | soda lake metagenome | biome: soda lake; feature: Kulunda Steppe; material: water; isolation source: sample PL-Br10 brine of Picturesque Lake | place: Russia: Kulunda steppe | collected 2010-07
ATGCCACTTTGGCACCTTCCTACTCCTTTGAAGGAGCGGGGGGACTTGCACCCCAACCCTTTTGGCCTCTCGCGGCTGGCACCGGTTAGCAATTGCAACCTCCTGTTGCAATGATCATACCCTTACAGGCACTGTGCCAAATGTGGTTTGAATGATGTCCAGAATGAAAAACATGTCCTCTTATAATGCTTTTGCATGGAAAGGTGCTATCTGAGAAGGAGAAATTCGCAGAACAATTTACTGATTTTGCCATGGCTGACAGAAGTATATTGGAGACACTGGAGCTATTTATTTTGACAGCATCATGTTGATGATCAGTGCTGAGAATGTGACCTTGTTTCTTGAAGCAGACTTACAAATCACTTCTCTTTATTCCTGATAGTTTGGATTCTTTTGTCGGACTGGCAGTGATCAGCAAGCCCAGCAATCAACCCATCTGGCTGAGGGTCTAAACACATTGCAACCATTGTACCTCTTTGGCACACAAGGTTTGCAAGCTAACAAGTAACAGCCCTTGTCATACACTTGACTAAACAGGTTGGCAGCTCTAGCCCAAAGCTGAGGTTGAATGTTAGGGCTTTGATGAAGACTCATGCAGCCTCTCTCTGGAGACACCAAGGAGATCAGCCACTTGTTTATGTGAAACAGATTCGGGCAAGAGTATCGATGCTTTCTCAAGCACGTGTTAAGCAGCAGAACCAAAAGCATAACAAGTACAGTTTGGTTCAGTCAATGGTAAGGGTCAAAGAGTAAAAAATGCAACAACTTGTGTCTTACTTCAGTCATGGTCAGAATGCTGGGTAAATCCGGCTCATCCTGCATGCAAACGGCTGATCAATACGAAGACACTCCATGCACAGGCCCTCGGATTCTCCGAGCCAGTTGCAAGTCCTTCGGCACTGCAAGCAAGCACGTGACAACAGAAAAAAGCATTTCTCGGAGCATTTGCATTGCTTACAAAAACAATCATTGATGCAAGAAGCTGAATGCATGTCATATTTCTGTGGCTGTACGGCTTGCTGGCAAACTTACGAGACAACACATTCAGTCTAGTACATGTCGCTCATATTTGAAGGCGCTGCAATGAGTCGCGGTGAGTGCAAATGGCTACTAAATGTTGGTGCACACTTAAGTTTGCTTAGCTTGCATCAACCAGTGTGCATCATGCAAACCCAAGACATTTGAAAGCAACCCTGTTGGCTTGCAGCTAGTGTCAACCACTCACTGATTGTCACACGCTTGGCATGGATGGCACACAGGTTGCAGTCTTCGAAGAGGTGAACCATGAAATCCTCTGTCGCCTGCAGCATTGATATGGTGACAAGAGACCAGCCTGGATGATGACAGTTGCCACCTCCCACGGAGGTACGGTCAAGCACATAGGAAAAAGACATGGTTGGAAAGTCAATGATACGCAACTCTCCTGTCGTTTGCATCGCAAGAATGTCTATTGAATCTCTAGTCAATTGCGGTAAAAGTATACCCTGGTGGCCCTGGGCCTATGGGAAAATGCTACCACCAGCATGGCTGCCTGGTAAACTTTCTCAAGGCCATGCTGGCAGTGATGACCAAAGCCAAGCCCCGTGCATGGCCAAACATCGTCAAGGGCACATCATCACTCACTTCTTGAATCGCCAGCAAGGCCTCGGCTGTCCAGCGAAATGGCTCCGGGGCCACTTGGTTACTAATTTCCCTTACCTGGGAAATAATGAGCGTCGTGTCAGGTTTTCAGTAATTGCTCGCTCAAGGAACACGGAGTTCAGGGTTGTTGCATGAGCAAATGCTCGCGTAAGAAAGGGCTCGCAGCTCACTAAGCCATGCTTGAGGGCTAGAATAATCCTAGCAGGATTTGTTTGTGCGGCCAACGCACAGGTGCATGATCTGTGGCATGCTCACTTCTGTGTGCAACTTCAGTGTAACATCCCGCCTGGCTCCTGAATACACGTCCTGATGCATTCTTCAGTAAACTCACAAGCCGCGCAAAGGGCAGCTTCCGAATAAGGAGGTCCGTTGATTTTTGGTACTTGCGGATCTCCCTCAACGCTACTGTCCCAGGCCTATAACGATGGGGCTTGCCTGCGTGAGAAAATAAGGTATCAGGCAGGCCACAAACCTGAGGTTACACAGGAGGCGTGAGCAACATGCAGCCTGCACAGTGAAGAAGACACGGGCGGAGGAAGCATGCGTGCCACAGGCACAGTGAAAGAAGAATGGCATGGCAAGCTGTGAGCAGAAGTCCGCACCCTTTGTCCGAGGGGTGTTTGCCTTAGAAATCTTGGTAGGAGTCCCTGTCCCTTTTGAAGGGGTTGCTACTCCCCCCCTGGCATGCCCTCCAGCTCCTCCTCCTCTCCTTGGGGAAGGCTGCACGGCATCATGACAATGAGCTGGTCGTTTGATGTGTCTTGACAAGATGTGTGCACATGAATTTGCCCCTTGCCTCCGTCATACTCAAGAGCAAAATCAACCCACCCCAGAGGCCTTTTGCTTCGTCCTTGCCATAAGACTTCAAATGGCTAGCACAAGGAGGAGGGGGTTCGCGTCATCCCGGACGACAGCTCAATTCAAATAGTGGGCTGCCGCATAGTTTTTGCGAGGCAAGGGAGAGTTGACGAAACTTGATAATGAACATACCACATTGAGTTTGACCGGTTACTCAACGTTAGTTACCTCGTTTCATTGCCATGGCACCTGATTCAAAATTTATCTTACATCGGGGGCCAATTACAGCATATGCTGCTGACAGGAATAAATAGCCCTTCTGCAGCTAGTTGCATAGCTTATGGCTATATGGAGAGATAGTTCAGCTACGCTGCCCTCGTTGGGCAGGTACAGCTTTGCAACCTAGCCTATGGAGAGAGTCCTACAGTCCCGCAGGATGGCAGAGGGCGCAGGCCGCAGAAAAGACCTGTCTGATGATAATTCTGCACTATTGATCTTGCCGGTTGATTCATGACCAATTGCCATGCTTGATGTGAAATAGAAATATGCAGGAAAACTAAAACCAGGCCATCTCTATCAGGCTCATGATTGATGGCTGCGGACAACATCAATGATATCTGTGAAAACGCCGGCAGCTGTCACCTCTGTCCCTGCACCAGGGCCTCGAACAATGAGCGGGCTCTTGTACCTGTGAGCAACAAAGAAAGGTAAAAAATGAGGTTGGCCTGACTCAGGCCACTGCAGCTTGATGGTACACGACTGCTGCCAGCTGGTCCTGCAGTGCTTGCATGTTCCCAAACGCGTCACGAGATTGAGAAGCCCCTTGTGACTTAAATGAGATCACAGAAAAACAGCTCAAACAACCCAACCCTCAACAAACAGCTCTTGTTTGTGCCGGTCTTGAACACACGCTGCGCAGCAGCATGTATGGTACAATGCACCCAAATCTGACACATTCTCAAGTGTGCAGCATTGCTGCTTCGTACCTCTCAGTCTCAAACACAATGATGTTGTCAGATCCCTTCAGCTGGGCAAATGGATGGTCCTGGGAGAAGCTGCGAGGCAAAGGCAAGCCAGCTGCGAGCTCACTAGTGTTCACCCAGTAGTGCCTGTAGGTCGCCCACACGGCTGGACCCCCCTTTGTCTTGGCAAACAGTGCCAACAACTAAGCAACCCCATAACTTGCTCATCGCTGCACCATTCTGGGACCTGAAACGTGTGTTGAGTGGCTGATTTTTCGCTCTTATAGGCTGTGCTCAGAAGGAGGGTGTGGCGGGCAGTGTGTGGCCCTGATTTTGAAAATGTGACAAAGCAAAACAGGTGCCATTCTTCACACTGCGCATTAATCCACGTCCTTTCGATTCCACAAATTATCGTTCTATTGCCCTCAATTCTGGTGTGAGTTGGGGGCCACAAAATCAACAGGACAGCACAGTTACACTCGTTATACTAATGTCTTAAGTTTATAGATAAAAAGTGTTAATATGAATAAGTATACAAGTAGGTATACAATTTACTTAAATGTGCGCAAAAAAATCACCCGTACGTCACAAGGGGAACAATTCATCAAAAAAATCAGCCAGGCCGCCAGTTGGCCCCATTCAAGCTCCGAAGAACTTTTCTTACATACCCTCAAAGCTGAGGAAAAGCTGGAGGAAAGCTCCAGCTGGTGGGGAGTGACAGAAAACGAGACCTCCCATTTCCAATTTTTTTCCCAATGATGCACCCCACCAGCACACTGCCCCAGGCCCCTGCAATTCAAATATTGCAGCATTATTTGTCAATCTAAAGCAGCTTGAGTCCTGGAGCTCTGATCCTATGGTGCAACTTTGGAATTTCACCTTTTCCTGCCAATATGGGTGAAAAACAGCCTCTGAGCCACACACGGCACCCTTGGATGCCAATTTTCAGCTGAGCTCAACGCCTGGGACATAAAAAGGTCAAGCGTGCTTTAGGGACATGAAGAGGAGTGCAAAGAGCAAGATACAATAAATGACAGTTTGGGGGGTTTCGTTTGTGGGGACAACCTTGGCACCAACCTCGTGCCTCTGCATGGGCACCTAGCATTGCTTAGCTCAATATTTCACAGGTTGTGCCAATAGTCTGCGTTTAAAAGGTCTAGTAGAAGTTGAACATTGACCTCTCAATCTAATGTTGCTAGGCAGGTGGGTATATCTAACCGGGCATTCACTCCCAACGATTGAGAACGCATGAAAGGACACGAGGAAATGAGTGCAAGGCTAGAGCTGCTAGACAATGCTGCATTGATAGTCCATTCAATCATGACGTATAGGTACTTGAAAGGATAACTCGTGGTAAGTGCGACCAGAAAGACAAATGATGATAATGAGCAGATCTTCCAGTGATGGCAAAGCTCACCTCGCAACCTTGATAGAGGCTTGTCCAGCTGCCACATCAACTGACCCCACGTAGCGAACGACCTGGTTTGCAGCTTCAGCAGCGGCAGCTTTTTGTGTCATGGATCCATCATACTACGCATGAAGCAGGAGTGAAGGCAAAAATCGGCATGTCATGCAAATTGCACATCACAAAAAACGAATGTGCTATCACAAATAAAGTGTAGCAGGGCTCTGTGCTGCAAAAAAGTGTTTGTTAAAAGGCATCCAGAAACCTTGCATTTACAGACACACTTGGGCTCCTAGCCCAATTGTCCACAGGGGACCATTTCATTTGAAAGCATGCTACACTGCACACCTGGGAAAGGTCATACATATTCTATGATACTTCATGCATTGCAAAAATCGTCTACTATGCATATGGAAAAATCCTGTGCGATCACACGCTCTCAACAGAAACCCTGCAAAGTGGGTCCGCCGGGCGATGCTCCCCTGCCCCTGCCCATGTGTGTTCTAGCCTGAACATTGACGAGCAGCTGTTAATATATGTGCAGTCAATTCCAGGATCTTGGCACGCATGGGCAGGCTCAGGAGGGCTGTTGGAAGAAGGGGTGGTCCTAACCACCTTTCCCGCCCTGTTCCTAAACCGCTGGTCATGATGTTTGTACAAATGTGCAGTCCCGAACAAATTAAACATCTGGCGCTGAGAGCATGCAGAATCGTGGCCTGAGTGCAGAGGAATTGAGGGCCCTACTGACGAGACCTGCCCAGGCCTCCTGGAGCCCATAGGACCCCGTTCACGGCCCCCTTACCCTGCAAAAGTGCTGAACACATCCCTAGTGTTGATGCACTCTGAATTTCCACATCCTCATACGCGCTACTCAAGCATTGCTTGGAGTAGGTCTAGAACGGCCCACGCACTGGCGACCACACACCTCGGGAAGCTTTGCCATGAACTCGTCCACATCCACCCCAGCAAGGGGCTCAGGCACTGCAGAGCGGGCGCAAGGGGGCATCAGGTGGGCCGGATGAAGCAGAGGTTCATTTCGACGGTCAAAGCGGCCTGGCACAGACCCAGGAACACATCCAAGGGTGCGGCAGAGCGCCAGAAGAATGCATGGACTCCCGTGAAGCAGGGCATCAGCCACAAGATGGAGCTTAGTGAGTGCTAGGGACTCCAGGGCCAGGATATCTAACTCTGCGAGCAGTCATCCAAATACTTGGGCACGACCCTCAGCCACACTGGGAAGATGACAAATGCCTCAAACCAGATGGCCCGCAATTTTGCTGGAACCATAGCCAGAGTGTGGAGGATTTGCTCAGAGTTGGGTATCAAAAACAGAAAGCATGCCATGCTCTGGATCTTTAAGTCTTTGCACTCTCTGCCGGCCTTTATGGATGTCAAGTTTGGGCTACAAAGACTCTCACATTCAAATTATCTGCTACAACCAAAGCCCACATCCACCACATTTCATTTCTAAAGATGCTGTTGGGTGTGAAACGAAGCACAAGCACACATTGCCTACTAAGAGAGACAGGTCGGCTGCCCTTATACTTCTACTGGTTCCGCTGTGTTGCTCGCTTCTGGAACAGCCTAGCCTTTTGACAAGCAACAATGCCTTGCTGAGCAAGATCAATGAAGCTGATCTAAGGCTGGCTCACCAAAAAGGAAGTTGACATTTCAAGTCTTATCTGCTCTTCACGAAATACCTGGGACTGATGTGCACGCCTCTGCTATCATGAGCCGTTCCAAAATCAACATGGGTGACTTTGAACTGTTGTTGCATGAGCAAATGATCCGAGAATGGAAAAATCTGGACCAGATTCACCCACATGTTGCACATGTTTCCAGCAGAGTTATGAGGACTTATCACACCCATTTTGGAGTGCTTATAGGGAGTCAGCCTGGCTGGTGGGACAATCAAAAGCGCGCAATCAAACCAACTCTGCTTTCATACCTACGACACAATATTCCTAACCATCTTTTGCGTGCTCTTTCCAGACTCAGACTCTCTGGTCACAACTTGAATGTCGAGCGTCTCCGGCAACAACAGCACAGAGTTCCTTACGAGCTTAGAATCTGCACTAAATGCAACTGGCACTGTGTGCAAGATTAAGGGCATGTCTTCTTAGATTGCCCGAGTGCTGACTTGGCAAACTTGTGCGTCAAGCACCGTCAACTGTTCCGCTCCCCCTTAAATAGCTCAAACAGGCTAAGAGACTTTATATGCCAAGCATACACCAAAGGCCTAGCCTTGTACGTGCATGAGTGCCTGAATTGCTGTGCCTAGACTTCAGGATACAACCTAGCTTGCTTTCTTTGGTTTCGGTTGCAGGCCTATTTGGCTTCAGCTAAGCTGCCCTCGTTCGGCAGGTACAGCTTTGTAACCTAACCTAACTCTGCGTGCAGGCTGCATTCCCTTGCCAAGATCACCACTTCACGAGACAAGATGGAGCTTACCTAGGGACTCCAGGAACAAGGTATCTAATTCTACGTGCAGGCCGTATTCCCTTGCCAATCACCAATTCACGAGACAAGATGGAGCTTACCTAGGGACTCCAGGGCCAAGGTATCTAACTCTACGTGCAGGCCGCATTCCCTTGCCAAGATCACCACTTTGCGGGCCACATCCATCCCTGGGGGCGACACACAGCGTGCAGACGTGGAGCTCAGTGGCGGGGCAGTCTGAGGTGAACAAGCTGCTAACCCATGTTGGGGTGCGCTGTAGCCCCATGATCGGTGCTGGAGTGTGGACAGCCTGAGGCCACCTCACAGCACACGCTGCGTACGCACACGACTCGTGTGACACGAGCCATTTGCAGGATTGTAGGCATGGCAAGGTCATTTGCAAGAGCCATTTGCAGGATTGTAGGCATGGCAAGGCAGACGTAAGCAGATGCGCAGCAGGCGTGGCCACACCAGCCTTGGGAAGGTACGCTCTCAGAAAAAAGCTCCCTTGCATGAGAGAAGCTGTGCCAGTGGGGCTGCTTGCTGCTCGGGTGATGGATCCTATGGGAACTGGTCCAGGTCAGTGTAAACAGGGTTGCTGAAAACAGTAAGCATTTGCAGCACAATATGCTGAGCATACCTACCAATGTGTCTAATTTGCAAAAATATTGGGGGTGCATACGGTATTCAGTTACCTACGCGCAAATGATGGGCTCCCAGACAGGAAGCACCTTCTGTACCTGAGAGGTCCTCTCTGGGGTCTGGTTCAGTATAACCTTTGTCTTTTGCGTCTTGCACGACCGAGGAAAATGGAATGCCTGCACAGGGGGCATGGAAGGCTACAGTGTTGTGCACTTCGTGCAACGAGGTTCCCATGTTGAATGCAGATGCAGATGCTCTTATGTAGAAACTCCTGCCGGAAAGCCATGACCGCACAGGTTGGGGCCAATCCATCTACTAAAGAGCCTAGACCAGGAAGCTATCTTGCAGCCCCTCACCAGCCATGTAGGTATTGAAAATGTAGCTCAGAGTGCCGGACAGGATACCCTCAATCTTCAAAATTCTGTCCCCTGTCTCGATGAGGCCTCGTAAAGTGGAGAGGACAGGGAGCCCTGCCCCCACAGTAGCCTGCAGGCACAAAAAACCACGCAGGCTCCTTATGCGGGCCGCAGGTACAAAGAACACGTGCAGGTGCCTGGGGTTATTCTGAGCAAAGCGCTAGGCCAGCTGGCATTGCTTTACTCACATTTAGTACTGCCTCAATTATTGATCTCATCAATCTTTGATGGCACTTCCTTTCAGGCCCAGCACTGTGACAGGAATTCAACTGCATTTACCAGGGTACCTCCGTTGGGACTTAATCAAGCACATGGCACATGCGTAACGTTGCATGGCTTTGATTGCATACCCATTTTTATTTTTATGAGGCTGGCATTTGGCAGGAGCATGAAAGGCTTTGTGACAATTTTGAATGAAGCTCAGGATGAACAACATGCTTTGTTCAGATGTCAATGCCCAGAAGTGTGTACCCTGCGCTGCAATTATGAAGACCAAACTGCTAACTTGCAGCGACAAAAGATTCCTGCTTTGGTTAAACTTGTTATCTTTGTCATACTGGTTCTGAGTCTGTGTATTTTGTTCCTTTCAGTGTAAACCAAAACATTCATATTGGGCATCAAGGCTTTTTTCCCCAGGCTGGCAGTGCCCAAGCAAGACCAGCAATCAGCCCAACTTGCCGACGCACTACCCTCAATGTAAGCGTAAATTAGAATTGGATCAAGGCGCCAGGGTGATGTGAGCTAGGTGCAGGTCCAACCTGTTCTGGGAGCAAGCAGCATGGGTACCGATGGTGGAAGTGTTCTGCAAGTCCTGTGCCTCACCTCACCCATAAATCGCCTGCGTGTCTTTTGGGCAAGCTCCTTGAGTTCTAGGTACCGCGGCAAAGGCCCCGCACCAAACTTCTTGTTGGGTGTCACTATGTGCAGGCCCAGCTGCATCCACTCCACTGCATGTGCGGCGCAACAGGATGCATGGCGTGTTCACCTTGGGCTTGTGTTCATTGAGTAACTGCGCATGCATTTTGCAAGCATGCAGGGAACTGTCATGCACCACAGTGCCAATTTTACAAGCCACCACAGTGCCAATTTTGCAAGCATGCAGGGAACTGTCATGCACCACAGTGCCAATGTTCTAAACCGCAGCGACACAACGCAGCTGTGCTTAATGGATACGTGACGTTCTCAAGCAAAAGCATGCACATGCGCAAAACCACAGATGCAAGGCACTTGCATTCCCTAAGCCTGCCAGGAAACCAACGTTTGATGCGCCCTACATCCATGCCATCCAGCCCTGATTTCTTTGTGGTGTCAAACGAGGGACATTTATTTGGCGCTTCCAGGTAGCCGGGCATTCTGTGATGGCAGGTCAAGGAAAACCAAACAATTCACACCCCTTCCCCTGAACTCCCCTGGTCAGCCGCCTCGCTGAAACTTGCCAGAGAACAGCTCGCATGTTTGGCTATATATATACCTGCACTGCACTCCCACACTGATGCATGTACTCCAAAGCTCATGGCTCCTGCCTCTCCCGCCACTCACAGTAATGGCACGGCACCACCTCAGAAGCAGAGCAGTCCACCATGATGCCACAAGAAACGCCAGCATGAGCAGCGGTAGCAACTTGCTGCCCGAAAACCCTCAGGTTGACTTCAGCCTGGGCAGGAGCAATGAGGTTGCGGGAGCAGGTGTCACTGCTCCCACATGGACGAACCTATAGCGCCGGTGCAAGCCACATGCTATCATGAAGGCTGCCCTACAGACACAGCTTCATGGAGTTCAACAATGTCAATGTCTGATGCGCAAGTCTGAGATGAACCGCTTGCTCTGTATTGACGTCTGCAAATAACGTGAAAGCCCTGGCAAGCATCATATGTCTGGGGTTGGGTGCGTCTCCATCCTCACCCCATCAGGACCTCGGGTTAAAAGGTTTTCTCTCCACAGGTACCCCACGCCCTCCGCAGCCACATACATGTTCTTGGTGTTTGCAACGCCCACAAGACAAAGCTGGGCTCCAAGCACAGGCTCCAGCGCCCCTGTAGGGTTTTATTGGGGCAGGTGGGGGTGTATTGCATGGGTGGTGGCTTGTGAGTGAGAGTATGTGAGAGTATGGAGGTTTGGGCATGTGTGTGTGTGTGTGTGTGTGTGTGTGTGTGTGCATGCATGCATGCATGTGTGTGCATGTGCCGGTATGAGCGCATGCGCTCGAATGCGCATGTGGCGTGGCGGGAGGGAAATGCTCATATTATGCAGGGCTAAATCAAGATCAATCACACGTGTAGAACGCCTGGCTGAATTCACTTCTGGCTGTTTTCACTTTTGCTCTTCAACTTGCAAGTGCCTGTTTAGAAGCGCCTGAGTACGTGGATAAAAGAGCACCTAGCTGTTTGAAAATGTAGCTACATTATATTTAGGGAGCTACCTGCTTGCGCATGAAGTGCACGGATAAGGGCGCCCCCAACTGTGCCTGTGGCGCCTACAACCGCTACACATGCCCGTTTGGAGCCCATGTATTATCAATTTCTCCCTCAATCAAGGCTATCTGGCTAGTAAGGAGTGAGGAGCTGGGGTTTGGAGATGCAGCAACCAATCAGGTGATCTGGTAACCTAGATCCATACAGTTCTATGATCGAAATATTTAAACTCTGCGAAGTTAAAGTGCAGCGTTGGGTTATTGGCATCCTAGGCTGCTGTTAAAACGGGGGAAAGAAGTATAATGTTTCTCCAATCTATTGATTTTGAAATAATATTTTAGATGAGTGCCACAAAGCCGCCCTGCTAGTTCTGGGATAGCAGAAGTTGAGGGGGCCTTCATAAGAATCGCAGCCAGACCTGTGACATGGCCGCAGAAGAGGAGCTAATTGACAAGCAGATCCTCAAGAAGTATGAGATACAGACGAAGCTTGGCAAGGGAGCTTACGGGGTAAGTGCGCTGACTCTCCTTGCATACTGTGTTTGCATCCGCGGTCGCCCCGGAGCGTGTGACCTGCCTCGACACAGCAGATTATGCACGTCTTCTTTCTAATGCGTGTCGCAATTTGTGCTGTGCAGGTGGTCTGGAAGGCAGTGGACAGGAAGACCAAGGCAGTTGTTGCCCTGAAAAAGATTTTTGACGCCTTCCAGAACGCCACCGATGCACAAGTGAGGTTAAAATGGCTTAAATGTGGCTTTCTCTTGTGACTTGGGGTGTTGGATGGCAGGCCAAGGCTAGCGTAACAAGCAAGCAGTGACAGTAACCTCACTAACCTTGCACCTTTTTGAACTTGTCCCTGCTCTTCCCAGAGGACCTTTCGAGAGGTCATGTTCCTCCAGGACCTAAACCAGCACGAAAACATCATCAAGTGGGTTGCAGCTGAGGCAAGCTCGGGCTGCTGTTTGACTAGACAACTGACTGACATGCTTGAAGCCCAGCTTCTGTCTGATTTTTTACTGATGTGACATTCTCTGCAGGCTGATAAACGTACTGAAGGCAGAGAATGACAAGGACCTGTATCTTATCTTTGAATACATGGAAACGGATCTGCATGCGGTGATCAGAGCCAACATTCTGGAGGAGGTGCACAAACAGTATATTATGTACCAGATGTTCAAAGCCCTCAAGTACATGCACTCTGGAGAACTGCTGCACAGAGACATCAAGGTCAGTTCTCTGCTCTGATCCAGGACGCTTTTGAGCGCGCATGCTGTGCTTCACTAATGTGCAGGGGGTGCTTACGTGCAAGATGTTGGCTGCTTGAAAATGCGCATCTGGCCACTTGCATCCATGTGCCTCCCAGCCTTAATCTCTCATTTGTCTAGCCCGAGCGTGTACAGGTCTGCCCGTAGCCTGGAGATTAAGTGCTGACCATGCAGCCACCGGGTGATGCACATAGAGCTTGTTGACCAAAGAGCTCATGCGCTGCATTGCCCCATGAGTGATTGGGATGCTGCTTAGTGCTGGCTTGGGGTGCTGCTATCTACTTGTTTGCCATGACCTCTGTCCAGTGTCGCTCGTCAACAGTGAGGATCCTTCCACCCATTGACCTTAGGACAAGCCCCCCAAGCGTTCACCTGTTTGCTGACACACACACGGCTTCAAAGAAAGGCCAGGATGTGCGTACCCTTTGCACAATGGAGTGCCTGCACCCACACGCGCACACGTACACACACGCGTGTGTGTGTGAGCAAGCCAGCTAGCACGGACCACATCAATTCGCGAGCATTGCCAGCGCCTGTTCTATGCGCGCACTGCACGCTTTTGCCTTGGGCCCAACTGCCACAGCAGCTGCTGCCGCCCGTCACCTGTGCCTGCCATGCATGCACCCGCAGCCCTCCAACCTGCTGCTCAACAGCGACTGCCAGATCAAGTTGGCCGACTTTGGTGGGTGCTGTTGCGGGTGCCTTTGGAGGGAGGGTGCACTGCCGAGGCCTTTTTAGGGGGGGTTCCCCAGGGCCGCATGTTTGCGTGTTCACGCAGCCGGCCCACAGCCTACGCAAGCACCGTATTCAGCTGCCCGATGTTTGCATGCGTACTTGTACACGCATGCATGTTGTGCAAGCATGTGTGAATGTGTGGCCAGGTGGAAAGTGTCATGTGACGCATGCCCCAACCTCTGTGCTGCCTGCTGGGAAAGAGCAGCGGCCCCCGCTGTGCGCGCGCAGGCCTGGCCCGCTCAGTTTCGCAGCTCAACGCGTCCGAGGGCAACAACCCCATCCTCACAGACTACGTGGCCACGAGGTGGTATCGCGCGCCTGAGATCCTGCTGGGCAGCACCAAGTACACGTATGGCGTGGACATGTGGTCCAGCGGTGGGTGCGCTGCGCTGGGGCCGCGACTGGTATGTGGGCGAGGTTGACTGGCCAAGGGGTCGCTTTGTTGAGGAACAGCCATTGCATCTGCATTTGTTAAGACTGCAGCAGCAGCAGCAGCAGCAGCAGCAGTGAAAAGCAGTGGGAAGCAGTGGAAGGTAGGCCTGTGCTCTTGCGCCCAACGTCAAATCGTCAGGCCGTATGCATGTGGTCTGCAGCACCAAGCGTGCGCGCCTTGCTGCTGCGTGCACGCTGGGTGCGTCTTGGGTGAGTATGGTGTGGGGGTGTGGGTGGGTGGGCGTGGGGGTGGTAGGTGTGTAACCCTGAAGCCCTGATGCTGCGTGTGCACAGGGTGCATCTTGGGGGAGCTCCTGCTGGGCAAGCCCATCTTCCCAGGCAACAGCACCATGAACCAGCTTGATCGGATCGTTGAGGTGGGTGGCAAGGGGCAGGCGCATCACACAGGTGCTGTGCCCTTCTTATCTGGCGGCTGTGCAAACTCTGGTGCATGCACACGGGGACACGCCCACACATCCCGTGCCCGTCTGGCGGCTGTGCAAACCAGTGCATTTTCACACTCATACACACACATCCTGTGCCCGTCTGGCGGCTGTGCAAGCCAGTGCATTTGCACACTCATACACACACATCCTGTGCCCGTCTGGTGGCAGTGCAAACCAGTGCATTTGCACATTCATACACACACATTCCATGCCCATCTGGCGGCTGTGCAAACCAGTGCATCCACATTCATACGCACACATCCCATGCCCGTCTGGCGGCTGTGTGAACCACAGTGCAATTGCACACATGCACACGCACACACACGCACACGTGCAAGGCTGACTGGCGTGTGTGCGCCCACATATGCCCTGGCAGGTCACCGGCCGGCCGTCTGCAGAGGACATCGCGGCTGTGGACTCCCCCTTTGCCCCCACCATGATGGAGAGCTGCACCCTCTCCATGCCCCGGCGTCTGGAGGACATGTTCCCCAACACAAACCCCCTAGCCCTGGACTTGTTAAGGTGAGGGCAGCAGGCGCGCGCGTGCATGCGCGTGAGCGTGGATGCGTGTTTGCTTGCTTGCTTGGCCTGCGGTTGCGCAGTGCGCCACGCGCTTTGGGTTCTGTGCGCTCTTGTGCACGTGTGTGATGTGCACCAGGCTGTTTCGCCTGCCACATCCCTGGCCTTGCCTCTGCTCATGCCCTGCACCAGGGAGGCTCAGCCCAATGGCCATAGACGGTACTTCATCAGTCTCAGGGCAGTAACCCCCTCTGACAATGATCCTGTTCACTGGTGGTGTGCGATTGATCATGCGGAGCGTGTCTATATGGCACGCACCCACTCAAACAATAGGTGGGGCCCCGTCCTCCAGGGCCCTTGGGGAGGGAACCTTGACCAACCTGGCGATGGAGCTTGCCTGCTGCGCACCAAGGGGGCGCCTCTCTTCGCGCCACACGGTGCCAAGCATGCAGTGAGGGCCTCTGTGGGGCATCTGGAAGCATATGCATGTACATGGAGCAGGCGCTGCGAGCGCCGCCCCCATGGCAGCGCCTCGGCGTGCACTGCGTATTTTCTTTTCCTTCATGCCTGACCTGTGAGCAAAGCCATGTCTGACCTGTGAGCAGAAGTCGCACGATTAAGCTAGCCCTTCAGCCTCTCCCTCCCCATCCAGGGAGATCCCTGGGTCTCCATCGAGGATTCCCCCCCCCCCCCCCCCCCCCCC
>LKMJ01003399.1_pt1 | contig 14812 bp, 24 predicted proteins | sample 643391 | NCBI WGS metagenome assembly LKMJ01 (sample SAMN04112250, study PRJNA286221) | soda lake metagenome | biome: soda lake; feature: Kulunda Steppe; material: water; isolation source: sample PL-Br10 brine of Picturesque Lake | place: Russia: Kulunda steppe | collected 2010-07
CAAGGAGTGTGGTGGGGGGTGTGCACAGATGGCGTAAGGGGGTTTGGCAGGAAATGCAGCAGGGGGCGTGCACATGCAGGGGTGTGCGGCAGGAATGCAACAAAGGGTGTAGCATGACATTGTGCCTGAGCTTGCTGTGCGCACCCCCCTCAGAGCAGTGCTTGCTTTAGTGCACTTAGCTCCGTGCTTGCAGCACCGCCTTGGGCCCCCCAAAGGAACCCTTGAGAACAATGATCAAATGGGCTCAAGGAAATGTGAGGGCTTTCAAAATGGCCGTGAAGCCAATTTTAGGGCGCCCCTTAGAATAGTGGCTAGAGGGCTTGACAAAAAATCCATCTACAGAGCTAGCGCTCTCGTGCAGGGCTTCTCCAAAGTCTCTTTGGGCACTGAAGACCTCCAGAAGTGGATCAGCTGCAGGCTTGCGTGCACCGACAAAAGTGTAAAAGTGCTCCCTAATATCAAAAGAGTCCCTCCTGAGAGGTCCTTCCAAAGCGCCACTCCAGGGCACCTTTGAGTGCTTTGTTGGAGAGATGGCCTGAGGGCCCGTTCTGTCGGAGGGATGGACCTTGGAGTGCTCTGTTGGAGAGATGGCCTGAGGGCCCGTTCTGTCGGAGGGATGGCCCAAGGCCCCCTCAACCAATGGTGTTGGCAGGTTCTGTGCCCTTGTCACTGCACACAGCCTGCGCTGTGCCTTCACTCACCAAGGGCGCCGGCGCGAAGTGGGGGCCCGCCGCTCTGGGGTGGCTCAGGGGTACGATGCTGAAGGGGTCCATGGGGCCCGGCGGGTGCATGTGTCCCCGAGGGTCGAATGCAGGGCCTGCACAGTGCAAGCGTACACAAAGGGGGGCACGTCTAGCAAACTTTGCTGTGTTCTGCTGCAGCAGGGTGGGTGCATGTGCGTGCGCGCGCAAGCGTGGCTGCACGCACACAGGCGCACATGGGCGGAGGGCGGCTCGGCAGCTTTCAGACTGAAGCAGCGAGAGAGGGTGGGCGCGGGCATGCCATGTTGCACGTACGTGTGCATGCATGTGTGAGCGTATTGCGTGCGTGTGCGCGTGTGTGATGGAACAAAGGTGCACGTACAAGATGGCTGTTTGATGCAATGGGCGCAGGGAATGCTTGCCTACAACGCAAGCAGCAAGAAGGCAGCGTTTTGGGGCGCTAGCGCTTGGCTGCAAGGCCCTGATGCGGCAGTGCAGAGCCGTGATGCCAACCTGCCCTTCCCCACAAAGAGCCTCGATGCCCCCACAAAGAGCCGTGATGCCAACCTGCCCTGCTGGCCCTGCTGGCCCCACAAAAAGCACAGAGCACACAGGCCCCAAAAAGAGCACAAAGCACAGAGCACACATGCCCCACAAAGAGCACAAAGCACAGAGCACACAGGCCCCACAAAGAGCACAAATCATAGAGCACACAGGCCCCACATAGAGCACAGAGCACACAGACCCCACAAAGAGCACAGAGCACAGAGCACTGGCCCCACAAAGAGCACAGAGCACACAAGGGGCTGAGGCGCTGTAAGATACAGCACAGGTGAGCACATCATCGCCAGGGCTGGGCGGGCCTGGTGGGGTCGAAATTCAGGGCACATCTCGAGCAAAAGCACACGGCCGGCATGCGCGGCATGAGCTGAGCGGAAGCGCCGGGGCACCCGCGAGCAGAATGTGTGCAAGGAGGTGCTGACAGGGCGCCCAGAGGCCGCGCGTGCACCTGGTGGCTGGTGACATCATCACCACCAGGGAGTGGCTGCTTGCGCGCGCACAGTTTCGTCTTGAGCCTCTCTCATGCTTGCGCGCATGCATAGACTCACCTGGCGCCTCTCTCATGCTTGCGCGCATGCACAGACTCACCTGGCGCCTCTCTCATGCTTGCGCGCATGCTCAGACTCACCTGGCGCCTCTCTCATGCTTGCGCGCATGCACAGACTCACCTGGCGCCTCTCTCATGCTCGGGTGGGGCACTAAGCCGCCGCGGGGCACACCCTCACGCTCCCATGGCTCGCGGCTGTACCTGCACCCCAAGGGTACGGGCAACACCACAGCTTTCGTTCGCAGCCGGATCAGTGCCTCGGGGCACACCCTCACGCTCACGCTCCCATGGCTCGCGGCTGTACCTGCACCCCCAGGGTACGGGCAACACCACAGCTTTCGTTCGCAGCCGGATCAGTGCCTCAGAGCAAACCCACCATGTGCTCCTGTAGGTAACATGCCCTTTTAGACCGGCGTCTGCTGTGGACCCAGCTCATGACACAACAGCTCGCCTGCCACCACACTAGCTGCCGCGCGCACGCACGCACATGCATGACTGCGTGCGCTTGCATGATCACACCCATGACAAGAGTGCATATGCATCCATGCATGCAGCCGCCTATGTCTGCTTCTTTGGCGCAGAAGCCGCACAGCTGCCCTCCTTCTCATGCATGCCTTGTACATAGGGTTACTTCAACCGTGTATGTATAAGCGTGCACATCCTCGCAAAGTAGCACCGATACCAGCAAGTATACTGCTTGAGCTGGTCCGACTCGAAATGTTGTTCTGAAATTTCCAAGCAAGATTGGAGTCATACCAGCGATCCGCTATCGAACTTTTCTCCGGTGAAAAAACGATGAAATGGATTTGTTATGAATCTAAGAGGCATGAAATGAACGTACGGAGACAGGAAAGTACACCTACGCCTACGCGTGCCGCTCCCGTAAAGCCCGTAAATCCCGTATCTTAGGGTACTTCAGTTTCTGCTTCGTCTTCTGCTGCTTTTACCCCAGTCACTCCTTCAGACACTCCAATGAGTAGCAAATTGAAGACAAACAACACAATTATGATATCGCACTATCCTGCGCAGCAACCTACTGTCCAGCGGCCCTGCTTCTGTGCAATGGCGCGCAGCCTCGCACCTGGGAGCCCTTCCGGCCTCAGGGCCCATCCTCTCCCTGTGGACGCCACTCGCTGCTCCATGTGCTACCCCTGAAGGCACACATCAGCGCACCCGGCCGGCACCCAGTGGGATGGGGGGACATCCTTGCCAGGGCTCACGCATGGGCGCACCATATATGCTGCTGTCAAAGCCAGACCAGTGCACCATATGCGCTGCTGTCAAAGCCTGACCGGTGCACCATATGTGTTGCTGTCAAAGCCAGACCGTGCACCATCGGCTGCTGTCAAAGCCAGACCAGTGCACCTGGCAAGCGGGATCTGACCGGGAAGCGGGTGCGCGTAATGGGTCAAGCTTTGCATATGGGGGCCTCACCTGACAAGGCTGCAGGGGGCGGGGGCTTACCTGATAAGGGGGTGGGCTTGGTGGGGGGCGGCCTGTCGTCTGCGCGCACGATGTAGACGCTCATGGGCGAGGACTTGGTGAGCCCCATCTCGGGGAATAAAGTGTACGCGGTGCGCTGCAGCACCCTGCGCACACAAGGGGTTGCATATGCGAGAGTGTTTACGCGCGCGGGCGTGTGTGTGCGTGTGCACATGTGCGTGGACATGGTGCGCAGCAGCACCCTGCGCGCATGGGGCACACACATGTCTGTACACGCGCACGTGTACACACGTGTTAATGACTGCCAAGACATGATGAACGGCCGCGGAGGACGCTTGGAGAGGGGCTTTAAGCCATTCAGGCTTGGAAGAGCTTTTTAAAAATACCAATGTTAAAATAAGCTGTGTTGGTAACAAGCGCCAGCAGGGCCGCCATCACTGCCCTGCATGGTGGCTTGCATGCAGGCCCAAGGGGCGCTGGGGCTTGTGCGCGGCTCATCCACTGGGGGCGCTAGTACTGTGCTGCCCCTGCTAACTGCCATGGGTCCGGCACCATTGGGTCTGGCACCTCGAGCTTTCGTTAGTGCTGCGCCCCTCCCCTCTCTAGGGCTTGTGCTGTGCCCCACTCCACACCAGTTTGTGCACATGCCCCTTTGCTGGGTTTCGTTTGAATGAGGCTCGCTTTCAACCCCATACGTGACCTCATGGCATACGTCATTCGTGCACACTGCAGCGCACGACCATGACGCTGCGCCCCGCGTCAAAGCAAATGAGCAAACTCGGCACACTGCATCCTCTGCTTGCACACCGCTCGGCACACTGCGTCCTGCTTGTCCGCTCGGCACACTGCGTCCTGCTTGCACACCTCGTCCTGCTTGCACACCTCGTCCTCCTTGTCCGCTTGCACACTGCGTCCTGCTTGTCCGCTTGCACACTGCGTCCTGCTTGTCCGCTTGCACACTGCGTCCTGGCTGCATCTTGTGCCCTGCGTCCCACACCCCTCTGCCGATGTGCCGTCCCACACCCCCTCTGCCAATGTGCCGAGCACCTTGCCCACCATCCCTGCGCCTGGCCCCCACCTTGACGCCTCCTGCGCCAGCTTGTCGGTGTCAATGTCGACGGTGATGATGGACTTGGCGGGGTTAAAGCCCACGCCGCTAGGGTGCAGGTTGGGGGAGAAGCGCTTCAGGGCCATGCACACGCGAGTGGCCGTGGGCAGACGCACGCCCTGAGAGAGCACGCGCATGAGGATTGGACTGAGCATGACTGCACATCCATATTCCTTGGGGCAGACAAGAGGCTGCGGGCACGTAGAATTGCCCACAGTGACTGCACATCCACATTCCTTGGGGCAGACAAGAGGCTGCGGGCAGAGAGAGTCACCCCCCCCTGGGGCAGAGAAGAGGCTGCGGGCACATAGAGTTGCCCACAGTGACTGCACATCCACATTCCTAGGGGCAGACAAGAGGCTGCGGGCACAGAAAGTCAACCCCCCTGGGGCAGACAAGAGGCTGCGGGCACAGAGAGTCGCCCACAGTGCGAGCAGGAACACCATATGCTGCTTGCGAGAGCGCTGTGCCCTCTGCATGCTTTGCGTGGCAACAGCATGCCTCAGCATATGGGGGTGTGACCAATTGCAGGAGGGCGGGCGTCGCTGCTCCTGCGCTTGCGAGGGTGAGCTGTGGCCATCAGGCCACGCCACACGGTAGGAAGCCAGTGCCACAGACATGCACACTCACGCACGCACCGAGGGGAAGTGCAGCAGTAGGCGTCGCATGTCGGAGGTGGACCCAGTCGACGCTTTCACGCCGCCGCTGCCCCCCACTGCCGCCGCCGCCTTGCCCTTGGCAACCGCTGCCGCTGCAGCATTGCCGCTACTGCCGCCGCCGCCGCCGCCCTCGTCCAGATCATCAAAGTCGGCCAGCCCATACTTGCCACCCCCTTTGGAGGAGGACCTGGCGCTGGCCACGCCGCCCATGGCAGGCCTACCGGAGGCGAGCAGCTTGCGGCCACCACCGCCCCCCGAGCCGGCCGGCGGCGGAGGGCCGGCTTCTATGCGCGCGCGCTTGAGCGGCGGCTGGGAGCTGGTGGCCGGGGGCTTGGTGCCGTTGAGGCGGCCCGTAACGGTGTCTGTGTAGCTGCTGGGGCCTCCGCGCGGCTGTGGGCATGAGGGTGCGCAAGGTGGAGCTTGGGGCGGGTAATCGCACCCACAGGCGCACAGGCCGACACACATGGATTTCCAGGGAGCCTTCCCAGGAGTACTCTGGCATGCACTTGTGTAGCGGGAGCACCCTCAGACGTACAAAGGCACCCATGGATGTGGTGGCAGCACTTCCAGAGACACGCGGAGAGGCATGCATGGATGAGGGGAAGGGGGAAGGGGGGGGGGTGTCGAAGGAAATTGTGGAGGTGTGGGGCGGTGCAAAACCACAGACTAGCATGCTTGCAGGCGCGCGCGTGCTTCTGTGAGCTAGGCTAGCTGGCTCCAACATGCAGACACAATAGTGAAGGGGCTGCTGAGATCGCATGCTCAAAAGGGCACACCTTTGAATTGTGCTTGCGTGCTCGCACAGGTGCAGCCGAGAGTGGTTGCTTGTGTGTACAAGTTTGCTTCCATTTGCGCATGTGTAGGTGTGTGTATATGTGTGTGCCCAACCTTGCTCCGATCCCCATCTGATTCATCCTCTGAGTCATCGTCTTTGTCATCTCCCCTTGGTACAGGGACAGGCTCATAGATGATCTTGCCCGCAGGCGTGCGCTTGTCCACCACCTGCAGAGGATCCAAGGAGCATTGCAATTCCCAGTTGCGATCAAAAAATAAGGCATGCTCTCCGTTGCGCTCTCTCTCTCTCACACACACACAACCATACATACACACACAAAAAAAACATACACACACGACACACACACACACGACACACGTCCAAGCCATACAAAAGAGCTGCCCCGATGGCCCCAGTGCAGGGCTTGACAGAGGAAAACATTAGGACAGCAAGGCGAGGGAGCAAGGGGCTCATCAAAAGCTTAAAGCCACCACGACTAAGCTGACAATCCCAACCTGGTTGCCTTGGACAGCTCCTTTGAACAACTGACACTGCAGCCTTACATAAACCAACAACCAGCACGGGTGCACATGAAAGTGGATTTTTCTGAGGATGCGCGTGCATGGGCCAAAAACCCTGAGGGCTTATAGGGCTTATGCGTGCGAGCAAGAGCACGTGGACTGTTTTGAGCTTGCCCGAGCATCAGTAAAACTGAGCGGGGATTTGTCTGGTAAAAGGGACTGTGTGCATAAAGACTTGATAACGAGCAAGTGGAACTTGTGTACAAGGACTTGTGTGCAAAGGAGCGCATTGGGTGCGCAGGAGGGCTTGCTTGCGCTGGCGCACACCGACTTAATGCCTCGTGACACACACACACACACAAGCAGTGTGGCATAATTTCATGGAAGCCGGGTTGTGCTTGCACGGCACGAAGGTCGCTTTGCCGTGCCAGCGTTTGACTTTCGCGCTTGCACTCACGCCCGAGTGCACACCCGCCTCTTTTTGCTGCGATGGTGTCAAGCATGCACAACATCTATACTCACATACACATGCAATGATGCTAAGATTGCGGGGGCACGAGTGTGCAACTGCCCTGCTCCCCTGCGCTTGCATTCCTTTATCTCTGGCCACCGTCCCCCTTGGCCACCATCCATGGCTCGTTCGTACCGCCAGGAACTCAGCAGTACCGCAAAAATGGTATAAACGCGGCACTTATTTGCATCTTTCCTGTCGGTGCACCGTTGGCCGTTCCTGACTCCGCACGCCGGCAGGGTTTAGGGTTCAGGGTTTAGCGCCGGCAGTGCTTGGCAGCTCAGAACTCATGAGCTCAGAGCTCAGCAGCGCAGTCAGGGCTCCTTGTGGGTGTCAGGGCTCCTCGTTGGTGTCCGCTGGCGAATTGTTTTGGTTTTGTAATAGAGGCAATAGTCTTGTGTGCACGCTCTTCGCATGCCGGCCTCACCTTCTTTACAACAGGCGCCTTGAAGGACACAAAGTTCTCAAAGGGCAAAAGCAAGTTCCGGTACATGCCTTCCAGGGACTGAAGCGCACACACACACACAAAAAAGGGGGTTTGCATGTGTATGTGTGCGTGCGCGCGTGTGCTTTTGCAAGGACCGGTGCAGAGCATACAAAAGCTGAAGGTTGCAGAGTACACACCCTGCCTCAAAAAAAGGAACGTGAGGAACGTGTGCGAATGCTCGCACGTAGGCAAGCACAGGGCACAGGTGCAGGCGTGCCCTCCTAAATGCAGCTTGCGTCCAGTATGAATGCAGTGCAGTGCACACAGCACGCACACAACTCCACTCCTGCAGCCCATGTGCTATGCCTGCACCTCCTGCAGCCCGTGCGCTATGCCTGCAACTCCTGCAGCCCGTGTGCTTTGCGCACGCCTCCTGCACTACAAGCAGGCCGCCCCCCTTTTCCTTGCCGCACCTCATGCAGCTTGTAAGCCTTGCTCTCCGCCAGCTTGGAGCTCCAGGCCCCGGCCACGTCCCTCCACAGCCCTGCCGCCGTCACCGCCTCGGCGCCGCCGCGGTCCGCGACTGCCACAAAAATGGGGTATGGGTCCCAGATCTCTCCGTGCACCTGCGCCCACGCGCAAGGGGGCCAGCACACTAGGGCGCTGCGGCTGTGGATGTGCCTCAGCTGCAATGGGGGGCATATTGTTGGCTTGAGGGGCATGAGGGGGATGGTGGGCTTGAGGGGCTTGAGGGGCATGAGGGGCATGGTGGGCTTGAGGGGCATGAGGGGCATGAGGGGCATGAGGCGGAGCGCCAAAGACAATGTGCAGGTCCTTGAGTCCTTTGTGCACCTGCGCTCTATGGAGCAACGGGCAGGCACGCTGGGGCGCAGCTGCAGCATCAGGGGCAAAGCAGTGCACGCATGGCAGGCTGCCGGGAGGCAAAGCAGTGCATATGTATAGCAGGTGACGAATCGAGGCAGTCACAGCCATGAATGGCAGGTGGCAAAACAAAGCGGCCACAGCCAGGCCCTCTTTTGGTAGACGGCCGGCTCAGCCCGCGCACCAGGGGTCGGGCCGACAGGTCCTTCTCCCTCTCTCCTTGCCATTTCTGGAAGGCGGCAGCAAAGGCGTTCTCACTGGCAGGTACCCTGCGTGCCACAGGTAAAGGCGTTCTCACTGGCAGGTACCCTGCGTGCCACACGTGAAGGCGTTCTCACTGGCAGGTACCCTGCGTGCCACCCTGCGCAGGTACCCTGCGTGCCACACGTCAGAGGAAGCAGCAGCACGCATCCAGCTGGGGAGGGCGCAGGGACGAGGGGGCAGCAACGCGCTGCCAGGGCAGGGGGAGCTACGAATGATAGGATTGCTAACACAGCCATGTCCCCTCCAGCCATCACCACACCTGCAACCCCTGGACGCCACTCACTTGTCCCGGTACTCCTTCCACGCCACCTCAATCTGCACCGGCCGCAGCTCTGGCCCCACAGTCGCCCGCCGCGCCGACTGCCCCCTGCTGCCCTCCTTCTTCAGCTGCCGGCTGCTCACAACCGAGCGGCCACCCCCTTTATGGGCCGCCTTCTTCGCACTGCCAGCCTGACGCTCGCGCTTCACACCGCCCATGCGCACGCGCACCACGCCCTCTTCATCCTCGTAGTCCTCGTCGTCGCCGCTGCTGGCACTGTCAGTGCTGTCCTCGCTGGAAGACCAGCACATACACCGCACAGGCAGGCAGGGGAGCATCAGTTAAGCAGGCAGTTAAGCATGGACGCTGCCTACAGCAATGCTGGCGCACGCGCCCTTGCGAGTAGGAAGCGTCCATGCTGGCGCACACGCCCTTGCGAGTAGGCAGCGTCCATGCTGGCGCATGCACCCTTGCGAGCAGGCAACACATACCAAGCAAGTAGCACATCTAACAGAGCTGTCAATGCCTACAGGGACGTGTTTTGGCATGCGTGCTTGCGCACATACATACCCAAAAACACATGCAACACGCACATAAAAGCACAAAGACAGGTGCATGCATGCACACACACACACGCACACGTACACATACACGCAAGCGCGCGCGTGTACTCACCTGCTGCTCTGCCCAGCCTCCAGCAGGGACAGGCGGCCGCCTTTGATGCCCTTGCCTGCACGAAGATTAACCAGCGCATCCAGTGCGCGCGCCTTGCCTTTTTCTTGCTTCTTGGGCGTGCGCATGGCGCGGGTGGCGACCTCAGCTGGTTCTTCTGCGAGGGCGTAGGGCACATAAGGAGGAAGAGGATGAGGTTGATAGACAATGTTACTTGGGACAGGACCATGCAGCACTTATCAGCACCCTACTTCACAATTCTTGAACGGAGCGCAGCGTGGCTGATGTTGGAGTACTTAATGAGGCATGCATACGCCTGACCTTGCAGATAGACATGGCTTACTCGTGCAGCGGCTGGGAAGCACACTTGCTCCTCTTACATGCACACATGCACACATGCACGCATGCACGCACCCAGCCACAACACTCCTGCACTTGGCAGCACTGATCCAGAATGGTGAGACATGCATTCAGCCTGGCCACAGTCACTGCCACAGCTGCCACCACAGCCTCCGCAGCAGTCACCACACAGCCACAGCCACTGCCACAGCTGCCACCACAGCCTCTGCAATAGCCACCACACAGCCACAGCCACTGCCACAGCTGCCACCACAGCCTCTGCAATAGCCAGCACACAGCCACTTTCGCAGCCATAGCCTGCCATATCTGCCACCACCACAGCAGCAGCCACCCCGTGTGCTCACTCCTTGTGACGTGCCCCTGCAGCACGTGCAAGCTGAGGCTAGGGGCCGAGACAGGTACGCACCAGCAGTGGCTGCAATCCCATGTGGCAGCAGCACACGCGGGGCATGTGGCGGCGGCGGCAGTGGCCACTGCGCAATGGGGGGGATGGCCCCTGCCTCCTCCAAGGCCTGGCGGGTCAGCACACCAATCTCGCCAAAGCTGCAGGAGCAGGCAGGCAGGCAGTGCACCGGCCTCGTCAAAGCTGCAGGGGCAGGAGAGCTTGCTGACACATGCAAGGCACAGTGTGCATGTTGTTGTGGGCACGCTGATGCGTGCGCGCTGTCATGTCCGTGTGCTCTTGCATGCGCGCCATCTGGTGCACGCCCCCACACGCAACCTTTCATGCGCGCTGCTGTGGGCCAAGCATGGGCTGGACGCGGCCAATGGCCTGATTTTTTGCATTAAGGGAAACCAGACTTTAACAGAAGGAAAGGGAAAAGGGAAAGAAGGGAAGGGAAGGCCTCCTTCCTCCCAGCACGAGGCACGTCAATCAGCAGGGGTTTGAAGAAGGGCTCCATTTGCTGCTGTCAAGGAGGCAGATCAGCCTGTGCCGCTTGCACCAAATGGTCACTGCCTCAGCAGTGGAGGGGAAGACACCTTTAAGCAAAAGACGGCTGCTTGCACTGCTGCAGCTCTCACCCGCACCACGCCTTGCACACCCACACACGCAAGCCACAGCTGCACATCTCCTCTGTCCAACCACTCACCTACAAACCCAAACATTCATGAACTTGCATGCACACAACGCACGCACATGCGCGTGCACGCGCATCTGTTGCGACAATGGTGCACGCGGTTGCTGCCCACCGGTGCAGGTTGCTGCGCGCCTGGTCCGCCTCCTTAAAGCGCAGCAGGGCCGCGGCCTCCGGGCCCAGGCCGCCCCCATCACGCAGCTGGCGCCGCCGCTGGCGCGACAGCGGGTCCCTTGCCACGTCGACAAGCCAGTGCAGCAGGGTCGTGAGGTCCACCTGCGTCCGTGCGTGCAGCAGGGTCGTGAGGTCCACCTGTGTCCGTGCGTGCAGCAGGGTCGTGAGGTCCACCTGCGTCCGTGCGTGCAGCAGGGTCGTGAGGTCCACCTGTGTCCGTGCGTGCAGCAAGGTCGTGAGGTCCACCTGCGTCCGTGCGTGCGCGCCAGCAGCAACAGCGGCGGCAAGGGACAGGGCAGCGGTCTGTCAGGGTGGAGGTGGAGAGCCAGCGCGGCCTTGAGGTCCTCGACAGAAGGACGGCCACCAGCAGCGCAGCCGGGCAGCAGGAAGTGGGGCTGCTCACAGAGCAGGCAAGAAGCACTTGATGCGGGGGGAGCAGTGCAGTGTGAACAAGGCAAGTTAGAGGCTACCGGAGCGGACAGACGGCCGAGGTCTGCAAGGCAGCAGGCGGTGCAATGCACGCGCACCTGCAGCTTGCCTCCATGCAATAGCTGGCGGCGCTGCTCCTCGTCCGCCTCTGCAGCAGCCGCCTCCATGGCGCCCGTGCGGCCCCAGTATCGTGTCTGCAGCAGCAGTAGCACCAGCACCAGCACCAAAAATATCATCACCACCATCATTGTCATCATCATCAGGGGGAGCAGCAGCAGGTGAATGCGTCATGCACCATTACCACTGTCATCGCCATCAGCAGGGGGAGCAGCAGCAGGAGAATGCGTCATGCACCATTACCACTGTCATCGTCATCATCAGGGGGAGCAGCAGCAGGTGAACGCGTCATGCACCATTACCACTGTCATCGCCATCAGCAGGGGGAGCAGCAGCAGGAGAATGCGTCATGCACCCAGGCATCTGCAGATTGGACAGCATTCGACACGCATCAGCCCACTTGCTACTATGCCACCATGCCAAACCATGCCTGCATGGTTACCACAATCAGCACCAGCAGCCGCAGCAGCCGCATGTGCATGCGGACCCATCTGCTGTACCCGCACACATGCAGCCCGCATGGGCACGCGCGAGCATTCAGCACACTCATGCAAAATCCTTAGGGTGACCATCCCCCTCCATCCATGACCGCCCGTCTTTTTCCACACTCATCAGGCCCCCCACGCACGCCATGACACACACGCGCGCGCGCACTGACAAGTGCACCTGCACGTGCCGTGCCAATTGCAGGCACGTGTGCACACGCGGTTTGGAGGGGGACTCTCCCACAGGCCTGAACCCCCACACATCCTTGCGATGGCGCCCTGATTGTGCACACACACGTGGCGCACAAGGCTCGCGACTCACCCGCCGCACCCACTCCTCATCCACCTCTTGCGGAGACGGCTCCTCTTGCTCCTTAGCCCCTGCCCCCCCGTCCTTGTCCTCGCCCTCCTCCTCCTCCATATACCCCTTGTCCGCCACTGGCGTGATCTTGGCCAGCCGCCGGCCCTTGGCTGCGTCCTGTTTCCTCCTGGCCCTGCCATGCAGGGCAGCAAGTGCATGGCATCATGCACTGCATGTCCGTATTCTGCGCAAGTGCATGTGGCATCATGCACTGCATGTCCGTATTCTGCGCAAGTGCATATGGCATCATGCACTGCATGTCCGTATTCTGCGCAAGTGCATGGCATCATGCACTGCATGTCCGTATTCTGCGCACGGTGCTGTGTATCCAGGACAAGAGAGCGTTGGCAAGGAAGGGAGCCGCGGCGTTTATCCCACATATGCCAACAACTGGCCTCGGCCAGCTGCGCCAGTCCAACCTGGCAGGCACCAAAAATGCACCGGCCGGCAGGCACCCAAAAACCATCTGTAGGCACCCAAAAATCATCTGTCGGCACCCAAAAATACATCAGCAGGCGCCCCAAAAATCGAACCGGCAGGCACCCAAAAAGCCTCTGCAGGCACCCAAAAATACATCAGCAGGCACCCCAAAAACACATCAGCAGGCACCCCACAATTGCAACGGTAGGCACCCCAAAAATGCACCGCCAGGCACCCAAAAACAACCGGCAGAGGCTCATGGCCTGGGCTTCCCCCACACGGGCTCTTACCACACAGGCTTAACCCACCAAGGCTTTCCCCACACGGTCTGCCACCACACAGGCTTCCCCAACAGAAGCTTTCCCTACAGTTGGGACAGCCCAACACAGCGACAGCAAGTCCAGCCTCACCCCCCCACGACCCACTCCAAAGCAGCGCACCCGCTGCGTATGCAACAGCATGCGCGACAAGGCTTTGGGGAGGCATCCACGCCACGCCCCTCCCACCTCTGCAATGCCAGCCCGCCACTGTCCTCGTCATCGTCCTCCTCCTCCTCTCCTTTACCCCGTGCGGCCCCGCCCTCCCTGTTCGGCTGCGCTGGCTCCCTCTTTGCTTTCTCTGCCTTAGAAGGCTCCTTGACACCCCCCATCCGCTCCTTGACCCCTGCCAGCGGCCCCTCTTTCACTCCCGCCAACGGCTGCATCGGCCTCGCCCCATCCTCCCCCCCCTTCTTTGCCTTTTTGTGCTTCCTCTTCACCTCTGGCTCCCCCTCCTCCCCCTCCGCCTCCTCCTCCCCTTGGCTGCTCTCGTCCTTCGCCTCGCCTGCTGCAGCCTTGGCTTTCAGCTGCGCCCTCTTCTTTGCCGTCTTGGTGGCCAGTTTCTCTGCAGCCGCCGCCTTCTCCGCAGCAGCAGCAGCCTGCGGACACGCAAGCATAGGATGCGCCCTCTGTCTTGGTACAGAGCACTGCCACAATCTCATGCCTGCTCTTGAACCCATAGCTGAGGTGAGCACTCGCTTGCACTCACTTGATGGCGCAAATTAACAGCACACTGCAACAATAGACAGACACATGCGCACATGTCACAAATAAACAAGCATACGCATGCCAAGGTGAGGAATGCATGCATCACAATGAGCATGCACATTTACTACCGGTGCAGGTACACGCAGCCCCACTTGAGAGCACGTTTGCTAATGTGCTGCGTGCTCCGACTTTCAGAGAAGCACAAGACAGAGCATTCAGGGAGTGGTTCTTGTGAAGGTCAGCCTGGTTTGAAGTGTTGAAGGGCGGCCCCAACTGGGAGCGAAGACGCGCACACCTGTGCAGCGGCTGCTGCTCTGCTTGCAGGTGTTGACTCGGCAATCTCGCGCTCCGCGCGCGCAGACAGGAGGATGCGGGAGCCCCAGGTGGTGTCCCACACCAGGCTGGCGGCTGGGCCAGCTAGGTCCGCCTGGCATATGCGTGCGAGTGTGCGTGTTAATTGTTTGCACACGCACGCACACTTCCATGTACGTCTTGTGCGTAAGTCTATTAAATGCACATGCGCATCCATGTGCTTGCACGCACAGGCCCATGCGCACAGCTGCCTCTGCTTGTATTCTTCAGTAAAGGCAGGCCTGAACCCGTGGGCATGGCAGGCCCCCAAAAGTACAGACGCATTGTACAAAGAGGCAGGTCTATGCCATTGCAGACACTACTCCATTCTGTGTGCAAAACTCTTGCCGCCGCGCGCACATACACATTCATATGTGCACGCACATGCCCACTCACAAAGGCGCAGCAAACACGCATACATGCACACGCATGCCCGCGCGCAGCCCTGTCGCACCTCCTCTGCGTGTGGCTCTCCCGCCGCCACGCTGCGCAGCCACTCCAGCGCCTCCTCCGCGCTGCACCGCGCCATGGCCTGCGGTGTGGGCGCCTCCGGCAGCCGAATGGCCCCAAAGGTGGCAGGCCAGGTGGACGGATCCAGCAGGTCAAGCGGCCTGCAGGACCAAGACCATGGAGCGTGTGCGTGTTTGGGTGTGCAGTGTGTGCATCTCGGCGTGTGGTATGTTA
>LKMJ01003400.1_pt1 | contig 14808 bp, 25 predicted proteins | sample 643391 | NCBI WGS metagenome assembly LKMJ01 (sample SAMN04112250, study PRJNA286221) | soda lake metagenome | biome: soda lake; feature: Kulunda Steppe; material: water; isolation source: sample PL-Br10 brine of Picturesque Lake | place: Russia: Kulunda steppe | collected 2010-07
CTCTCTCTCTCTCTCTCTCTCTCTCTCTCTCTCTCTCAAACACACACGTAAGGGCGCCGCATCTGCTTGAACTTATTGCAAATGTGTCTGTGTGTGTCTCTCTCTCAAACACACACGAGAGCGCCGTACCTGCTTGAACTCATCGCTGATGTCCAGCTTGTTCGGGTCGAAGAGCATGAAGATGAGGTCACAGCGCGAGGCAAACCACTTCACGATGTCCACAAAGTTGTAGTTGCGCTCCAGGCGCTGCTTCTCTCCACTCAGCACGCCTGAGGTGAGGCACGTGCAAAAGACCACAGCCTCATAAGAGACAACGCACTACGGCCTCACAAGGGATCATTTCTCAGTCTGTTGCCTGTTGGGCGTAGGCGCCGGCCCATGAGTGTGCAAGCAGTGATTGAAGTGTGCGAAACGTGCTAGTGTGAGCGGGCTTCATAAACACCGAAAAGGAAAGTCTGTGCATGGGCGCATGCATGGGCAGAAGTGCACAAGCTCTTCTGGGCAGAGATGCGCGCTGTGCTGTACTAGGAATCGCATATCCACGTGAGATAGCGGGCGGCCAGGCCACCTGTCTGCACAACTGGACTTGGGCAGAGGAGCAGGTTCATGTTTATCATAATGCACCGGTGCATAATCTGAATCTGTATGCAAGAGAAAAATCGCGCCCGCTGTGGGTCCCCAGCATGTCGCGGAGCACTGCTTGCATCCAGGGTGCGTGCACAGTGTGGATACACTGGGTGCGTCCGCAGCGTGCATGTACAGTGTGCACGTAGTGTGTATGTACAGTGTGCATCGGCATTGTGCACACTTAGTATGCATCAGTAGTGTGCATACACTGGGTGCATCCGCAGTGTGCATGTACAGCGTGTGTGTGTGTGTACAGTGTGCATGTACAGTGCGCACTGCACACCATCGCATCTTGGATTGACTAGTTTCAGTCCTCTGCCAGCACGCCACCCATGTGTCAATCTGAACCTTCATGCTACCTCATAGGCACACCTGCCCACAGTGCCCAGATCAGGCAGGCCATTATCTGCGCAAAAGAAGCAAAAAATTGCCATTCATCCTCGCGCGCACTCACGCACGAGCAGAGGCGCAAAATGCGCTTGGCGCCTCCCTCCTCCTATGCAGCAGGGCGGCAGACTCGCGCGCATTTCATCCTGTGATCTCCTTTGGCTGGCTCCTAAGTCAGCACACTTGGGGAGTCTTCTGCTTAGGGGGCGCTGTCCGGTCACCGACACATTGGCCTCATTGCGGCCAATCCCTCATTGCGGCCAATCCCTCATTGCGGCCAATCCAGTCACAGACCCATCGACCTCATCGCAGCCAATCCCTCATCCCAGCCAATCCAGTCACAGACCCATCTGCCTTTCCACGCGGCTGGCGGCCATTCCCTTGACCCCCCTGCACTTTGCCGAAGGTCAGCAGCCCCGCACCTGGCGTGTCCACGATGGTGATCTCCTCCAGCAGGCGCGCCGGGCACTGGCTGCCTTCAAAGCGGCTCAGGAAGCCGGTGCCGAAGTGGGTCAGCGCCTGGTAGGGCTTGTCCGGCTGCACGCACATGGTGTTGCCTGGCGTCCTGCAAGCACAGGATGCCGGCCCACACTCGCGCGTGTGCATGTGTGTGTGTGTGCGCGTGTGTGCGCGCATCTGTGTGTACAGATGATGTTGATGAGCGTGCATGCGTGGGTGCGTGTGATGCCGCTGTATGTGTGCATCTGCATATGCATTGCAGGTTTCGGCATGCATGTTTGCATGCCTTCACGGGCATGTGACTGTGACAGCGTGAAAGGGAGGACAACAAGGAGTAGCCACATTCAGCACATGAGTGCATGCCAACAGCGCAGACGTGTCTGAGTGCACACCCGCAGCGCCCTCATGCAGAGTGTGGAAGAGCAAGTTGGAAAATAAACATAATTGCGCACCCCATAAGCATAGTGGTGCGTCCAAGCCCATGCATTGTGTTGTAAAAGAGCAAGGCAAAAGAGCATTGAAGTGCATCCCTCCTTCCAGCCGCAAGGATGGATGCACCGCTTTGACTTCTGACAATACCTTCGCTCCACCAGTTGCCATGGCACACCACCACAAAGCAGGAGAGGGGCGAGCCCCGCGCAACAAACACCTGCACTCCTTCAGGCTTTGGGACACCACCACAGAGATCAGGGGAGGAGGACCAGCCGTGCACACGCACCTGCGCTCCTCCAAGCCATGGTACACCACCACGAACCGGTCGGTCGTCGGCTCCGGACCAATGCTGCGCAACAGGCAGTCACAGGCGCACAGGCGGCACGGAGAGGGGTCAGCACAGGCGGCCAGCACAAGGGTTGGTCATCGGTGGCAGAGGGCCCGGCACGGGCTGCCGTTGGGCTGGGTCGGCACTCATCACACACCGCTGTAGTGCTGGCAGGCAAGGCAGGCTCGGCATCGCGGGCAACAAGTGCCGCGCTTATACGGCTGCCCTGACAATTGGATCAGGGTGAGGTTTGAGGAATACCAATGCCGACAGCCTTGCAATTCCAGCACGGCATGCAGCAAGTTGTGAGAAGGATGTTGGACATGGTGGGCCAATGCCAAGTGGGGCGCGGCGCACTGCTGCTACGCCCCCTTGGCGCGAGGCTGTGCCATGGGCGTGCCTTGGAAGTCTACCTTGGCTCAACGAGCGCGTTTTACTCACTGGCAGCCTGGATAGTCCCTGCCCAGCAGGTACTTGATGAAAGTCGTCTTGCCTGCAAGCCAAAGGCAGGATCCCCTCAGTTGACTGGTGGCCGCCGGTGCACCACACCATATTGGTTAAAGAGCAGTGCAAGCCGGGGGGCACTCCTTGCTTTGTAGATGACGGGTGGGATTTTTAAGGAAAGAAGTATTGGTTGGCATTTGAAGCATGCGCAGCATGCAAGCAGAGTCTTATCCTAATCTTAGTCCACGCGCGTCCCCACACGCGCACGCAGTCAGCGGTGGAGCATCTGTGTGATGGAGAGGGACGTGATGCGTGTGTTGAATGCGGAAAGGATGAACATGAGGGGCGCCAGAGGTGATGCCCATGCTGCAGGTAAGGTCGATGCAGGTCGCACTATTTAAGCAGAGTGGCCAGGAGTGCGGCAAATGTGCACCACACAGGTTAAGCACAGAATGGGAAACAGGCATGCATGCAACAGAGCTGAACAGCATGCCACTCGTTAAAGTACCATATGTTGTAGATGGTCCGACAGCAGCCAGGCTTGGCAGGGTAGCTTATATCATCCTTACATTACCAACAGGCAGCACCCACACCCACACATGCTTGCCCCATGTACACAAGAGATCAAGATGCTGAGATTTATCGGAAAGCTAGAGGTGTGTGCACACAGAGAGCGCCAAGCCACTGCAGTATATGCGCATGCGCGCACCTGAGGAGTACTGGCCAAGCATCAGGACGCTAGGCTTTGCCTCAAAGTCGGACTCATTCAGCAGCGGCGCAAAAAAGTGGCCAAATTTGAAGGCATCTTCGATTGGGCGGACCTGCAGCAGCAGCAGCAGCAGCAGCAGCAGCAACGGTGCTTCCAACTCTTTGACACGTGCATGCACTGTGTGTGTGCATACTGCATGTGCGCACCTGCACCTGCATGCATACGTCCGGGCATCTTCCACAATAAGGCACGCACACGTGCCAGCAGCAGCAGCACGCGCATCCGCACGACACGCGCATCCATGCTCACTATGCCTTGAAGACATGTGCGGATGATCACACACGCGACCCCGCAAGCCGGTAGCACGGCTCGGGCGGATTTGCTGCACCAGCTGTTGACCTCCGTCGCAGTGCTATGGCAGCACCGTATGCCAGTACTTGCCTGTGAGCTTGCCTGTGTGCTTGCCTTTGCGCTTGCTTGTGAGCTTTCAAAGCTCACCTTTGAAAAATAGATTTGCTTCAAGCCGTCGATGACTGAGGTGCACGTCTTGGCGGATGCAGGCTTCTTGACAGGGCCCTTGTTGATCCCTGCAGGGTGCAGTGCTCTCTTGCCGTGGGATCAGCTATACATGTATCATGTATATAGATAGATAGGATCAGCTACATATTCATGTGCGTGTGTGGGAACAGTGGGATCCGCCCTTGTGCATTTGCCTTGTTGGGGGGCAAAAAGTGCGAAGGTTCAAGCGTACAAAGGCGGTACAAGGTGTACTTGAGATGTCACGAAGAGGAACCATTCCTCATATGCTTAGTACAGATAGCAAGTGCGGGGGGGGAAAGGGCTGCAGCATCTCATGCCGCTTCCTTCCAAGGCACAAGCAGAAGCCTAAGCGCGCCTCCCTCTGTCCCTTACCTGCAGGGCACCAGACACCCTCTGCCCCTTCATCACCCTTACATCACCCTCTGCCCCATTATGGCATCAGACACCCTCTGCCTCCCTCCCTGCCCCTTACCGACAGGGCATCAGGCGCATGGCATTTGCATGCACTTCTCGGATGGCTGGGCAAAGAGGGCGCATGCATAGGAGGGCAGGCGGCTCAGCAGGCAGTGAGGGCGCATGTGCACGCGTGTGCCCTTTAGTAGACAACGAGAGTGCAGGCGCGTTGTTTGCGGGCTCCTGTGTTCTCGAGGCCCACAAATGCATCTGACAGTGGGCCTTTGATTTGGCTTCATTCAGTCCAGGCAGGCAGTTACCAGCACGTCGAGCAGCCGGCCTATGCGGTTGATCCCGCTGCCCACTTCGTTTGAGGCCCACCTGAGGATCGGATGGTTGACGGACTCATGAACCTGCAGGGGACAGAGGGAATGGGGAGGTCATGAATGAATGGCTCATGAATGAAAGTCATGAATGCATGGCTCACGAATGAATGGCAGAGGGAATGGGGAGGTCATGAACGCATGGCTCGTGAATGAAAGTCATGAATGCATGGCCCACGAATGAATGGCAGAGGGAATGGGGAGGTCATGAATGAATGGCTCGTGAATGAAGACCATGAATGCATGGCTTGTAAATATGCAGAGGGACGAGGGACTAGGGACAGAGGGAATGGGGAAGGTCGCTGCCTCGGCCAGAGACTGGGCGTCCATGACAAGCCTCGCCCTCGAGGCTCACGCGGGCACACAGTGGCAGTGTGCATGGAAGGCGCACACGCACACACGCAGTCACGCACCCACGCTCGTACACACAAACATGCAAACGGAATGCATGCGGCCACTGCACTGGCTTCTGCGCTGCTCCCTGTGCAGCATGCGCAATGCATACAAACATGCCAACGGAATGCATGCGGCCACTGCACTGGCTTCTGTGCTGCTTCTTGTGCTGCATGCGCAGGAGGCCTGAGCCTGGGCCGCCCGCCGTCGAGGTCAGCGACGGCAGTGACGGTGATGGTGGCGATGATGGCGCAGCGGCAAAGCAAATGGCGCCACTCACTAGGGCACTCACATGGGCACTCACTAGGGCACTCACATGGGCACTCACATGGGCACCCCGGGACAGAGGGTGGCCGGTGCTGCGAAAAGCACACTCACGCGGCAGTGGAGTTGTAGACCTCGGACGCGGCCTTCTTCTCAGCCTTCTCCTGCTTGGCTGTGTCCTGGGACAGGGGCATGCCCTCCTGCGCACCCATGGAAGAGGGTGGGGGACAAAGCTTGCGGAGGATGTGCATCGCGCATACCCAGGCCACGCTGTCCGCAGACTCTACGGCGCGTATGCACTTCAAAACGCAACTTTCCACCTGCCCTATGGGGGTTCTGGATGACTTCATCGCATCCCATCCACAGTGCTCCACACACCAAGGCCTGCAGGGCTTCTTGTGCTTGTACGCCAAAACGCGCACATGTGCGCACATGCGCAAGCGGGCTTGCCTCCATGCACGCCCTGGAAACGCACCGCGTCAAAGCCCGCCATGCGGGGAACGTCGATGGCTCGTTTGTCCACCAGAGCCTGGTAGACCTCCTTGCTGATGGGCGTGCCCTGGAGGCAGAAGGAGAGGGGGGGGGGGCGCGGGCAGCAGGGAGTCATGCGCAGTGGCAATCAGGTCTTGAGGCACGTGCGAGCTAGGCATAACACGATGTCACGGGTCCCCTAGCAGAGCACCTTATGCTTGCCCCATCCGCTGCAACGAGGTGGCAGGGACGGAGCAGCTCCGGCTGCTGATCACGCTCAGGCAGCAGGGCTGTGCTGCACCTGCCCGAGGGTAGCATGGCCTGCTGGGGTGAGCAACGCACGGCTCATGTGTCATATGATGCCGGATGCACTTGCGCGCACACATGCAGACATGCATACAAACATGCACCAAAACAGGTGCGGGCTTGCGCTTGTGACGGCTGGTCGTGTCCTGTTCCTCATGTGCGTATGCTGTGAGCAGGGCACACACGCGTGTGCTGTTCCTCATGTGCGCATGCTGTGAGCAGGGCACACACATGTGCTGTTCCTCATGTGCGTATGCTGTTAGCAGGGCACACGCATGTGCTGTTCCTCATGTGCGTATGCTGTGAGCAGGGCACACGCGTGTGCTGTTCCTCATGTGCGTATGCTGTGAGCAGGGCACACACGCGTGTGCTGTTCCTCATGTGCGTATGCTGTGAGCAGGGCACACACGCGTGTGCTGTTCCTCATGTGCGTATGCTGTGAGCAGGGCACACGCGCGTGCTGTCCCTCATGTACATATGCTGTGAGCAGGGCACACGCGTGTGCTGTTCCTCATGTGCGTATGCTGTGAGCAGGGCACACGCACTGTCTGGGCGATGGCGATGAGGTCCATGGCTTTGTGGAAGCAGAGGCGGTCCAGGTAGCCTAAGCGGTGTGTGTTGGCCAGGTCCCAGACCTGCAAGCACACAGCATGCAAAGGTGTACGCACACACCAGGCAGAGCACTGCAAGCACACAGCATGCAAGAGCGTACGCACACACCAGACAGAGCACTGCAAGCCTCAGTATGCAAGAGCGCACACATACACAAGACAGGTCGCTTGATAAATGTGCAAAGTGCTCCGGGTTCTTCAGTTGCCTCACATAGGCATCCTTTGGATCCGACACCCATTTGCCCTCAGATGAAGGTTTTGTGGTCGGGCACAGCTGAAAAAAGTGCATGGTGCGTCTTTGGCGTGCTGCGCATGCACACAAATTCACAGAGTCCATGCTGACGCACAGCTGTGCACACCTTCGTGCACAGAGGCATGCAAGCATGTGTGCACACATGCATGAACGTGCATACACACGCATGCGCATGCGCGTGTGTGCAAATATGCACGTGCACTTGCACAAACACACACACAGAGCGCACCTGCGCAAGGATCTCCCTAGGAAGCCCACTCTTCTCGAAAAATGACACAGCATCCTGGGAACATCAAGGAGGAACAATGTAGTGTGTCTTCGCGTCATGGAACCATGCAATGAGGTAAGGTGCCACTGGTCAAACAAGATGTCCGCAATTTTCACGGTGCGAAAGGTGCTTGAAAAGGCCTGCGCTGCCGCCCCGGATGGCTTTTTTTGAGGTGTTGTACTAGACAGTGTGAAGTGTGTATGGTAGCTAAACTAGGGCTGACCCAAGTGGCGACCAGGTCACCTGTAGCCAATCTTGTCCCCTGGCGAGGAAGGGGACAAGAAACCCAAGTTAACACAGTGCCTGCCTCCGAGTTCCTCACCTTGCCTGTCACACGCCCATCGTGATCTGCATCTGCTGCTTGGAACCACCTGTCATACACAGGTGCGTGCTGGGAGGGCTGCAGTGGTGCTTGCATTGCCCCTTCCTCACTTGTTCAGGCCTTGTCGCCCCTCTCCCCCAGCTACCCGCTGCTGCTGCCTCTCCTGCAGCTTGGCCCTCAGCTTGTCAGAGTCAACCAGGAAGGGAGTCCCAGTCTCCTTAGGGATCTCAGGCTCCTCACGGCTGGCAAGCACGTAATATATGTTGGCAGCAGTCCAGGCCACGGCGATGGGTGCCAGCAAGTAATGTAGCACGTGCAACTTACCTACACGCATTCAAAAATAAATAATAATAAAGTTTGGCATCTCGGTGCACAACTGTGCAGTGCAATCGCTTCATCAACACAAACCTGTTATATAAATCTAAATGCGCCGTCGTAGAAAGCGGGCGATGTGCCCCTCATTGTCTTGAGCGAGGAGGAGGTCCCTAGCAGAGACAGGCACCGGGATAGGTAGGGGCCTGATCGAGCCGCTCGGGGTACTGGGGCTGGGGTATCGAGGATGAGCCTGCTTGTAACGCACGCAGAGTAGTAGCTGTCGTAATGAGCATCTTCCATTTGAGCCCGGCTTCCTCGACAGCCTGTTTGAGCAGAGGGAGCCAGTAGAGTGGCCATATATATGCTCCAAGGTTGCTAGAGCTTCTGGCACCTGTGACTGCCTCACACGCATGCTTGCCCAAACGGTCCCACTGCTGCGCTTTTGGACAGTGTGAAGACATCAGGCACCTGGCAAGGCATGGATCCCCCTCCCAGCCAAGACATGGCTGAGCGGCCTCCTTCTCCTGGACATCAGGCGCATGGGGACAAGAGCAGTGGGGCACGGGAATTCTCAAGCTCGCTGGCCAGCTCACTGAATACCAGCATGTGCATGTCTGCGTACCAGTCTGTGGATTTGGGCCCTGGTCCCGCTCTCCCTGACCCAGTGGTGGCAGTTGCGGCCCAGGCAGCCTTGTCACAGCAGCAGCAGATCCATGCCCAGCTGGTGCAGCAGCAGCAGCAGCAGCAGCAGCTGGCGCTGCATCAAGCGCTCAAGGCGCAGCAGCAGGTGCAGCAGCAGGTACAGCAGCAGGTGCAGCAGGCCCACGCGCAGCAGCTGCAGCAGCAGACCCACGCACAGCAGCAGCAGCAGCAGCAGCAGCAGGCCATGCTTGCTCACTCCAACTCGCAGCCCCCCGTGTTCCCGGCCTCTGCTGCCAGCAGCACCACTGATCTGACGCAGGCGCAGCTGCAGCAGTGGGAAGCCATCCAGGCATCGCTGAGCTCAGGCACACCCTCGCAGGCAGGCTACAGCTCCCAGCTGTCGCAGGAGACCATGGCCTCGCTGCCTGCTTCCACCGTTGCCCCTGCACTTGGCGCGGCGCCCCTTGCGCCCGCCGCAGCGCTCACGTCCGTGCAGCAGCCTGTGACGCAGCCACAGCAGCAGGCCATGGATGCGGGCGCTGCCGCGCTGACGGCGTACGCGCAGCAGCAGGCGGCGCTGGTGCAGCAGCAGCAGCAGCTGCAGGTTCTGCAAATGCACCAGGCGCAGCAGCTGCAGCTGCAGCAGCAGCAACAGCAGCTGCAGCAGCAGCAGCAGCAGCAAGGCGCCTTTGCCAGCTTCCCATCAGGCATGCCTGCCACGGCCAGCAGCTCCGGCAGCGCCCAGCCGGGCAGCTTCACACAGGCGCAGCTCCAGTATGCGCAGCAACTCACGCAGTCGCAGCTGCTTCAGCTGCAGGTGTGCTCCCTGTTCCCCGAGCGCTGGCCTGCACGCCCACGTGTGCATGTGCAGAGGCGCGGGCGCGCTGCCATGCGAGCATTTGCCTGATCTGCGACTGTCAGCAGCAGCGGCTGCATGGCCCAGGGATGTGATGAATCGTGCACGCCAGTTGAAGCGGCCAGCAGCCTCTTGGATGCCACTCTTTTGGCACTGAGAGGACAGAGGGACTCCACATCCTCTGTGTGCAAGCATGAGCACCCAGCTCTCCCAGCATGTGCTGAGCGCGCCATCGCTCCCAGCATGCGCAGGGGCCCAAGGCACTAGGACTCTCCACCTCCGTTGCATGCACATGCGCGCTCACCCTCCCGTGTACACAGGGCCGCATTCAATACCACAAGGTGTCCGTCTTTCGCACCCCCCCGCGCATTGCCGTCCCCCCTCTGTGCGCAGGCCTCCTCTGCGCTGGCAGCCCTGTCCCAGGCCAGCTCGCTGCAGTCCGCCTCCATGCCCTCCCACCGCGGCATGCCTCCCAGCGCCGCCCAATCAGGCATGCTGCCCGAGGGCGTGCCCCTGGGCACCTCCCCGCCCTCCTCCTCCTTCATGGTGCGTGCGCAAGTGAGGAGAGGAGCTGCGCTGCATTTCGGGGCAGCTGCCCAATGCTGCACAGCTTGCACATGCTGGCAGCCACATGCTGGCAAGTGCTGCTTGTTGAGTTTGCACGTGCGTGCATGTGTGCACGTGTCAACGAGCTGCATGGTGCGTGCAGCAGCATCCAGCCCAGGTGCGAGGGCAAGGGCGGGAGATCACCATGGCGAAACAATAGCGTAACTCATCTCCATCAGAGATGCATTGCGTAATTGTGTTGCCATGGGGAATTCTCGCCCTCGTCTTGGCACCCGGGCTGGGTGCTGCTGCCTCGTCAAAGGTGCAGTGCGCCATTGTTGGCTCTCTGAGTTGTGCCGCCGTTTCTCAGCAGGAGCGGTGGTGCACGCTTGTGCTGGTGCACGCATGGCCTGCGTGCACGGGTGTGTGTGTATGGATTTGTATGCGTGTGTGCATGTGGGCATTCCATACGCAGAATGTGTGCTTGACACAGCTAGAGTGACATGGCCCGTCTGCCATGGGTGGGCGCATCAGGCAGGGCCTGAGCCGGCACCGGGGGCCCTGCATGCATGCATGCCCAACGCAAACTGGCGCCATCACTTGCGTGTGTGCATGCCCAACGCAACCTGGCGCCGTCACGGGGAAGCACGTCACACACCCTCACTGTCCCCCTTCCCCCTCCTCTTTCTTCCCGCAGCCGCCTCCCAAGATTACCAAGGTTCTACTCACGTATGGCGGGGCTTCTACCTCAACAGCTTCAGGTGAGAGGGCCCGGCTGCACACACGACTCCAAGCTCAATCCCCCTAGCGAGCATGCTCTGCTGCGTGGACAATTCAAATGCCCACAACGCGCTGCCTTTGCGAACGTGGCGCTTTGCCTGGGCCACCCGCGCCTGCGGCAAGGCGGCAGCGCCTCCTCCTAGGCAGGGCTCTGCGTGCGGCAGTGACCTGGGCCGCATGCCTGGTGCAGCCATGTGCTCGACGGGGCCTGCGGCTCTCACAGAGCGGCCCACCTGCAAGGTGCATCACCTTTGCCGATCTTAAAGCCAAATCACTTATGTTCTCATAAAGCAGCCTCATTGTACTGTTCAAGGCTGCCGAAGGAGGGCGCACTCGCAGTGTGCTTGCAAGTGGATACATTTGCTACTGACAAGTGGCCTGAACAGGCATCATAGTACGAAACACAGGCTGCTGCCACTCCTGCTGATGCCAGCAGCTGCTGCCTGGGACACACGTGGTGCTGCGTGTACCCACCACACAGCGTTTAATATATGCACACTCGGCAGCCACGGGCAGCCACCCCGCAGCTCTGCCCACCTATGGCTGTGTGGGGGCACACGCGTGCATGCGCCTTACATGCTTGCGTACGGACTTCTCTTGCTTACTTGCTGGCATTCATGCACCACTTGCTTTCTCATTCACCACTCACTTGCTGTTCAATGCGCGTGCGCTCCCCATCCATGAGCCCCTCAAACACCCTCTTGCTTACCTGCCCTCTTGCATGGGTGCCTCCTTGCTCGTGCATGCCTGCTTGCTCACTCTGCACATGTACTCGCGTGCACACGCACGCACACATGCACACACACACGCACACACACACGTACACACACACACATACACACACGCCCCCCCTTCCCCTCGCGGTTGCGCCCGCTCACAGGCTCTTGGGAGTACTGCGGGGGCGAGACGCGCCTGGTGGGCAGCATGGATGCGACCAACACCAGCTACGAGGCCCTGGAGTCCCGTATGGAGCATGAGACGAACATCAAGCTGCACGGCTCAGATGTGAGTGCGCTGAGTCCCGCATGGAGCATGAGACTAATATCAAGCTGCGCAGCTCGGATGTGAGTGTGCTGAGGGGGGCCGCACGTGTGTGTGTGTGTGTTGTGTGTGCGTGTGCGCGTGTACAGGTGTGCGCGTGTGCATGCACGCGCAAGTGTGGCTGTGCGGTGGCTGAGTACAGCATTCGTGCTGCTCCGTTCTAGGCGGCGCCCTGCTTGCCTGGTGCTCACGCACTTCCTGCCAGGTGCTCATGAGCTTCCACTGTCTTGCTCTGTGCTGCGCTCTCCCACACTCAGTGGCACTCTGCGGCACTCTTCGCCTGCAGTGCAACTTTCACTGCCAGCCAGGCTTCAGGGTCTGTCGCACATTCGCCTGCCGTGCAGGTTTGCTCCTTCACATCACACAGGCAGGCACCGTGCTGCGCTGTGCTGGGCCGTGCTGCACCGTGCACACATGGCTGCTTACTTGCACACGCTGCACTGTGCTGCATCATGCCTCACCATATGCTGCACCGTGCACACATGGCTGCTTACTTGCACACGCTGCACTGTGCATGGGCGTGTGCGCGTGCCGTGCGCGCAATGTGATGCCCCCTTGCTTGCGCTCACGGTGACTTGCCCCGCTCCCTCCAGGCGGTCATCCGTTACGACCTTCCGGGCAGCCCCGGCACAATGGTGGACGTGCGCCGCGATGCAGACGTGGCCAACATGTGGTGCGCATGCCTGTGTGTGTGAGCGCGCGCTGCTGTGTGTAAGCGTGTGTGCGCGCGAGTGAGCTGTGTTTGTGTAAGCTGTGTGTTTGTGCGAGCTGTGTGTGTTAATGTAAGTTGTGTATCAGTTGCATGCATGTTTGTGTGTGTGTCTGAATGTGTGCGTGTGTGGTGTCTTGGTGATGGATTGGTGTATGTGCTCCACAGCTCAGACATGGTCTGCATGCGATGGTGCATGTGGTGCCAAGCGCATGTGTATGTATGACTTTACACGGGTCCGTGCTTGCATGTGCGTATGTGTGTGTGCGTGTGTGTGGGGGTCTTGTGGCAGAGGGTCTGCCTGCTGTGGCATGCATGATGGGCTAGGCTGCAGGTTTGAGTGAACAGCGTTTTTGCACCAGCAGGAGGAGCCTGTATGGATGGCAATGGGTGGGTTATGCGGGCGTGGGCGGTGGTGCGTGGGTGTGGGTCTGTGCCTACTGGCAGGTGTGGGTCTGTGCGCACTGGCGGGTGTGGATGCGTGGGTGTGAGTCGCCGTGGTGGTGCAGATCCACCAGTGGATCTCTATGTTTTGCGCGCTGTGGCTGCAGGTCTGAGTGGGCAGAGTACTGCACCAACAACAGGCAGCCCACTTTCAAGCTGCATCTGTACATCGACCGGCCTATGGCGTCACGCAGCAGCACAGGCAGGGGCAGCCACACCAACAGCCGCGTGAACAGCGGCGGGCGGTGAGTGTAGCGCGCCGCCCGGCTGGGGGTGGTGTGTGTGTGTGTGTGTGTGTGTGTGCATGTGTGCGTGTGTGTATGTGAGCATGCACACGCGCGCGTATGTGAATGTGTGTGCGTGCGTGTGTGTGTGTGTGTGTGTGTCCTCTACGTGGGAAGCCATGGGGGCAAGGCAGATGGCGGCTCTAAGAGGGGTTGGGTAGAGGAGAGCGGCAGGTTGCCATCTGTTTCCTGCACTGTTTAGAGCCTGGAGCTGGTGAGCCTCTCACAAGGGTGAACGCTCAAGGCACTCTACCTCCCTGCCCCTTGCAGCCCCTTGCGCGTGGTAAGCCTACTGAAGGGTTCCTTTGTGTTGGTGTCTGTCATCAAAAGCCCCACTGTTGAGCTTGACCTTGAGTTGTCCTCGTTGAGCTTGTGTTGGCGTGTGAGACGGATACCTGGCACCAATAACCGGTAGTCTTCCCACTGTGTCTGACCTTGTGGTGTCCTCGTTGACCCTGTGTCGGCATGTAGGACCGATACCTAGGATGGATACCTAGGACCAAAACCTAGGACCGATAACCCATAGTCCCCCCACTGTGTCTGACCCTGTGGTGTCCTCATTGACCCTGTGTCGGCATGTAGGACCGATACCTAGGATGGATACCTAGGACCAATACCTAGGACCGATAACCCATAGTCCCCCCACTGTGTCTGACCTTGTGGTTTCCTCATTGACCCTGTGTCGGCATGTAGGACCGATACCTAGGATGGATACCTAGGACCAATACCTAGGACCGATAACCCATAGTCCCCCCACTGTGTCTGACCTTGTGGTTTCCTCGTTGACCCTGTGTCGGCATGTAGGACCGATACCTAGGACAACCGGTTGCCCCCCACCATGCCTAGCTTTGTGTTGTCCTTGTCAACCTTTTGTTAATGTCTGTCATCAGTAGCCCCCCAGTGCCTGCGGGGGTGCTCCGCTGTGCATGCAGACAGGCACACACTCGTGCACGCGTTTTGTACGCAGCCCCAAGGAATAAGTGCAGGTAATCGGGCCGTTTATGCACCAGCTGGGTTCATGGGAAAGCATGTCGTCCGCGCACAACGGTGGCTGAACAGAGCAGCTTTTGCGAGCGCGGGCGGTGGTTGCGGCTCAGTGGACGGTGCACTCAGGCAGCGCATGGCCCTGCCCTGGTGTCCAAGCGTTGACACGCGCCCACTCGAACCAAAAAATGCGTGCAGGGGCAGCGGCAGCGGCATCACCACCGGCACCTACGCGCGGACCCCCAGCGGTGATGGGGGCAGCCAGTGGCCGAGCAACACGCGGTGCGTGCAACGGAACCAAAAATGCACTCCAAACCAAAAATGCGTGCGCACACCAGGCGGCCTCCGCCACTGCTTCAAGCGCCACACCTTCCCCTGTTCTCTCCACCTGCGCTGTTACCCGCTGGCAGGCGCGCCTGCTGTGCAGCGCAAACAACTTGCCTGCCGGAGGGCGCCGTTGATCAGCGAGAAGCGACAGGGCAGAAAAGCAGCAAGTTGCAGCAACAAACAGCAGCTGATTGACCGCATGACTGCCACACATTAGGATGCACATCGGCCCCATCCATCTCTCTCTCTCTCTCTCTCTCTCTCTCTCTCTCTCTCTCTCTCTCTCTCTC
>LKMJ01003401.1_pt1 | contig 14803 bp, 22 predicted proteins | sample 643391 | NCBI WGS metagenome assembly LKMJ01 (sample SAMN04112250, study PRJNA286221) | soda lake metagenome | biome: soda lake; feature: Kulunda Steppe; material: water; isolation source: sample PL-Br10 brine of Picturesque Lake | place: Russia: Kulunda steppe | collected 2010-07
GGGACATTCAGTTACAGGGGTTTAAGTGGCACACTGTCAGTGTCGCTGATCCAGCGCGGATGAAGTGCAACTTTGGGACAAAGGATCGATGATGAAAATATCGTTGAAAATTTCAGTCATTGTTTTAAGTTCATATACGTAGGTTCAATCGTGATCCTTCAACCGGCCGGAACCGATTGCACTTCAGCGTATCCCGTATTCCAAGGATTTAGAATCGTTTGAAAGGATCATATTGCATGCATTTCAAGCAGCATAGGTTCCGTGCAGGAACTTTGACCGGAACTTTGTATTGCATTTCAGCGCATTCCAGAGTTCATGGATAATTAAAAATGAAAATATGGATTTCAGTTCATAGAACTTGGGTTCTAAGCAGCGTTTATTCCGGGCTGAAGAATCGACCAGAAGGTTCGCGATTGTCATCTCAGCGTGTTCCGCATTCGTGGACATAATATACATTTGAATGCTGGACTTAAAATTGTTGTACTTGTGACACAGTCTCAAACGGAGTCTCAAGGGGCCGGTCCGTGCAATATCCGGGGAATATCCATCCGCCGTCCCGCGGATCCCAGGTCCCGGACCTCTCCCGGAAGGCTTCAAAAACTTAATCATTCGTTTTCGTGAAATTATCGCGGCGTCAGGGCGCAGGGCCATCCGGAGTGTGACCGAGATGTGTGGGCAGGTTACGTATGCCTGAGGCCGCCGCGGTGCTTCGCCCGCGGCTTGGAACGATATGTATATTCCTTTCGACCACCAGTAATAAAACGTATCCCTATTGATTGGCAAGTGCGGTATCCAAGACAGAGCACTTGCTTATAAAATTTGGTGTCGGATGGGGTGCTCAATGTTTTGGAGCGCCAGACCAAACAAAACCAGATGCGCACAAGACTTGGGTTTGATCCTAACCAACCGGATCGTTTTGTCATTCCCAACCAGACCTAGACGTATACCTTTGGCAAGGATACTAAAATGCTGACTCCCAGCTCCGGCCAGGATGTCCGAACCTAGACAGGGCGGAACATCATGACATTTCCTTACCGATTGGCGAGTGTGGTATCCAAGAAGGAGCCCTTCCTTTTGAACAATCTCACCAGAGATGGGTCTTACATACTTATGATGGGTCTTACATACTTATGTAGCTGGGAAAAAATGCCAGTACATCATTTGAAACTCCCCTTCATTACCTAAGCAAAACAAGGATCAACCAACTGAGCCTATGTCAAGTCTGACCTTGTCTCAGCCCTGCTTGCTTGAGTACTTGATTTTGCTGCTGCTGCTGCTGCTGCTGCTGCTGCTGCTGCTGCTGCTGCTGCTCGCATCTGCACCATTGTGCTGAAGCATATCAACGCTGCAGGCCTGTGCCCCTGCTCCAGGGCCTAAGTTCCTTTCACATGCGTGTAGGCTGCCTTTGTTCTCAACAAACCTAACATTGCCCCGTTCTACACCTTTCTCTTTTTGCATGGTGATTTACACAAGGAGCAATGCACAGGGTAGAGGGTGAGGAAGTCTGGGGCCCATGCACCCTCTCCAGCCTTCCATCTTGCAACCCTTTCATCGATAAACAACAGCCCATCCGCATGATGCACATGTACACACATTTGTCCGGTCAACATGCAACTCATCACCTACATAATATTGAAATTGCGCAAAATTTCATTTCAGGTATTGACAAGCAGACAATATTTAAACAAGCTTTCACTTGCTCTTATTGTATGCTTGTCAATACTTCGAATTGAGTGTGCAATTGGAAGCCTTGCAGCCATCAAGGTGATGACATTTGAGCCAGTGTTACGGTGCTTCAGAAGCGCTATGGCACTTCATAGCACCAACTTCCAAATTTGGGGGGAGGACAAGATGATGGAGACTGTGCACCTTACAACATGACTCAGGTGTGCACTTCACAAGAGGAATGCGTGCCCTGCCGGCTAGTCTGGCCACACAAGAGCCTGCAGCAGTATCATGGGACACACACATCCTGGCAGACCCTGAGTGCTCAACATGGGGGCCTGCAACCCACCTGTCGTGCTGGACCGCCACAAGGTCTGCTGGGGAAGGGGCTTTTTCGGGCTGGAGCTGCCAGAGGCCCCCCCGCTAGACCTGCTCTGGGGCGTCAGCGGGGAGGAGGGGCATGCAGGCTGCATGGCCTGCGCGAGGGCGGCCTGTGCAGTGCTGCCACTTCGTGATAGCCGCCTGCTGTGGTCCTTGTCCTGTGCAGTGCTGTCACTCTGTGATGGCCGCCTGCCGCGGACCTTGTCCTCCAGACCCTCGAAGCGCTGCCGCACGCGGCTCAGGACGCCCTCCATTGTTGGGGTAGGGACAGTGGAGGTCGGGCGGGAGCTGAAGGTCTGCTGCCTGCTGGTGCGGGAGCTGGTGCGGGAGCTGGGGGGGTCTTCAATGGCGTTGGCGCCGATGAAGTCCACCTGCAAGTGCATAGGTGCGCGGGAGCGGTGGTGGATCACAAGGGCCCATGGACTTGCACAACAGCACGTGAAAGAGATGCACCACGAGCTAAGACATGCGTGGCAGAGAGGCTCGGAAGGTGTGGTTGCCCAAGGGCGTTCCCTTGACAACTGATCCGCTTGGTGCTCTTAAACTCACTGCCCTCAGGCTCGCGCCCGCAATCGACAGCAGCAACCTCGAGCATGCGGACACGCAAGCTGCGTAGGGCAGCAGACAAGCTTCAGCCGTTTGAACAGATGCATCCCTTGAGGTCGCAGTGTGCCCTTTCCGCGGAGAATAAGACATGTGGATGCAAACAGACTGTGCAACCTGCGGATGGCTCAGAGTTACTGCAGGAGAGGTCCCCTTGACTTGCCAGCACTCTTTGATGGACGCTATATCCTTGATTCATCTTGTTGTAGTGTTTGGCGGACACTGTGAGCTCAGCAACGAGATCAAGGACGCTTTGGTGGACGCATTTACATGGATTGATAAAGTGAGGTACCGGCGGTCTGCGCCTAGGCATTCAAGGACAGGGGAACTGCTCTCATCGTTTCCACACAAAGCCAAGCAGCGCCTGCCATGCTTCGCCAGGTCCCCACCTGGAGCCAGCTGGTGTCTTCTTGCAACCGGGGTGTGGAGGAGGAGGCCTGCAATGGAGACTCCTTGAAGCTGGTTTCAGTCTCTTTGGCAAATAGCATACTCGTTGTCATGGCCGGGCTACTCTGCCGCCTCCTTGCCAGGTCTGCAGTCTGTCTCCACGGCCTCGTGACTGGGTGGGTGGCCACCTCTTCACTGGAAGATGATTCATCTGAACTGTCCTTGTTGCTTTGCTTCTGTGTGTGCACAGGTGCAAGGGTTTGCTTTGGAGCTGGGAAAGGTGAGTTGCCGTGCTGGGACACAGCTTTCAGAGAACAGGAATTTGCACCACCTTGTGCGTTTGCGGTGCATACCCTCATGCAAACAGCTGCATGAACAAAGCTTCCTTGCAAGCAACCCTTTCAAGAGAAATAGACAGAGCCTGTGCGCACCGTCTCATGACCCAGCTTTCTCAGCTCTTTTTTCCTCCACTTGGCGGCCCAGTCTTTGCCGGGCCGGAGAGCATTCCCTGCAGCCCAGCAAAGCGGCAAAATAGGTCCTTGCCCATAACAGGTCAGCCGCAACAGTGCATTCTGTTGATTCGAGACCTTGTGAAAGCCTCTCCCTTTCCACTTCAAGCTGAAGCTCAAGGTCCTCCGCAGCTCGTCTCCGAAGGTCACTTGCACGCTCGCAAACGTATGACTGGGGCTTCGGCCTTCCAGTATTTTCATCAAAGGACACACGCGCACGTTGGGGCATTGCGCACCCTTAAAGGTGCAGACCTCAAATGTAGCGCAAATGCATCGCCATTAAACACATGACGATAACACTCTGATTTATCTTAGTATGCAAAAGCGATTTATAGTGTACACATAGGTGGCAGGTGTCGTCTCTATATCCATGGCAAATGGGGACTTGCCGCAGGTTCAGAGACAGAAGGAATTACTTGTGCAGCTGTCCAGGTGGTTGCACACTGTCTGTCATGCCACAGTCAAACCTGCTTGTGTGTTGACTAGTTTTGCAATGCACGTATGCGCTTGGATGATGCTTTAGTGTATCTGAGTCTTTAGCCTGGACGTTGTAATTGGTGTGTGTGTATGTGTGTGTGTGTTTGTGTGTGTTTGTGTGTGTGTGCGTGCAAGCGCGAGCGCTCGTGTGCTTGAATGCAATTGTGTACACATTAGTACGTGCATGCGTGCATGTACCATGTTTGCCTTCATGAACTGCAGGGGTCAGTTGCAGTAGATTGCTGCCAACTCTGCTTAAATTGTCCTGTGTCACGCTTGCTGCCCGTTCCCTTGGTATCTCAGGGAGTACGAAGCTTTACGGAAGGCAAATGCAGGCGTTGACTACCAAGCTTGGGTCATATCTCGGCTCAAGGATTTGACTCAGGCAGAGACCCCAGAGGCAGCTGAAGATGATGGACTGCACTTGCGAGTGCAACCAGATGAAGTGCAGGCAAACGCTCAGCAGGCTCATATCCAACCAGAAGGTGCATTCATTCGCTCGGTCCACAAAAAGGCTGGTCCACAGCAGCCTTCACCGCCCCCGGCACAATTGGAGTTCTCCCTTCCTCGTCAGCCAGACCACAGGTACTTCTAGGAATTGGGTGCCAGGACATGAAGGTTAGACTTGCAAGTCAAGTGGCATACTTGCAGCTGTTAAGGCTTTGGGCTCTTTTTCAAGCGCAACTCTCAGCAGGTGCAAACTTCGCACAAGCGCACGAGGGCCTTGCTGAAGACTCGGCACAGAATTCTGGCAGCCAAGTGGCATGGCTCCATGTGCTTTGAACAGGCTGGCTGCTTTCACCAAACACTCACGGGCTCCTGGTGCAGCCTTTGGCCTGGTGCAAAGTGTTGCTGATGCACGGCACCCAACCCATTGCTGCCATCGTTGCCACCCAGCAGCAGGAACGGACATCGATCTACGTCCTGCCATGTTTACTTGCAGCTTGCACTTGCATGCAAGCATGATGCAGGCGCTCTTGATGGCATCGCCCACACCGTGCATCAGCATGCTGCGGACCTTGTTGTGCACAAGCACACGCACTCAGCACACAGCTCCGCACCCGGCTGCGCGGCAGGCACATACCTGCTGCACCCGCAGCCAGGCCCAGCTGTGGCTTGCTCCTGTCTGGTGAAGGGTGCCCACCCGCGAGTGTGCACAGCATCGGCATGCACAGCCCAGCATCAGCAGGCCCCCTACCAGTCCCATACAGAGAGCAGCCAGGTGGCCAACCCCAACCGACCATCAACCGCCCAAACAGCAGCAGCCCCTCAGATGCGACCTTCATCAGCAAGCTGTACCAGCCCCAGCAAGGCACTGTGTGGCCAAGGCCAGAAGCGTACTTCAGCACCAAGGTAGGCGTTACTCCTGGGTGCCGCGTGGCTGGGGCTGGGTAGCATGTTGGTCATGGACATGCACATGTCCAAAAGTGTAGGTGGTGAGGTCAATGTTCTCTGCTCTGCACAGTGTAGTTGCCGCAAATTCAGGCAGAAACGGTGGGGACTTCTGTAAAAACCAGCTCCATTATCATCACGGTCCTCCATATTTATCTTTGTGCTGCCGTGCAATCAGGCGGGTAAATTGTGCAATTACCAAATGCAGCATGCGTGCAGGGACAGCTCAAGAGCAGCTAGCTCCCCTAAGGAGAGAGAGGGCACGAGCAAATGGCTTGCAGGCTGCCCCCTGTTGCCCGGCGTCCCCTGTTTCCATGGGCGCCCTGCACCCCGGCCCTCTGCCCGCCTGGAGCTGTCAGCTTTGAACCCTCCCACCCTTCGCCCTGCAGCCCTGCTTTCAGCCACACCCACTCTTTCCTGTGCCCCGCCTCCTCTGGAGCCCCCAGCAAACTCCCCTGGTTCCTCAAGATCTGTGTTAGGTCACCTGACCCTGCATCACTGTGAGCCCTCCACCACGTGTGTCTAAGACGTCACGCCTGCCCACTGCATCCTCTCCTGCCCACACAGCCGCGCCCCCACCAGCACAGCAGCGGCTACAACCCCGGGCTGGAGACGCAGAGGAGGGCACGGCGAGGCGTGGGCGCTGCACACTGCCTGCAGGTAAAGGGCAGCACGCCCATTGCACCTCTTCCCCCATACCAAGAGCAGCGCGTCCTCACACCTGCCCCGTGCTCAAGCTGTGCCATTCACGCTCACGCTATGCTATACAAGCACTTGCCCCGTGCTCAAGCTGTACCATCCACGCTCGAGCTATGCCATCCTTGCACCTGCCCCACGCTCAAGCTGTGCCATCCACGCACCTGCCCCATGCTCAAGCTGTGCCATATGGCAGTTCGCTTGTGCACGCCCCAGCATGCCCTGTGCGGGCGCCCTGCCTAACACAAGGCTCTTCTGTCACTTCCACATATGGTGCACAGTCCCTTGTGCCACCGCTGTGTGGCGCTGCACTAGCGCTCGGGCCTACGCCCTTCCAGCTTGCGGCCATGGCTGCCTTTCGTCCGCCTGCCCCTCCCTGCTGCTGTGCTGCAAAAGTGGGAAAGAGGGCTGATTAGCCTCATTCAAAGGGGTCCTTGAATTGGGCTGCAGGGCAGGGGAGGGGAGCATGGGGGGACAATTGCAGTGTGCCCCAAGCAAGGTGCACATGCAGCAGCCGGCATTGCCTGCCGCAGTCCGCATTCCAGATGTGTGCGACTGAGGATAGCAACAGGCTTTTCTGCGCGCACGGTGAACAAAATATGCGGAGCCAGCAGTGCGCCTGTGTGAGGCAGCGCTGTTTGCCCAAGCGCTCATTTGCAATCACACTGCATGCTGTGCGCGAGGCCCCCCCTCTCCCGTGTGTGCGCCCGCTTACTGTGAGCGCCACGCTCCAGCCTGTCTGGTCTGTCCGCTTTGTTCCCCCCCTCCGGTCCACGGTGTAGCGCCTGAGCGCCCCCGGAGCAGCGCCTGAGCACCCGTGTGAGGATTGTGGGCACCTGCTGGGGGCCGGGGAGCGCTAGGGCGCGGGCAACAAGCGCGGCTGTTGCTTTCGTGTGCATGACAGGACGCCACAGAGAGGGAGCGCCGGCTGGCGCTGTCCACGGCCCTGGCAAAGGAGCGCGTGGCGCTGGGCATACAGCGCCTGCAGCCGCCGCGGCCGCCGCAGCAGCAGCATGTAGAGGAGGAAGCGGAGGGTGCAGGGCGAGGCGGCGGCGGCGGCAGCGGGGTCGGCGTGTCAGCTGCAGAGCGCCGGTGGGCTGCAGAGGCGGCGCAGGCTGAGCAGGTGCGAGGACTGCAGGCGCCTGGGAGGGTTGGGGGCACCTGACTCTACTGCTGGGCTGGCTTCTTGATGTTTGTGAAGCTCAGGTGCTTGCGCAAGTCAACCCACGTGGGGTCATCCATGGAGGGAGCCCTGCAGGAAACATGTATGTGAGGGTGAGAAAAGGGCAGGGGTGGAAGGCTGGACCTGTTGTCGCAAGCAGCTCCGTTGAAGGGCCCCAAAAAGGAAATCTCCCAAGGACGCGCAGCCAGAAGGTCCCTGAATCCATGCGCCCTGAGGCTGTGTGTGAGCCTCGTTGCTTTTGCCCTCTATGAGGCGGCATGCCCCAAGCGCAAGCCCCGAGCGCATGCACCCTGTTTCCGAGTCACAGGTGGGGTCGTGAAGGCTCAGGCCCTGCGGCCAATGTGGTGTGCTGTGGTGCCAACGTGGGGTGCCGAGGTTAGCCAACGTGGTGTGCTGTGGTTAGCCACGCCCAGCTGCTGCGTAGTTGCACCAAAGCTGCGGCAAGCAGAGGCCCCCCTGCAGCTGTGCAGCGCTTCCCTTGGCAGGGCTGCTTCTGGTATGCACGCCTCTGCTCACATGCTGCGTGCCTGCGCGCTCGCTTGTGCCGGGCTAAGTGCTGCACGTGGCACAGTAGCTGCTGCTGGAGTATGACAGCCGGCGCGCCTGCCTCTCGCCTGCGCAGGGCCAAGTGCTGCACATGGCACAGCAGCTGCTGCTGAAGCACGACGGCCTGGCGGCGGCGATGCAGGCCACAAATGAGCAGGTCAAGCAGCAGCAGGTGCGGGGGCATGGTGCAGCTGGCCGCCTTGCAGCCTTGCCGCAGCATTCTTGAAGCAAGAGGTGCGGGCCAACCGCAGGGGGTGTCCATGCATGCGCACATCCCCTGCCTGACACACGCGCAAGCATACAGACAGACGCACACGCACCCTTAATACTTGCATGCGCACAAATACGGTGGCTTTGCAGATGCGTGGAAAGCAACAAACAGCAACCAACTAAACATCCAAACAAATGCATGCATGTGTGGCCCCTGTCCAATCACTGTGCCAGACACTGCTCCAGGCAGCTTTGGAGCGGTTGGCCCCAAAACCGGATGCAGCCCCACACCCGTGCCCGCCCCTGCCCGCGAACAGTACCCTCCACCCTGCCGCTTGCCCACACAACCCCGGCCATGCCTGCGGCAGCAGCAGCAGCAGCAGTTCTGGCAGTGAGGGCATGCCTCAGCCTTGCCCGCCCCTGCCCGGGCCCGTCGCAGGGGCGTGGTTTGTTCGGGCAGCGCTGCCGGGCGTGCAGCAGCTGCCGCACATGCGCGAGCAGCAGGATGCGGGGGGAATGCTGCTGCCGGTGCTGGAGCGCCACCTGGCGCCACCGCCCCACTGTGAGCGCCGCCCCCCAGGGCACTCCGACCGGCGTGCAGACAAGCGGCAGTCGCATGGCCAGGCAAGGAAGTGCGACCACAGGCAGCACCTGAAGCAGGTGCTGAAGGCGCTGCTTTGGGGGGGAGGGGCGAGGGGGCGAAGGGGGGGCAGTGGCATGAAGGGCGTGGAGCGGGGGAACAAGGGGGGGCACCGCCAGCAGCGGCTGCAGCAGCTGATCAGCCTGCTTCGTGCCAGGGACCGGCAGGGGGGCGCAGAGGCGGCAGCCCAAGATGCTTTGCAGCTGCAGCAGCAGGTGGCGCAGGAGCAGGTACAGGCGAGGCAGGGGCAGCAAGGGCTGGCCAGGGATGCGGCGTGGGCCGCCCAAGGCTTGAAGGTGAGGGGGGCGCCACAGCAGCGCCTGCGCCTGCTTGCTGGACCATGTGCTCTGCAGAGTGGTGCTCGCGTGCTGTGTAGCGTCCTCTGAGAGCACGCAGCACACCTGGCCGGGCATGTCGCGCGTCAGGGCGCGCTCTGTGAACAGGTCCTGTGCGTGTGTGTGTGTATGAGTGTGTCAGCCACCGCCATCGCACAGCTCGCCTTGCCTGGAGTGCAGCATATGCCTGGCTGTGCTCTGTGGACAAGGGCTGTGCCTGGGGCTGCGCAGCACTGCCCTGGCCACGTGGCTGTAAGCAGCCTTGCGCAGCCCACGCACGTGCACTGCCCACACGGACCTGCTTTGCTGGGAGTAGAACTTAATGGTGGGCGGCCCTGCCGCCACACTGAGACGAGTCCGGCTGGCTGGCTGGCTGAGTGTGTGTGCATGCGCATGCGTGCGCACGTATGTGCGTGTGTATGATTGTTTGTGTGCGAGTGGTAAGTGTTTGCGTGCTCCATCACTCACGCTAGTCTGAGGCCTGGCTGAGTGCATGAAAGCACACAGCTGCTCCTTCCCCTGCAAGAGGGCAAGCGTGCGTGCCTTGCTTTTTGGTCGCTGCGTGCATAACCATGTCCTGGATGCTGCTGACTGCAGGAGCGCGTGCGTGCCTTGAAGCAGCAATACCAAGCCTCGCGCGCGCCGGCTGGCGCTGGGCGGCATGAGGGCCGGGGGGGGGACCTGGCTTTGGCCCAAGGTGGGACCGCAGGGTGCACCGCTGGCAGCTTGCAACAGCACAGTCACATGCACAGATGCACCCACCCACCCCTTACATATGCGTACTCGCGCAGGCGTACACACATTAAGTCAAACACATGCTGAAGTTGCATACAACCACATGCCCCTCTTTCCCGCGCATGGCTTGTGCTACACACATGCCACTCTTGCAAGGCTCTAATGCACATGCAGCCCTCGGGGCAGTGCTCTCTCATCTGCCATAACCAAGAGCCGCGATCGTGAGGAGTGCCCACCCAATCCCCAATACCAGACGTGGTGCTCAATTGTTCCCCTACAATTGTTCCCCTATAACCCTAACCCTACAATGCCCAGCGCTCATTCTGCCCCCACAACCAACCGGCGCTTGTCCAAACTCCACAACCAGCTGCTGCTGCTGCTCTTGCCGGTTGCCTTGCTATTGTTTTCACCTTGAACATGCGCCTCCCTTTTTTGGCTGAGGTTTCAGGCCTTGCAGTCATTGCCAAGCTGGCTTTCGATGGCAGGCATGGCTATGTTAACCCTTGACTGCCCACAGGTGATATTGAGGTCCAAGCCCAGGAGGCCTTGCAGCGGGATACCCAGGCGTTCCAGCACCAATCCAGGTACGGGCTGCTGACCCGGACCTTAACACATGCCAATCTCATGCGCGCACCTTATCACATCAGATGCACTAGCTGTTGGGCTGCTTCAAGGCCCTCGGGTGGCTGGCCTTGCCTTTCAAACGGCAAACTGGCACGCACAGACGTGTGGGCCAAGTGCAGTTGGGCGCTCTCTCTCTCTCTCACACACACACACTCAGATGCTCTCTCCCTCTTCAAGGGTGGCCTCTGCACTCCTTCCCACTGAGGCCTTCAATTTGCGCCCTCCCCCCCCAAAAGTTTGGCAGTTGCTATCTTTTACAGCTGACAGAGGCCCTGGTTCACTGTGCCGGGCACGCCTTCTGCCCCTGACTCGCTCGGCAGATACAGCTGTGTAACCTTTGGCCCCTGACATGCAGGCTGGACAGGATCGATGAGCTTGAGGACCGTCTGGCGGGGCTCATGCAACGCCTGGAGCAGCAGGCGCAGCAGCAGCCGCTGCTGCAAGCGGCAGGACAGGGAGCAGCAGGCGCGATGCCAGGTGCAATGACACCAGGGCTAGGCCTAGACCTCCTGCCGGCACAGCAGCAGCAGCAGCAGCGGCAGCAGCTCACTGGGCAAGCTGGGCAGGAGGAGCTCGGCGCGGCCGAGGTGCACCTGCTGATGGCGCAGCTGCAGCGCATGGAGGAGCAGGAGAATGCAATGAGGTGCGGGGCGGGCGCGCTTGGCGTGCCTGGGCCTGGCTGCCTGCATGTCTGCGTGCTCTGGGGGTGGATCAGGGCATGTGTTCTGTGAGGGTGTGTATCTTGTGGGGACGGGATGGGTGTATGCTTGGGCCTGGCTGCCTGGATGTCTACATGCTCTGTCAGTGTTTGAAGTTGCAAAGTGTTCTGTGAGGGTGTGCATTTTGGGTGAACGGGATGGGTGCATGCTTGGGCCAGGCTGCCTGCATCCGTGCATACTCTGTGGTAAGGCTTTGGAGCGGCTGCCCATGAGCAGAGGCCTCTTGATTGCGCTTTCATCCATGAGCATACCCTGACGTGCACAGGCAGAAGTGGCTCGGCGGGTCTGCGCAGCCAGGCCAGTCGCCCCCCGCGCTCTCAGTGTACGACGGCCAAGTGCACACGGCAGGGCTGGTCCGCGCAGGTGGGTGACTGTCAAGCTTTCATGTTAAGGGGGTGACCATCAACTCCGGCCGGAGCCAGCTCATGGCACGGCCTGATGCACCCAGCAGATCTGCTGTGTGCCTACAAGGGCTCCTTGTAGCCGCGGCCCTGCAGCGCGAGCGCGCCGCCCTTTCTGCGTGATTGTGCCACCCCTTTTGCATGAGGCCCAGGGAGCACAGCCGTGTTGTCTGTGTCTGCCCAGAGCGGCGGGCTGTTGGGGTTACAGATGGGGCACTGAGCGGAAAGCAGAGTGCTTGCAGGGGAGGTGCTGCCCGGAAATACATTAGGTGTATGCAGATGAGCTGGATACATGAGGGCGGCGGATGGCTGTGCTTGCCTTGAGGGCTTGTGGTCCGGCCACCTCACCCCAGGGTGTGACATGAGAAATGTGATGTGTGACGTGATGGAGCAGCAACCTCCTTGTTGAAGGGGAGGCATGGTTGGATTCCTTCATCATAGCCATGCTTGCACGCAAGGTTCACCTGCACCTTCGTCCCAGTGCTCCACTGAACTCCCCCACTGCGGCACTGCGGCACTGATGACCGTTGCACCCTCGCTTCTGAGTCACACTCACCGATTGTTATTGCCTGAGTTGGGGGTAGGCAAGTTGCCCCTCAGACTGGACATTTTCCTATCAGCAAATGGGATGTGCAACAAGAGCGCGCAGAACCCCCGCCACCCCCCCAAAAGACACAAGGTGAACTGCGCGCATAGTGGGAGGAATGATGGGAGTAAGGGGCCAAGATTCTAGTGCCTTTTGCATGGTGCAAGGGCTGCAAGGGCCCTGTGTCTCCTCCCACGGCTGCTGTCCGAGCAGACTAAGAAGGCCAGCAGTCCAGCTCGAAGGGTGTTGCCTGGCATGTGCGTGCCTTGTTGGCCCATACGCCCTCCCTAGCCTTCGCCATGCTTCAGCATGTCATGGAGTACGCTGCAGCATGTCGAACAAATTGTTGTTCGGAACAATGCATGCTCCGGTGTGCAGTATCCTTCTATTAGCAACACCCTCCATCAAGCAATACCAAGGCCGCACCTTGTGCAGCAGCATCCCCGCATGCCTTACCCCGTGTGTGCAGGTGAGGTTGGCATAGGGGCTGGCGCAGCTGGCGCTGGGGCACAGCATGCCAGTGGCGCGCCTACGGCGCTGCTGCCCTCGCAGTGTGAGGTACCCATGCAGCCTCTACCTGAGGCGCCGCCGGCTCAGGCACCTCCGGCTCAGGCGGTTGCAGGCTTGCGGGACACCATCGACAGTGCGTGCATGGAGAGCGTCATGGCTGGCAGGCGGTGGGTGATCATTGCATGCACCAACTGCTACTGGTTGTGACTGAATGACTGACTGGCTACGAATTGTTGCTGGCTGACTGACTGGCTGTGACTGACAACGAATTGTTACCAGCTGACTGACTGACTGTCACTGACTGACTGGCGCACTCATGCTTTGTTTGACTAGTATGCAACGAGATAGCCATGGGTTTTAGATATCTGCTGCTGTGCTCCCTCCCCTCCTTCTCCTGCTTCCACTCTGGACGCGGCTCCTGCCGTGTCTGCACCGCAGAGCAATGCACAGGCTGGCCCCGCTGCACTGCACATCAGGCAGGCCCTACAGTTGCACAGCAGCCGCCTTGCAATAAGGGGCTGACAGGGGGCTCTTAAGTGTCACTGCCGCCAGACCCTAGTGTCTTACTGTCTTAGTGTCGCTGTCGCCAGACAGGGGGCTCTTAAGTGTCGCTGCCGCCAGACCGGCCCCGCCATGCCTGCTCTGGCGGGGTTGAGGGCTTCACCCGAGGCTCCGTTACCTGAGATATCCGGCTGCCAGCCTGCTCCATAGGTGGGGGACCCCTCAGGGCCCTGCCCGACTTTGAAACCAGCATCACCACCATGACCCGCTCTTTCCCGGCAGGTCATTCCTGCTGCACCAGCGGCTCAGGGATGGTGACTTGGTGGGCACCAGCGACCCGGGACTCAACCCTGTGGATGTGGTGGAGGATGTGGCGGACATGCTGCTGGATGAGCTACTCGGGGAGCAGGCTCAAGGTAAGAGTGCCCAAGGACGTCTGCGGTCATTGTGCTGCAGTCGTGGTGCCCGCAGCATCCCCTCTGGGTTATGTCAGGCTAAAGCCGGGTGTGCAGCTAGTGTGGCGTTGGACTAATGTGCACACTCCTGTCACATGCTCGTCCCTTGCTGCTCAGCTGTGCATGCTCACATGTCCACGCAGGCCTTCTGGGCATCCTTGATGCCCTTGGAGAGGACATGTTCGAGGACGAATTCAGTACCTGAACCAAAATTTAGGCCCTGACGTGCCATGTGTCTCCTCCATCGATCTCCTCTCAGGGGTCTACAGATCCTACAGCACCAAAGGAACAAAATAACTAGTGGGGATCCAGAGGGTGGATGGCAGGCTCCATGAACACCTCGTTTTTCTAAGTGCGCGCCCAACTTGTAGACAGTTTGTGTGCATAATGCATGGAGTGGGCATGCAATTAAAGGGCAGTCTTGTGGACCATCTGTGAATCAAGGTCAAGCTCTTCAAGATGATGCAAAATGTCAAAATATTTTGAGGTTAACATTGAACCTCCCACGTCAAGATGGATGGTGTGAAGTCACATTTTAAGCTTTTACTAAAAGTGCTAAGTAAGCACTTGCATAAAGTCTCGTGCTGTTTGTTAGAGGCCTCCAGCTGTTGCCAATGAACAGTATCCATGCCTGGTGTCTTTGCAGTACTACGTAGTACAGCTTGTTTAGTTTAGTTTAGGTATGGCTTGTCTAGGTCAAGGCTTAGGTTGCGAATAAGCCATCAGTCAAGAAAGTGCAACTTCAAGGCTGCATCATGCAGCCTTTACACATGATGTGGAAGACAATTTAAAAGAAAATCTAGCAAGCAGTAAAAAAGCTGCTCACATCAATTAAGAAAAAGGGGCTACTTGGAAAGAAAAACCCCTTCAAGGGGAAGTTCACCAGGAAAGAAAAGGGTGGTCAGTGAGGATCAGGAGGGTTGCTAGTAGACAAGCCAGCAGACCTCTCTTGATTAGTTTGAAGGTGAGGGGAATGCTTGAGAGAAAGTCTAGTCTTCACAAGTTACAAGTTAAGGGGTTAACCGCCAGCCAAGTCGTTAGGCTGATTGGTATGTTGCTGGTCTTCGCCAGCCCAAAAATAGTCCATAATGTCCGAAATTAAATTGCAGAGTCTATTGTGCCTGTCACGCCATATTGTGTCTTTGCCGAATTGGTGTCTGAGACTGTGTGTTTGAGATCAGGCAGTTGTTGGTTGGAGATACTTTACTGAGCCCTGAGTATTGGAGGGCCAGTTATTGAGAATTCCTA
>LKMJ01003404.1_pt1 | contig 14801 bp, 19 predicted proteins | sample 643391 | NCBI WGS metagenome assembly LKMJ01 (sample SAMN04112250, study PRJNA286221) | soda lake metagenome | biome: soda lake; feature: Kulunda Steppe; material: water; isolation source: sample PL-Br10 brine of Picturesque Lake | place: Russia: Kulunda steppe | collected 2010-07
CAGGCTTTTCAAAATTGCGCGCTCCTTGCAGGCCGCCCGCGTGCTGCGCTGCACAGTGAGAGTGTGACCGTGCTGTGCGTGACACTTTTGCTGTGAGCTTAGGAAGGGTGCAGGCAGGCTCTTTAGTTGGTAAACAAGCCCTGTACAGCTTCAAAACAGGGGGGTACAAAACGGGAGTACCCCCGCGCTGCTAGGGGCCGGCGCGGGCCCCCCTCCGCTTCGCTCCGTTCCCGCGCCTTGGAAATAGGCCTCTCAAGGCATAACTTTGCATCCACCGCACCGCTTTCTGACCTGAGCACACCATTGGATAGCTTATATTTTTCTGGTTCTGATGGGGGTCTTGGGGTTGAAATTGGTGAGGTGAGTGGAAGGCAATTTCAGAAACATTGTATGTAAGGTTGGAAGAGTGCGCGCTGTTTCCCACACACAGCCCCAAACTCCGAGCTTGAGATGACTACAGATGTGAAAAATTGGCCTGCATATCCTGTGTGGATTTGGGCGCGGGAAGCTCTCCCGTTGAGCTGTGCACTCAGAAGAGGCAGATGTAATGCAACATTTTGGCCCGCCGCTTTCCACCCACACCCTCAATCGGCTCCATTTCAATTTCCTAGATTTGATTTGATTGCCCGCAACCCTCAGACTTGGTCTGGCTTGAAAGCATGCATGTGTTGCGGATATATTGCATTTCCTGTGTTTGGACCCTTATCCGGTCGTGGCAGGGTCACCCACGGAACACACCTTCCCGACCACCTCCCCCTAACCCAACTTCGCAGACTCGAATCATCATGCAAGAGCAGCTAAAGTTCTGGAAAGCGGCAGGATTGGAGCAAGTTTGGGGATGCACCATTTGCCTGCCAAAAGGGTGCAAAATGGTGCCAGAATGGCCAAAAGCGCACACGCCGCGCCCCCACCTCGCATTTTCTCACACAGCCTGACTTTTAATGACAAATGTACATGTTATGCATGGTTGGGTCTGGAAATGGGGCCAGCAAGTGGGCAGAAATGCTAATTGGCCATGTTTAGGGGGGTCCAGTGGTGGGGACGACCCCCTCCACTGTATCAATAAGCTAAAAATTCATGACCAAGTCAGTCAGGGTCAGAGCTTGGGGGCTAGTGGAAAGGAGGTGGTTTGTAATCCGTCAAAAGCATAGTTGGACTATAAAGACCACGAGGGAGGCTTGCTGTAAGACCCAGGACATCCTCAACCCTTTGTGCGTTCCAAGTGGACTAGGGTTTTAGGGTTAGGGTTAGGGTTAGTTAAGGTTTAGGGTTAGGGTTTAGGGTTTAGGGTTAGGGTTAGGGTTTTTAGGGTTTAGGGTTAGGCTTAGGCTTTATTTTCCTTCAACATGGCACATGGCACGGATAAGCTCAATTCTGAGCTCTTAAGCCTCCAAATATTTGGTATCTGGGCTGCACATGCTTAGTTGAACAATGCTCAATAGATTTTTCTATCACAATCCACATATAAGTGTTTATCAGTCCATGTGGTTTTTGACAGGCATAATGTTAATGTAATTAAAAGCTGTTGAGCCAATTGCAACAGGCAGGACAAAAATCATGCTTGACTCATTCTGTACGGACTATTTTGCAATGGACAAACAGTGGTTTATATGAAGGAGCAAGAATTGGGAGGAGGGGCCAGAAAGGGCATGAAGACGATCATTTAAACAAGTATATCCTCACTCCAATGGGAACAGCACGATCAATGCATCAAGGCGCTCACCTTGCCACTGCCAGCACTTGCAGCACCTTCACCAGGTTCCATGTGCAGGGCCCTCAGCTCTCCTGAAAGCCAGGTGCCACTGGCTGCAGCAGCTGCAGCAGCCATCACAGAACCTGTGCTTGAGCTGCCTGTCTTGCGGGTGTGGCCGCTGCTCTGCTCCACCATCACCCAAACCTGTAGAGTGTGCATAAAATCGGCAAGCAGCGAGTGTTCAGTTGTTTGAGCACCGCCAAGCGGGCACATGCAAAGGGCCACGTGGACCAAACGTACGCAAGTCTGCATGCACTTGCCCATTCAGTGGAGGCAGCGCGTACGCCTGTATGCGATGAGGCGAATATTGAGTGCTGACTCTGGATGCCTCGGGCGAACAGTCAAAATGCCATAGGTCAAGTATCAAGAGCTCAGCTTGTGCCTAGGTGCTGGGGAACAGGCATGTGCCTGATCGCTAAAATCCCTCAAGAAGCAGCCAAGTATGGATAGAACCTGTGTTTGTGTTAATGTGTTACCTCAAGGCACTCAAATTCGATCCTGACAAAACACGCAAAGCTTCTTGTACTCCAACTTGAGTGCCATGGTGCAGGCAAATGCACTTGTGGCACCTACCCTTGAGCCTTTAGTCAGCCCCTCTGCACAGTCAGTGATGGTGGAAGCGCTGGCATCACGCTGGTCAGAGGGTGACGCCATGGTGTCTCAGCCCTGACGCACTGCCCTGATCAACTGCCCTGATCCACTCTTGGTGATCGATCTTTTACTGCACAGATGTCATTTTGACAAAATGGAATAAAACAAAACTCTAATGTGAGTTGGTTTAAGTATCTAATGTGAGTTGGTTTAAGCTGTTCATTAAGGAATAACATATAGCGCGTACTGACAACTTGTACAGCTATGTCATCTTCAGAGCCGCCTCAAGAGCGCTCTCCCGCGGCAGAGAAGCCGAACCCCTTTGCCGCCTTGGGCTCCGCGGGATCCCAGTTCGGGGCCGGAGGAGCGGGTGGCTTCTCTTTTGGCGTGCCAAATGCAGCGGCGCCGAAGCCGGAAGCCGAGGAAGAGGCAGCTGGGGACGGAGAAGAGGAGGTTGCCCCTGAAGAGGAGTGCCAGGTGGGGCTGGATGGGCTGAACTTGCACCATGGCCTCCTAGTGCACAGCGGTAATGAGTGCTGGAACCAGCATGATGATGCACTCATGCATGTGAGTGTGCCCTGATGCAGGCTGAGTTCAAGCCTGTGGTGCAGCTGGAGGAGGTAGAGACCAGCACGGGGGAGGAAGAGGAGGACGCTTTACTTGAGCTGTGAGTAGTACCTCCAGTGCTCAAATGCTTGACCCTGGGCACTCTGCTGTGCTGTTGAACACGGAACCTGATGAACCTGCACCCCCCCTGAGGATTCCATGAGCCATTCTCATCTTTCTGTTCCTCTCGCGCCCAGGTCTCAACTCATTGTGCATGCTGTTTTCCTCTTGCAGGAAATGCAAGTTGTACAGGTATGATGGGGCCAGCAATGAGTGGAAAGAGCGCGGCTTGGGGGTCATAAAGCTGTTGCAGCACAAAGAGAACAAGAAGGTCCGCTTGCTCATGCGCCAGGACAAGACGCTCAAGATCCGGGCCAACCACATAGGTAAGTGCATGGAGCCCTAAAAACCAGCAGAAGGCAGAGGAGGTTTGTGTGTAACCGGGCCAACATATGCCCATGCTTTTCCCGCCATTGTGGATGGAAAGACACTTTCTTTGCTTCTGGTAAGGGTTTGCAGGGTGGGAGGCATAGTTGAGCAGAAGGGTTTCCGTTTATTGGCAGGTATAGAAGGCTGTGAGCATCAAGGATCAGTGCTCGCAAGCCAATGATGAGAAATGTGCATGCTCTTCATGTCTACTCCGAAAGCGTTGTATTCTGTTACAATTATATTGTCGTAGATCAGTAAGCAACATGTCAGTCTAACGCTAGCACTGAAAGAGTTCATTGATTTCCACAATATCCTCATGCTTCATGACAGTCATGCCAGGCGTGAAGCTTCAAGAGCATGCTGGAAACGACAAGGCATGGGTGTGGTCAACAGTGGACTTTGCCGAGGAGTCTCAAAAAGTGGAGCTGTTTGCTGTGCGCTTCGGTTCCGTGGAAAGTGAGTATCGCATAAGCTCGTGCAGCTAGTTATATGGTGCTGGACCTTGCTTGAGCTTCATGATGGAGGTGCTGGCTGCTGGTTGCCATTGAAAGCACAAGTTTACAATGGCACGCTATTTTATTGTGGGCTATGGACAAGCATGGAATGGGTATGGGCACAGCACTTTTGATGCTATAAGTACGCTTGAGAAATGAGCAGCTAATTAGGTAGACCAACGGTGCTTGCCATAGTGCAGCAGTGTTTGGCATTTGCAATGGACGTGGTGTGTAGCCAGGGATATGCCAAGATGGCCTACTTGCAGTGTGGGAAACAGGTGTGATGCCGCAATTGGTCCATTGTGGTCTTACTTGAACTGTGTTGCGGCAAAGTAAGTTTGATCGGGCGACTAGCTGTCCCTCTCAAGGGAAAAGTAAAAGGACCTCTGACTGCCCTTCTAAAATGTCACCTAACATAAGACCTTTCGGTGCTCAGTGTGAATCAGATGAGGAGTGTAAGGGCTCCCATTTGAGGGAGGCATGCACATGGAATTGGTGCAGTGCTACGTGTGCCCAGTCCTACCCAGCTCTCATTAACTCCACTTTTAGGGGATGCATTCATGTGCTCCAGTAGCCGAAGAGCAGCCCCAATCTTGGGAGTTCCAGGATTGCAAGCGTGACCTCTCACATGTCTCTGTACCATGATACTTTATTTTGGCTACGGCACTGTATAATTAGCACATCTGAAACTGGCACAAGCTAAAAAGCCGTAGGCCTTGTTGGCTTTAGTTTTAACTTGTCTCTACATGCTTTCCTTACTTCTGGTGTACGGCTCGGACAACCTGCAGTGTTCATGCCCTGCCGCAACTTGCTTTCACATCCATGCGCAGAGGCTCAAGAGTTCAAGGCCAAGTTTGAGGAGTCCCAGGACATCAATGCCAAGCATATCTCTGCCCCCGCTGTTGTGAAGGTGTGTGTGCATTTGAGGCTTGCAGCGGCATGCATTGGACATCCACATCAACGATGCATGGATAAGTAAGGATTATACTGGCAACCTACCAGGCTCTTTGTGCATCTCAGGGCTCCCTCTTCTGATTTTGCCGTGAACTTAAAGCAAGCTATGGGAATGAATGTCGCATATGTGACCTGGCATTTGAAATGCTCCTGTCGTTATTTTGTCCACAGGTGTCATCTAACCAGGATGCTGATGAACTTGCAAGCAACTTGGAGCAGAAAGCCACCACCAGAGACACGGAGGAGAAGGAAGCATCTGCTGAAAAGGAGTAATTTCAAGGGGCGTATGCTTTTTAAGGAGTAAACCTGATTGTGTTGAAGCGTGTCTTGTCCAGCTAGTCGCATACTCAGCCTGACCGGACAATTGAATACACATGCCATACCTGAAAGTCTTTCAAGGGTGCTAAGAAAGAGTAGAAACAAGTTACAATTTAGGTTTACTACCAGCCTGGTCGTTCTATTGGTTAGGTTACATAGCTAAACCTGCTGAATGAGGGCAGCTTAGCTGAGACCTGAGAGGCCTGCAACCTGAACTTAAACCAGTCAGGCCCTCATATCAGAAGGAAAATGCCAGAAGGAAAAGATGTTTTTGGTGAAAAGCAAGATGAAGGTTTAACTTAGGAAGGTTCCCAAGGCTGCATCTGCCGAACGGGGGCAGGAAAAAATTTCCTCCCATCAATTAAGGAAAAGGGGCCACTTGGGAAGGAAAGCCCCTTCACCAAAAAAGAAAAGGGGGGTCAGTGAGGATCAGGACTCCTCGGAGGGTTGCAGGCAGACAAGCCAGCAGACCTCTCCTAGGCTTGAATTGAATTGATGTGAGGAGCTTTTTGCTGCTTGCGTAGTTTTTCTTTTCTTTCTTTCTTTTCTACCTCTCCTGATTGGTTTGAAGGTGGGGAGAACGCTCAAGAGAACGTCTGGTCTGAACAAGCTTATGAGCATAGTGCACAGAATGAGCATGGAGCTTGAGAGCAAGTTTCTTGACTCTTTGTGAATCAAGGCCGAGACTCTTCAGAGGAACCAAAGTGTAAGACCCCCCACACCTAAGAGAATAACGTGAAGAACATGGTCTCCAGCAATTCTGCGTCTGAGGTGACCATGCTGAGCATGGGCAGCTTGGAGCTGCTACTCCGGGGGAGTGTCTTCACAGTACTTGATCTCAATGAGATGGGTGCCACCTCTTTGCATTGTATCAGTGATACATCGCTGCCAAGGGAGGTTCTCGGGCCAAGTCTGCCTAGGCTGGTAAGCTGTGGCTGGTGATGGGGGTCTGCCTCCAGCTGCGGTGGCTGCCGCCAAACAACCCTACCCTCTACCCAAAACCGTGAGACAGTGTGCCACCTCTTGGCCAGTGGCCAAGAGGGCCAAGATACTTAGCTGAGACTGAGACTAAACTGCACGCTTCTCGGACGGTGCACCATTGGAATGTGGGGTCGGCGAGGAGAGGCGGTCTCGCCCATCCAGAGTAGCCTTAAACCATGCTACAAAGGACCTAAACTCAACTATGTTCGCACTATCTGGATTTGCGCCGGGGCATATGATGCTGCTGCCACCCTTCCATATCCCACAGGCGCCTCTGCCTCTCTGCTCTCATCCTTACTCAGACCCAACCAGGCTCGTGTTGCGTGGGGAACGCCAGGCCCCTGGCCGTGCAGCCAGCGCCTCAGAGGAGTGCTCCAGGCTCCGAAGGTTACAATTAATCGAAGAGAGAGATCCAGTCACAACAACAAATATCAACCAACCAACTAACCGCAAATGGATAGTGACACTGATTTGGCAATGACACTAATCTGGCATGACAAGGTTCGGCGTTTTTTCCTAATGTAAGGGTTCATGCAGCCCTCTGCTGGTTATAATGTGGACGAATGGTTTTAGTACATTATTTTGATTGTCAGGTATGCGTGTAGCTGTGTCACAGTTGCCAGGGCTCAGGTTGCTCGTGGATTTTGTCTGCAAAGGCCGGGAATAAATGAGGGTTCCCTTGTTATTTGTGCAAGAGTATGGTTTGTTACAAGATTTGATAAGGTTGGAACTCTGCTTGATTTTGATGATATTTTGAGCTAGTTAAGGTGATATCCTGAGTGGGTGGGCTGCTGAGTAGAGCAACCACAGCATTTAAATGCCAACTTGGCTTGAAGAAGTGCTTGTTCATGTTTCTCCTTCCAGGTTAAAAAAATTTATTGAAAAAACATGAGGCTGAAGCGAAATTCTGAATGGATATTTTTGAATCTCATTGGTGGGGGTAGACATACGGTACTTTCAGACCAATGTGTCACCTTAACTGATGTAGGGTGTGTGTTCACCGCCTTCGCAGCTCTTTATTCTTTCTGAATCTCACTGATGTTCCTCTTACCAGTTAGAAGGTATGGATTTGTCCAGTGCTCACACTGGCTGTTGCTTCGTAAATCTCACCCCTAATTCACAACGATGGGGCATCTCTGCTGCTTGAGTCCTTTCTATTTCTTCTTTCAGCCAAGCGGCCCCATTCGCCAGGTCAAGTTTAGCTTCATGTTTGCACATCAGTCTTGTGTGTACCTTACTATGAAAACACTTAATCGGTGTTACCTTCCATGCTTGACATGTTTTGCTTTTATTGTCAAAATGCACTGTTTAGTTCCATCTCCATTTCAAATGGAAGTTCCTTACTTCTCAGACATAATCTCGCTTCACGCATACAGGTCCAGCATGGCCTGGTTCATCCCCTTCCCCGTTGAGGGCCCATCTTGCTGGGCTCTGACTATGCTGCCTTTTTTTTGGCAGATAGACCTAGGCACTTACATACTGAATCATTCATTTTATCATCTTTCCATTGCTAGCCGCTACTGTCAGGCTTAATCAAACAAGGGAGTGTCTGACTTCCTTTTACACCACAAGGAGCCAAAAATAAAACAGAACATTGGTTTGGACTTTGCCTAAATATAGCCTTTGCTCTTTCTAATGACACAAGCGACCGAGATATGGCTATATTCAATATTTGTGAGATTCTTGTGATTTCATTTTCACATGTCCGCCTTGTACCATCTGAACCACACCGCTGCCGTCTCATGCCAAATCACTGCTTTCTTCACCTGAAGAAGATTCGTCATCTGAGGCACGTAGCCACTCCAGAAATCGTTCTGCCTGCAAGAAAGAGTGCAGTGGCGTAGTTTAAAATTCAGATGCGTCTACTTCTTGGTTTTCTTTCGATTTCCCGGTTTGCTTCATTAACAAGCATTTTGTCATGGGCATTTTGTGCTCAATAAGTTTTTCCTCAGACGTTTCTGTCCGATATTATATGTTTTGCTGAGCCAATTCTTGGATGTAAGCTGATACGTAACTTATCTTATTTAGAAATCTGTCTGATTTTTCAGGCCCCGGTCACACAGGCCGGCATCCCCCCTGAAAAGTCAGTGACCAAGTATCTTTGTATATGTCTGTCACATAGCCTTCAGGATGCAGCACAACTGCAGGAGCTCAACATTTTGTAATGTGGCCGCAATTTCAAAGTGCGTGATCATCTATGAGAAGAACTGAAAACCCAAAATTCCAAGGGATAGGCATGTGGCAGGCGGTCACACAGGAATGTAAGGTCACATCCCTCAGTCAGGTTAAAATAGCTCATTTCTATGTTATGAGTAAAAAAAAGGGGCTGTCTGCTAAACAAGGCGCTGTTTATTCATGAGCATGCATTCGTGCAGCTACAGGTTTTATAGCATAAAGACATGAGAGGGCAAGGTAGAAGAAGAGCTGAAATGCTCAAATAAAGTGAAGCACAGGTTAGGGTGGGGGGTGGGGTAGCCTCAATGTGTGCTCCTGTTTGAATTGTTAGGAAGCAGAAATGATACAGGATGTACCATGAGGGAACAGACCTGGGTGTAACATGAGGGAACAGGCCCTAGGGTGGGAAGGAGAGCTTGACAGAGCAGCATGCATCATGAATGCTGCCCGGGTCGTTCCTGAAGTGTGCTACTATAAGCACTGGAAATCAGAGCCTGTTGTATGTAGGACATGGAAAAGCAGTAGGCAAGCACAAGGTAGGGCGGGGGTTGGGGGAGCCAGAATGAATGCTCCTGTTCGTTAAAGGTGATGCAAACAAGTAAGAGAGCTTGGGAAGACACGTCTGCTGTGGGTAGGGCAGGGCATGACTTGGGGAGCAGGCTGGTCCGGGTGAAGAAGGGGGAAATCTACGATGTTCAACGTGAATAATACTAATACACTCAAGAGTATAAATTAATCAATGTTAATGCGTCGTGAAAACTGCGCCGCTAAAATTGGCTGGCGCGTGCCAGGCGGACATGTGGCGGGGTGCACGCATGTGGCGGGGTGCACGCACCGCACAAGGAGTGTAATTTCGCTTTAAATATATATATATATCTAAATGTCTTTGTAATGTTGCAATGGCCCGCAGTGATGAAGATGGGTCCGCGAAAATGGTTTTCACCAGCGTGCTTAGCGCTTGGAATGTTATAGAGCTTTGTTTAACTATATAAATACTTTGTCTGTCATATTAAATGGGCGTGAGCATCAAAAGAGTCAGCTACCTGCAGGTCCTAGGGCCCCATCCGCTGGGTCCCAGGCAAAACTAAGAGCACTTCCCTAGTCTACTTTTTCGAGCTGAATAAGCCTGTCTTGCTTTCAAGAGCTCTAGTGGGCTGTACAAAAAGAGTGTCCAAAAAAGTGTTGAATGGTTCAATGTTAGCGTTCGGCGCCTTAGCAGCTTGCTCGGGCTCGCTGCGCTCGCTTGCCTGTTTAACTTAAGGCGCCTTGTAAATATCCATGTTTTTGACACGTAAGGTCAGCAGTAGTTCAACAAAAAATTAATTGACCAGTGAGCATGAAACACTGCAAGGGGCAGGCACCATCTTTGGATTCACCACTTCGTTTCCTCTGTGAAGGATTGCTAAGCTTGAAAGCTTGTAGACTTGGTACTATCCTGATTGGTTAGAATCAAGTATGGATGCATTGCGCATGCTGTGCGCGCACACGCGCAGCCATGCATAGAGCGCCTGGGCACGCCACTGCCCAGAGCATGTTGCTTGCGCACACCCAGCAGCACACACACAGAGAGCTGTATTACGCATTCCATGTGCGACAGCTGAGCTCGAAGGAGGTGCAAGCAGGGCAACATCAAGCACAGAAGGGGAGCATCCCTATCCTGAACCTTCCACAGGACCCACTCTTCCTTTGACTCCTCCATTTGACCCTGCTTGTGGTGCTGCAATCATCTGATATGTTGAATGCCCCTGCCCAAACACGCGGGAAATTCCCCAGGAAATATCTTATGATGCGCACCATCTGCGGAGGTCTAGGGCAGTTCTGGCGATGTCTGCAATGGCTCAAGGGGTAGGATTATGTGTAGGGGGTTTCAGTCCCAGCCCAAGGGATTGCATGTATTTTTGGCAGGGATTGTGGAAGCACTCATATACGCCACATTCCTTGCTGGGAATGAAACAGGGATGTGGGCAGGGACGAAGTTAGATGTGACCGCCACCTAAGTGTACCGTCAGGATTTGACAAAGTAGACATTTCATACTTGCATGCAATTACTCATACACTTGATTTTATAATAAAAAAGAGCTTCTTCATTGATGACAATGTCGCATTAAGCAACTGTACTCCTTCTCGCAGGAAGTTGAATTTCAATTTTGCTGATGTGCTGATGTGCTGATGGAATGTCATGACCGTTCATGGTGTACTGACCAATGACTAAGGATGGGTAAATAGGGCAGTCCAGTCTGCCATAGAGACTTGCCGAGACTCGTTGTAGATGGGCAGGGCCTAGATGGGAAATTGTTGTTAGAAAGTTGCTTTTCACAGGCGCGTCCCTTGGCCCTGAGAATTTTCTTGGAACTTCAATACAATTAATCAAAAAAACAATTTTAACAGGTTCGGGCATTCCAGAGGCCGGGATGAGTCACAGGCCGTTCTGTCTTCTCCCCCCTTGTTCCACCCTCCTCAATACGACCCTATCAACCTAGCTGCTCAATCCTTAGCATTCTTTTTTATCTTGTTTGGCAAGGAGCTGCAGGCTGGACTCCAGGTTGCCCACAGACAAGTCCTTGTGTTGCAGCAGATGTCAATCAGCTTCTGCACACGCGCCAAAGCAAGCCTTGGGCAGTGCTTGGTGCACATCTGGCCCCAAACTGACCAGTTTCGCTCGCAGACAAGCTGTGGGAGCATGCATAGCAGCTGCACTTTTGGCAAGGGTGCGGAAGCCATGCTTGAAAGCCCATGGGCGCAAGAAGTTGATGCACTGAATGGTGGGGAGTCTGGAGTGCCAGTCCTTAGTGCCTGCTGTTGCCAAGTGCTTTCCTTTTCTTTCTTCTTCCATTCTTTCACATACTTGAAGACACATTGGCAGGGGTGCTAGCTCCCTGGAAGGACTGGTGGCCCATAATCCTGTCAGTCATGTCCAAGCTCACCACATCATCACGCTCCTCATCGCCCCACACCACCTTGTCTCTCTTTATTAATTTATCTTAAAGCATCATGTGTGGATTTGAGGCATTTAAGGGTTTTCTAGCAAATTTGTGCACAATTTCGGCGTTTACCAGTCAAACAGGTGACACTCGTCCCTGTGACGAGGGTCCCCCTCATCCCCCAAATAGTCTCGTCGTCGGCGAGTCTCGGCGAGACCCCTGCCCAAGCTTACCAATGACAGCAAGCATCCTTGAGTGTGGTGGAGGAAAGGGGATTTGCGGAAGATGGGCAAGCACTGCAGCTTTTATGCAGTTAATTAATCTAACCAGGCCGGACCATAAAGGTTAAAAGCATGTAGATGGGCAGTGCTATCGGAACTTCTGTATGAAAGGTCACACTAGGCACAATCGAGTTGTTTGACAAATGCAAGACAAAGGACAACTTAAGAAGCAGGGACGGACCACAAACCGCACTTTTCACTTTTGCGCAGCTCAAATGCAAATGAGCAATCTTACGTGACTGACCAATTAGATTGCTCCAATACCATTCTTATATCAAGACGTTTGTTGCGTACAACAAATGCAATTATGTTAAATGATGCAACTCCACACTTTTCATCCCTCTTCTGACCGCATTTCCTTACTCATCCAGCAACAAGGATTACAATAAAGATATGCACACCTTCTTGACTAAAGTTTTTTCCTCCTCTTCAGCCAGTTGCTTCTCGTCTGCCCAGGCCAGAATTGCTTCCTCAGACACAAGCTCCGCATCATAAATGATTTTCAGCATCTGCAGCGACAGACATTTGCAATTCCCGTGTGATGAACGCGTTGATAATCAATGAGGCATGACAAAAGTGTATGATCAAACATGCTTTCAAATCAGTCAAAGAATACCTGGTTTTTCTTGTCATGGGACAGGGTTAAATTCTGTTGCAAAATTCTTACGGTCAGCATGTAGCAAGTCTACATTGCGCAATCAAATTTCTTCGCGTACAGCAAGCAATGCCTAACTCATGGAAGGCAAAGAAGCACGCAAATGATCCGGAATGTTCTATCTTGCCTATGACCCATCCACGCCTATAAAACCATGCTCAAGGGTTCTAAACAATTGTTTCATAACTTACTAGCTCAAACATCTCTGCAAATGCCTTGCCATTCTCCCCTTGGCTCTCAAACACACCCTCCTCGCTGCAGTACTCTTCAAATGTCAGAAGCAGCTCAACCTGTAGGCAAGTTATATGCAAAAGCTGCATCAAGAAAACTAAACAGGGATTCTAGCAGGCCTATCAGAATTATACTGGGTATACTCAATACATATGCAATGCATAAGCTCAACATGTAATGCAAGTAGGTATCGGCGCATAGCGCTGCATTTTGCTTTGTTTCAGCTGCTACCTGCCAGAACTCCACCTTGCACTCAAGCGAGGTCGAAATTTTGAGAATTTCGACATCAGAATTGGGAGTGAGGTTCAGAAACCTGTGTAATGCCCCCATACAAAAAATGAAACTGGACAGTTAATTCAGTTGAGGCTGCGGGCTTCAAGTAGCCAGATATAGCGCTATATCTGGGACGAAGGTTACACTCCTACCCAAGTGAAAGCATGAGCCTTAGTACCCATTGGCCCTTCATTCCTCCCTTCATGCATAAGATAGCTCTGGATATCACCTTGAAATGCTGCCAGAATAAATGAATGTTACGTTGACAGGTTGGCCCTTCAGATCTGGTGCATTGTGATCTTAAAACACACTTGTGTCGTTTTGCAAATCGGTGGTAGGGGAGCCCAGCAACGCCCAGTGCCAGGTGAAGCTGGTCACTTCCGCCAGAATCAACCACCAGATAAGGCTGGCTCTCGGGTGCACGCACCAGCGTGTGGATACTCTGGCTGCTACTAAAGCCACCCCCTTCCTGCTGTGCCCGGCATTGGCTGCAACCCTTCCCAACCCTTAGGCTGAGCTTTCTGCTGGCTGCAGCTGCTTACAAAGTCACGCTGTACGGCCCCTCCATAGCCGTCCCCTCAACCAGCAAGTGTTACAAGGTAGAAGGGAGGCAAGCTACTTCAGAGGTGCAAAGTGAGAAAGCAATACAGGCAAAACAAGCCATAAATACCCAGTCAACTACCACAACCGACTGTAAATGCAGCATAAATCCGGTGCTGCACAAACCTGGCGTAACAATTCCAAAGAACTCCCTAGCTGTCCACTCTCAAGTGCTGATTGCTGCCCAATGCTGATTCCTCTCCTCTACCGTCTGCTCTTCAAAGTCTTTTGCTGGTGCTGATGCTGGTGCCGATGCTGGGTGCCGATGTTGGTGCTGGCACAGGTGCTGCTACTGCTCGCTACATGGCTGCTTGCATAGAGCTGCTCTCGTGGAATCAACTCACTCAAGCGCAGGACACTCCAGCTTGACGATGGGGACTTCATAATTTATGAAATAGATGCCCATGTGACAATGGTACTTCTTGTGCTGTGCGGGGCTCATTGAAAAGGACTTGATTTGCTGCTTCTGGGCCACTGGCTTCCCGATATTCTTCCTCCTCCTCACCTCATTCTTATCCTCTTCTCTGGCATGCTCCCAGGGGAAAGGGCAAACCCCTGCTGCTTTCAGTGCTTGCCGCACACAATTGTGAAGTTGCATCGTCCTGGGGTTCACGGGGCTGAGGTTGGCTTGCAACATTTGCACTCCATCACACAGCCCCACTCTGGCTTCATCTTCTTTGTAAACCTGTCGTACCACTTCCTAAGGGAACCTGCTGTTGTCCTCTTGAAGAGATCTGCAGGGGTGGCACTGCCTTGGACATGGGCCTGCATGCCATCTGTCCCCAGATTCATCTGTGGCTCGTCTTCGTTAAAGAATACTGCCAGTTTATTTGAATAATAATATTCTAAATTCTTGGGGCCAAGGGGTGAATTCTTAAGTTTTGATTTTGGCATGCCCTATACCTGAAACTTTTAGCAGTATTAGCAAATGCCGATCCCTAAAGGCACTTCCTCCTTTTGAAACGCATGTACATGCGCATTGCAGGTCTTATCAGTAAGGATGGGTAAATAGGGTGGTCCAGTCTGCCAAAGAGTCTCGCCGAGGCTCGCCGAGACTCGTTGTAGATGGGTAGGGCCTAGATGGGGGATTATCGTTAGAACAATGCTTTTTACAGGCGTATCCTTTCGACTGAAAAATTTCATGGTACTTTGATGTAATTAAAGATGAATCATTTTAACAGGATTGGGCCTCCAGAGGCCGGGATGAGTCACATGCTGTTCCGTCCTCTCCCTAACGGTTCCTCCCCCCTCAACTCCACCCTTATCAACTTAGCTGCTCAATCTTTGGCCTTGTTTCATCTTATTTAAAGCTGCAGGCTGGACTCCAGGTCGCCCACACGTAAGTCCTTGTGCTGCAGCAGATATGAATCAGCTTCCGTGCGCGCGCCAAAGCAAGCCTTGAGCAGTGTTTGGTGCACATCTGGCCCCAAACTGACCAGTTACGCTCGCAGACACAAGCTGTGGGAGCATGCATAGCAGCTGCACTGTGGCAAGGGTGGGGAAGCCATGCTTGGAAGCTTCAGCTTAAGCCCATAGGCG
>LKMJ01003405.1_pt1 | contig 14800 bp, 13 predicted proteins | sample 643391 | NCBI WGS metagenome assembly LKMJ01 (sample SAMN04112250, study PRJNA286221) | soda lake metagenome | biome: soda lake; feature: Kulunda Steppe; material: water; isolation source: sample PL-Br10 brine of Picturesque Lake | place: Russia: Kulunda steppe | collected 2010-07
AACGGCAATAAATGAGGAAAAAGACTCCCCCACCCACTAAGAGTACAAGAAGCGGAGTCCCCCAGGCGTAATTAGTAAATGTTATAATAAATTCTTCTAATCGTTCCAGTGGGTTACCTCATTTTATTTTTTTCTGGTATAGTGAATGTAGTCGATATCAGGTGGCTTAATATCACACTTTCTGAGAAAAATTGAAATTTGGGCCCGATGATGCTGACCGTGTATGATCAGATGCTGGCAAATTTGCCATAAGGAGTTATTGAAATCAATGCCACTTGAGTTATTGTAGAAGATTTCAGAATCGAGGTTAACCTCATGATCAGCAATGAGGTCCAACCATTTTTTATGAGCTTTTCTTGCATGTTTTTTAATATCTGCGAGCGGATACTCTGTCCACGTTAGCACTGAATTATCAGAGCTGCCTATTACTCTGTTATACCATATTTCCTGCGCATTTATAATATGTGAAGTAAATGCTGCGCATGCAGACAGCTCGGAGAACGGGGCTTCTTTAATGAACAGATTCGTCAGTTTTCGGGTGCACCACAAATCGAACTGAAAAAGGTGCTGGAGTTTTTGCCGGTCGGTCATTGATACATATTAGATTCCAAAATACCTGGATATACCGCTTAATATAAACTGCACACTGATAGCCAGCGCTATAAAACCCATAAGCCTTGTCATAACATTCAACCCTACAGAGCCTATATAATTACCAAGAAATGGTGCAAGCCTGAGGATACCGTAGGTAACGGTAACTACCAGGAAAATAGAAACAGCATTGATCAAATAGTCGGGAGCCCCATCTGCCTGTGTGGCAAACCCGATAACAACAGCAATGCTCCCCGGACCGGAAAGCAACGGAAGTGCAAGCGGACTAAACGAAATATCCTCTTTTTCCATGGCGGCAGCCTCATCTTCTTCCGTCAGTTTTTTACCCGATTTTTCCGGGTTTAACATCGAGTAAGCCGCCCGCATAATAATCAAGCCACCGGCTATACGAATTCCGGCCAGGGAAATCCCAAAAAAGCTGAGAATAAATGTTCCAATGAGCAAAAATGTGATTAACACCCCGAACATATAAATACTTGCTTTTTGTGCAGTCTGTATCCGTTCTCTTTCATTAAAACGATTCGTTAGCGAAAGGAATAACGGTATGACTGCCAGCGGATTTACAACTGAAAAAAGAGATGTAAAACTTGCGAATAAAAGACCGGCCACGCCCATTAGCGCAGCCGTGTGCTCTGGAACTGAGTTAGCAATAATTTCAAACATAGCCACAAAGATAGGCAGGATTTAAACCATTTTGAACCCTGTAATTTATTTTATTTTTGAGTCCTGAAGCCAGCTTTCTTCTTCAAAAAAATGGGCTATGCTAATTTTTTTGAGAACTACTTTCCTCAATATGCTCTGCAATGTGATTGGCATGTACGCGCGTATTCTCAATAAACAGCCGGCTGGTATCCATTCCGCCGCAAACAACACCGGCCACATACATGCCTTTCCGGTTTGTTTCAAGAGTTTTATCGTGATAGACAGGCATCTTTACATCATCCCTGGTTAGTTCGATGCCCATTTTTTCCATCAGATCAAAATGGGGCTGATATCCGGTCATGGCCAGCACAAAATCATTAGCTATTGTTTTAATGCCTTTCGGTGTTTCGATATCTACTTCATTTTCTCTGATTTCGAGAACTTTTGAATTAAAATACCCGGTAATAGAGCCCTCCTTTATCCGGTTTTCTATATCTGGCTTTACCCAATATTTAACAGACTCTTTAATCGTGTCATATTTAACCAGTATAGATACATTTGCATTACACCTCCAGGTTTCAAGCGCTACGTCAACAGCTGAATTTCCGCCACCAACTACCAGCACATTCTGCCATGCATACCGGTGCGGTTCATCGTAATAATGGAAAACTTTGGAGAGATCTTCTCCGGGTACATTCATCTTTTTTTCTTTTCCGTAAAACCCGGTTGCAAGTACTACTTTTTCAGCTCTGTAAGAATCTTTTTCAGTAATCACTTCAAAATTACCGTCACTGCCGTTTACATCCTCAACTTTTTCGTAAAGATTTATATCAAGTTCGTAATGTTCGGCCACTCTTCTGTAATATTCAAGCGCCTCTTTACGGGTAGGTTTTGGTCCGTGTGAGATAAAAGGAATATTGCCGATTTCAAGCCTTTCAGAGGTAGAAAAAAAGGTCATATTTACAGGATAATTATATAGCGAATTAACAATGCACCCTTTTTCAATAATTTTAGCGCGAACCCCTCTTTTTTTAAGTTCAATTGCTGTTGCAAGCCCGATTGGACCGGACCCGATTATAATTACCATAAAAATTCTATTTAATACTCTGATTTAATATTTGCGTGAGTTCTAAGATACGAACCACAGCTGAAAATCATTCCAAATAACTTATCTCAACCACTCAGAGAGTGTAATCGATTCTTGATTTTCTTCATCTCCTCCTCAAAATAGTAAGCAACGGTATTATTGAGCCATCCGGGCGGAAGACTCCAGAAACCAACATGGCCGCCTTTATCCGTAAAACAAGATGTTAAATTTGGGTTCCCGGTAATTACACCTGTCGGCGTCCATTTAAACGGGCACATCGGATCATCTTTACTGTGAATGATTAAACAGCTTGTTTGAATCTGATCCATAAAAAACCCGCTTGAACAGCTCCTGTAGTAGTCATCAGCATCAGCAAATCCGTGAACAGGAGCCGTAATCTGATCATCAAAATCATATAATGTTGAACCGGTAAATTCCGGAAGGTCGGGAAATTTCTTCCGTTTTTGATTCAGCTTATCAACCAGTGTTTTCAAAAATCTAATGGAGTAAATTCTGTTTATACCTTTTTCAAGATTCAGAGATCCTTTTCGCAATTCAAAGGGTGTTGATATGGCCACTGCTGATTCAACCGGATGATCTTTCCCGTACTTTTTTAGATAATTAAGAATAATGCTCGCTCCAAGAGAAAATCCGGCCGTTAAGAGCGGAGCATTGGGATACCGGGATTTAACCCATTCAAAAACAAGATTTGGATCTTCTGTTTCACCGGAGTGATAAAAACGCCTGCTAAGATTCATTTTTGAACCGCAGCTCCGAAGATTTACGGCAACAACATTACACCCGTTTTGGATCAGTACTTTGGCAAGTCGTGTAACATAGTATCTCCTTGAATGGCCCTCAAGACCATGAAAAAGCACAACTACCGGCCCATCAGGATTTTTATCAAGAATGTCCAGCTCAATAAAATCACCGTCAGGGGTATCGATGGTTTCCCGTTCATATTCCACAAATGGTGATGTAAACAACAGAGAGCAGAGTATGGTGTGTCCGTGCCCGTTAATGCACCAGGGAGCCGGCTTAAAATCAGTGGATTTTAAATATTTCATAGAACAAAATATAATAACCCTTTATGAACCTTTTCACATCCATTTGTGCGTTTTCTGTGTTTTGTAAATAAAATCATTCAAGAAATTGGAGATCACATTGTGTATAATTTATTGATCATAGTACCCTGAAATATTTAAACAGTTTGTATGAGTCAGCAATCACAGCGATACCCGGTAAAACGAATTGCAGCCATTGATTTAGGTACGAATTCATTTCATGCTGTTATCGTCGATGTATATTCAGACGGCAGTTTTTACACTATTGACAAGCTAAAAGAGATGGTTTTACTGGCAGAAAAAGGTGTTGCGGATCGCTTATCTGATGCGGCAATGGACCGCGGGCTGGAAGCGCTGAAAAAAATTAAAACGTTGTGTGATCACCAGGGAGCGGAACAAATTCTGGCCTATGCAACGAGCGCAATTCGGGAGGCAAAAAATGGTGGGGAGTTTACACAGCGCGTTATCGACGAAGTTGGCGTGAAAATCCGGGCCATACCCGGCAGGCTCGAAGCGGAATTAATTGGCCTTGCCGTGCAGCACGGCATTCAGCTGCCGGATGATCCTTCTCTGATTATGGACATCGGGGGAGGAAGTGTGGAGTACATTCTGGCTGATAGAAACAGCTTCTATCATCTGTCCAGTAAAAAAATTGGTGTTGCACGAATGACCGCTCGATTTATAAATCACGACCCAATTTCTGAAAAAGAAATTTCAACACTGATTGAACACTTCAGAGAGAATTTAACGGATGTGGCACAGGCTTTTGCCCAGCACAGGGGAGCCGATTTAATTGGATCTTCCGGTACGATGGAAAATATTGGCCTGATGATATCATATATGAATGAAAAATCGCCAAATCTTTCCGTAAATGAACTCAAATTCACCGCGAAAGAGTTCTTTGATTTTTACGATAAAGTAATCGGGATGAATGCCAAGCAAAGAGCCAAACTTAAAGGCCTCGACGAAAAGAGGATTGAGTTGCTGCCGGCCGGGCTCGTTCTTGTTAAATATATTTTGCAAACGTTTGGAATTAAGGAGGTAAAAATATCAGCCCAGGCGTTGAGAGAGGGTATTATTATCCGTTACATACAAAAAGAGCTTAAAGATTTAAGCAAAGCCCCGATTGTGGAGGATCCCCGAAAACGGAGCGTACTGGAACTGGTAAACAAGTGCGACTGGCACGAAGCTCATTCAAGGCACGTCGCGAAACTATCACTGCAAATATATGATGAATTCAAAGACGAGCTTGGCCTTACCGATCAAGACAGAGAACTGCTGGAATATGCCGCCTGGATGCACGACATAGGGTACTACATTTCTCATCGCAAGCACCACAAACATGCGCTTTACATCATCAGAAATTCTGATTTAATGGGGTTCAAAGAGGATGAAATAGAGATAATGGCAAATGTAGCCAGGTATCACAGGCGGTCAACCCCAAAAAAGAGGCATCCACACTTTAAACATATGAGCCCGGAAAATAAAGAGAGAGTAAAAAAACTGTCAGGCATTATACGAGTTGCTGATGGCCTGGACCGCAGTCACTATCAAAATGTTAGAGGACTGGATATTGTAAAAGAAGAGAAAACAATTACCATAAAAATTTCTACAGAGGCAGACCCTCAGCTTGAAATTTGGGGGGCCATGCGAAAAAGCTCACTATTTGAAGAGGTGACTCAAAAAAAACTTCAGATTGAATCCGTTGAACAGTACGCGCCAGTTTTCAATTAGCTGCTCTTCTGACTTTCTGCCTTTTTCAGTTGTTCCTTTAGCTTTTGAACGTATTCATACCGTGCTTTTATGCCTGCTCTATTCCCGGTAATAGTTCCGATAATACATCCGAGGGCAACAATCAGCAGAATAACGATACTGTAATTTCCATATCGTTCTATGAAAAAAATGACCCACAAAGCCGGCGGCAAATAGATGATAAATGCCAGACCCATGTGCGAGTTTGTGGGTGCCGGCACTTTTCGGATATATCTTTTAACGGCTGCATAGGTAAGATTAAAATAGATAAATCCAAATCCCAATAATATCAGTATACCAACCCAGCCCGGTTCAAGGGCAAATTCTAAAAACCTGTTTGTAAACATAATGATTGCAAGTGAAATCATCATGGTCCAGGTGGCATAGGCAAAAAATCGTGCTCCGTCCTGCATATTGTCTGAAACTTTTTGGTCTGATTAAACAAGTAAATGTACGGCTGTTTATATCTCTTTTCATGGATAAATCCGGGGGATATTTTACCGGATCAGAACTGAGGCCTTCTTCCTGTTGGCGATGAACTTCTTTCAAGGTTATTAAGGCCGGGCAATTTTTGGAACAGACTCTGAATTTGCCCGCTTGAGAGCGAAAGCCTGAAGAAATAGTACTGAAAATCCCCGAACGGATTAAACTGGAATGACAAATCCCAGCAAACCATCGAGCGGCGCAAACTGAACTGTGATGGAGTCAGTTCTTTTTCGATAAAATCGTACCCGATACGGGTGTTAACGCTCCATTTCGGCGTCAGGTTGAACCTAATATTATTAGCATTCAGAACCGCCGATTTTCGCGCATCTTGCCCAAACTGATATGTCCAACGGTAACTGAAATCGAGCCCAACACTCCAGGGTGAACTTGGGTTTTGAATGGGTTGAGTATTAAAACGGCTATCCACCGGGCCAAAAAATCTTTGGTCATACGGATCATAAGGCCTGTACGGCGGAGTGGATACCCGAACCCCACGTCCCCCACCGCTAAAAGAAGTAGACATACTGAACCGGTAATTAAGCGGCTGAAGGATTTTATCGGTGTCCCTCCAGATAAAACGGTCTATGGTTTGTCCGTTTTCATTGCGTGAATAAAACGAGTACGATGCACTGGCCTGAAACCGCAAGCCATCCACAACACTTGAGGAAAGAGATACATTTACATTACTGAAATTGAGGCTGTCTGCGGCAAAATTATAGCTCGAATTAACAGATAAATTATCGATCAGCCGTAAATTTGTTGATTGAACTTCGCCGGTGGTGTCTCTGCGAACGCGTTTTGTTTCCAGAATATTTGTGAATCCGAAAGACAGAGTACGCTGCTCCCCGGCAGACGGGCCGCCAAGTAAAGCTCCCTCAAAAATAGAATATTCCTGTGTGTTTCCGAGAGTATCTGATTGCGTTTCGCGGTAAAATCCCCATCTTTCATCAGAAAAATCCGGACTGTAACTAAAACTCATGTTTGGCCTTACGGTGTGCCTTAATCCCTCAAAATTCCCAATACTCATCTGCGAAATACCGTAAAAAGTGGTGGAGAAATTCAGACTGGTTGAAAATTCCCTTGCAGCCTCAAACCCCCTCTGCTGGAATGTTTCAAGCCGATTCTCTTCCACGTTCAGTTCCTTTCTAATCGTAGTAGGATACCAGTATTCCGTAAAATCTAAATTAGCACTAACGTTCATAAACTGGCTGGGTACAAGCTGGCTTGCGCTTACTTGAGCGCGCTGTACAAATCCGTACTGAATATGTCTGTCGTCACCGGTTGCTTCGCGGTGCAGGGATGGATCGAACAGGGCATCATACCAGTTTACCTCGGCCGAATCTCTGTCAATTGGCGCGAAATTATACTGAGTACGAAAATTATTACGGTAATTTACAGATATCCTCTCGTACCAGCTTTCTTCTCCAATTCCCGGACTGCTTGATGCAAATGGTGAAAATTGTCGCAGCGAGAAACTCGCCTCAGGACCCGTTAATCTTGTCGTATTTGTATTGAACTGCTGGTTCAGATTTGAGGTAACACTAAAATTGTACAGGCCTTCGGGGTGGCTATACCGGTATGAAACACGGGACGTACTGCTGGTTTGCGCCCGTTCATCAAGATCAAAAGAGTTACGCTGAAAGAAATCAGCACTTCTCAGATTAATGTTCGCTGAAAGATTAGCATAGGGCGAGAGCTGCTGATCGTGCGTTAAAGAAAGCCGCTTGGTAACCGTTTCGGTAAAGTTCGGATCTGTGGGTTCAAGTCCTCTTTCGCTGGAGTAACCAAGAACCAGGTTACCATTAAAACTACCCGTTTTTCGATATTGAAATCTTGACTCGTTAAAAAATGTCCCTGATGTGAAGACATCAAACGAGGTTTGAGCCGTGAAGTAGTCATTAAAGTATTGAAACCACCCGAAATTCTGAAGCCCGATACCCCTGGTGGAAGTATTCTGAAACGCATACGTAGGTTCCAGAAGGCCGGACCTTCGCGTTTCAATACCGGCCGGCACATATCCGAACGGAAAAATTAACGGATATGGAATATCAAGTATGTAGAGTTGTGCATTCGTAAAAAAGATTTCTTCTTCATCAACAACCTTCATCCGTTGTGCCCGGATATAATAATACATATGATCTGGCGGGCACGTTGAATAGATGCCGTCTTCAATGAATACTTCATTCCTCGAAACATTTTTTACCTGAGTACCAATCAGGTAGCCATCATCAATTTGAATCTCAGCAGCTTCAAATTTTCCTTTTTCCGTTTCATAGTTAAAAAGTATTCTTGTACTTCGTAAATCTTTTCCGTTTTGTTTTAGCACAGGATAAGACAAGGTATCCTGAGGTGATGAAGCCTGTGCCTGTACCTGGTTCATGTTTAAATCGAGTTCAATGGTTCCGGCATCGAGTTCACCATTGGTATGTTTTACATTTCCGGCTCCATATAAAAAAGCAATTCTCTGTTCCCGAAAATTAAATGTAAGCGAATCCCTGGCCTGGAAATTTACTGCATCTTCGGCCGTCTGACGTTCAGCCCTGCGAGAACCCGGTGCCTGAGAAGCTGTATCAAAGCCGCTGCCGCCGCTAATTTCCGGCGGGGTTTGAGATGTTGGCAATGTATCCGTATCAACAGCTTCAGGCTGAGCCTGGATGGTATCAGGAGCTGCCGGCCGGAGAGTATCGGGCACGGCCTGAGAAAATACGGGACTGCCGGCCCCAAAGACTACAAGAAGCAAAAGCGTACTGCAGAAACGTAATAAAGTGGTTTTATGTAGGCTTGGTTGCATGCATGAAGCTTATCAACGCAACTCTTCAAATGCAAGACTGGCTGCTCCGAGAAGTGCTGCATCATTTCCGAGTGATTCATATATAATTTCGAAGCCTTCACGAAAAGGCGGCATCAAATATTCTGTTGCTGTTTCAAATGCTGGCTTTAAGATAAAATCACCTGCTTTTGCCACACCGCCACTCACTACAATTTTCTTTATATCCAGTATGTGGATATAGTTTACAATTGCAAACCCCAGCTTTTGGCCGGTTTTTTTTAGAATTTCAATTGCCAGTTTATTTCCTTTTTTAGCTTCGTTGTAAAGATCAACGGGTTCAAGCTTGTCAAAGTCTTTAGAAAATTTATGGTAAAGCGGATTATCTGAATTTTGCCTGATTTTATCGGCGGCATAACGGCTCAAAAAACGCTGCCCCAAGTATGCTTCTATTCCGCCGCGGGTGTTACTGTTTGATAAAGGGCCATGGTAATTAATAATTACGTGGCCAAGCTCGGCCGCCATGCCGGTAGTGCCCCTGTAAATTTTATTTTTAAATATTATTCCGCCGCCAACGCCCGTACCGAGAGTAAGCATTATAAAACTATCGTGTTTTTTTCCTGCTCCAAAACGAGCAGATCCGAGAGCGGCAAGATTTGCATCGTTTTCAATCACGCAATCCAGTTTTGTGCGCTTTTTTATCTCTTTCGATACATTTTCAACTTTCCAGCCGGGCAGATTTGGCGGATTTCTAACGGTTTGCCGGTCCAGGCTTACCATTCCGGGCAGCCCCATCCCAATTCCAATAGGCTTACACGGGTGTTCTTCTAAAAGTTCATCAGCTGCTGCTGCAATGCGGTCAAACACATGCTCTTTCCCCATTTCAGCATATGTTGCAATTGAAATAGTATGTAGAAACCCTTTTTTGTCATCTACCAGGGCAGCTTTAATGTTTGTTCCCCCTAAGTCAATACCAATGGCTATCATGTACAGGTTGTTTTTATTTCAAAGAAATATGAAGATAAGGAAATTTGATTAATGCAGAATGGAGTGAATTTACTCAGCCGGCTTAATTTTATAAACCGTTTCGTTTGGTTTGCGCATGCCGTAATCTTCGCGGGCAATTTTTTCCAGTAAATCGGGATTTTTTTCGAGATCATTTATTTTACTTTCCAGCTCAATTGTTTGCTTTTGATACTGCTCGGTGCGCTCAATTAAGTCGTTTTTCTTGAGCTCAAGCTGCACTTTAGTGAGCAAACTGTACGTATCGAAAAAAAGAAACCATACGCCCACAAATCCAATTAACATGGATACAAGTATCGATCTCTTCCAGTTTAGCGGATTGTAAATGTTCGAATTCATAGGTCTGCATTGATATTTCCACGAAATTACTTAAATAAATGGCGGAAACAAAAGCATTTCAACCTTCAGAGAGCAAGTAATTATTAAAAGTCACTCAATTATAAAAATGTTATCTTATACAAAACAATTCTACTGATTAAAGAAGCTTTATTTGGTTAATATGAATATCCGACGGCTCGCTACTCTGCTCATCTTCATTACTATTTTTATTTCATGTACGGGGCCCGAGCCCCTCTCCACTGATGACCATCAAAGGACCGATCAGCGTCCGGATACAAGTACCGTGGAATGGGTGGAAGTGTATTTTAATATGCCCGTTGATGAAACCGTAGCCAAAGAGGGAAACCGGGCAAATGATAATGCCGACCTGCTCAAAACCCTCACCGATCTGATTGACAGTGCGAAATACACGGTAGATCTGGCCATTTATAACCTTGAAAATCACAAAGTAGGGGAAGCTTTAGTGCGTGCAGCTGACCGCGGCGTAAGAGTCAGAATTGCCACGGATCATTACAACCGATTCCGTAATCAGGAAAGAGGTGAGCGCATCTGGAATATGCTGAGAGATGCAGGAATTTATTCCATCGATGATGCAGGTGAAGTTTTTCATCCGGATGGTTCCGTAACGCGATCTTCGCTACCGGGCGCCAGTTATGATATGCATCATAAATTTGCTGTTATTGATATCATCAGTGACGATCCAGATGATTATTACGTCTGGACAGGCTCTATGAACCTGACCTACACCGGCCCTATCAATACAAACAACACCATGGTAATAAAAGACAGCGGTATTGCCAGAGCGTATCACAACGAATTTACTCAAATGTGGGGCGGCGACGGCGACAAGCCTAATGCAGAACAGGCTCGTTTCCATAAGGACAAAAGATATGTAGGCGAACGGGAATTTTTTATAGACACCACTCGTGTAGAATTGTATTTCGGCCCGATTAACCGCGATCGCACTAAGCCGTCTATTGGAGCCAGGCTAAACGAATTAATAGAACAGGCTGAACATGATGTAAATTTTGCTGCATTTGCAATAACCCCCGATATACCGATGAGCCAAACTATGTGGGAGAGATCATTGAGGGAAGGGTTAACGCTCCAGGGTTTAATTGATCCGCGTTTTTATGGACGGTACAGAAATACGGGAGCAATCTGGGCATCACCGGAAGCGCAGTCAGGGAGCCGGAATATTCGAAGGGCTAACGAAATGCGTACCCTTCATCAAAAAGTACTCCTGATTGATGTGACCAAACCGTTTGAAAACAACAACGGCATAGCGGCTGCCGGATCATACAATTTCTCGCGCAATGCAGAAGAAAATAACGACGAAAACATTCTCATTTTCCACAGTCCATATATCGCCAACCTGTTTTACCAGGATTTTATGGGAGCTATGAATCGGGCTACCGGTCTGGCCGATCCACCCATTCCCCGTATTGAACATGAAAAATGGTACAGAGTTACAGAAGTACATGACGGCAGCAGGTTTGATATAGAAGTCATGCCCTTTTTTGGGTATCCGGTGCGGTTTTTAGGTGTTCAGATGCCTCGTATTTATGCCGCCCAAGACTCCTCTGAATTCCATTCAGCAGAGGCTGCTGAATATTTAACCAACTTAATTGAAGGGAAAGAAGTAAGACTTTACGGTTATGACCTGTTTACTCCCGAATCAAGGAATGGTGCCTACATAAGTTATGTGCAGGTTAGAAATGAAGACGGCACCATAAAGGATGTGAACAGCAAGATGTTGAGACAGGGTTTTGGCGAATGGGTGCCCTACTACCGCCAGTATCCCGATTCTATTGAGGCCTATCAGCGGTATGAACAAATTGCCCGTGAAGAAGGAAGAGGGATGTGGGCTCAACCTGACAGTGTGGGAACGAAAATTCCAAGGGTTGATACCAGTGATGATGTGTTGCAGGTGGAATATCCGATTGATTTGAATCTGGCTGACGACTCAATATTACAGGCACTTCCCGGTATCGGGCCTACACTGGCGGGAAGAATTATTGAATTCAGAAATCAAATGGGAGGATTCTCAGATATTGAAGACCTGAATGATGTAAGGGGAATAGGGCCGGTAACTATGGAGAGAATACGTCCGTTAATTACAGTTCAAAGATAAAACAACCACATAAAAAAATAACCCCTACCGGGTATCAGCCGATAGAGGTTAATCAAGAGAGAATCATTAAATTTGTTTTGAGCCGTAAACGTGAATCGGGAGGGGCTCGAACCCTCGACCCACGGCTTAAAAGGCCGTTGCTCTACCAGCTGAGCTACCGATTCAGATGCCATCTTTCAAAGACTTTGAAGATAAGGCATTCTTTGAATGAAAATCAAACATTCTAAATCAGTTTTTTATATTTAAGAAGTTTTAACACATTTCAGGTGTTGCACGCGCCTGCTTTTATCTACAACGAATTTTTACTCAACAACATATAATATAAATCATATTAGTCTATGGCTACAATATTCTCAAAAATAATTGATGGAGAAATTCCCTGTCATAAAATTGCGGAAAATGATCATCACATTGCTTTTCTTGATATTAACCCTATTGCCGAAGGACATACGCTGGTTGTTCCCAAAAAAGAGATTGACTACCTTTTCGATCTGTCCGATTCCCTGCTGGGAGAAACAATGATTTTTGCCAAAAAAATTGCCGAAGCGTTAGACCGCTCGCTTTCACCAATCCGCACAGGCGTAATTGTTGAAGGGCTGGAAGTTCCGCATGCACATGTTCACCTTGTCCCCATTTACAAAGAGCGGCAGGATGTTTCGCTCCGAAATAAAGTTGAAGTTTCAGAAAAACGAATGAAAGAAATTGCAGAAATCGTGGCAAAAGAGGTTCGTCTATGAAAATGATGATTTTAAACGGCCCGAACCTGAACCTGCTTGGCCAGCGCGATGAAGCAACGTACGGATCAGAAACGCTGAATGACATCCAGGAAAAACTAAAGAAATCGTATCCTGAAATTGCTTTCATTTTTATTCAGAGTAACCAGGAGGGTGATCTGATTGATGCCCTGCATTCAGCGCGGTCGGGCACCATCGATGCACTGATAGCCAACTGGGGAGGCTTTACTCATACCTCTGTGGCCATTCATGATGCACTGGAACTTTTAACAATCCCTAAAGTGGAAGTTCACATATCGAATATCCATGCCCGCGAAGAGTTTAGAGAGAAGTCAATAACCGGGCGGGCTGTTGACGGTATCATTACCGGGTTTGGCATAAATAGTTATCTTCTCGGAGTTGAAGCCGCCCTGCAACAGATAGCGAAAAAATAACCTGTGCAAAAACTCAAAGAACTCTTTTCCGATACGCTGATTTATGGTATCAGCAGCGTACTTGCACGGTTTATTAATTACCTGCTTGTTCCGCTCCATACGGGTGTTTTTAATACGGCCCAATATGGAATTATCGGGCTGGTTTATGCTGCCATCGCGTTTCTGAATGTGGTGTTTACTTTTGGAATGGAATCGGCCTACCTGCGTTATGCTGAAAATCGAAAAGAAGCTCCCCACGTTTTTAAAACCCTTCAGGCCGCCCTGCTGATATTTGCATCACTTCTGTGTGCTCTGCTTTATGCATCCATGCCGTGGCTCATGCCGCTGCTCAACCTACAGCCGGAAACCTCCGCCATCTTTTTGCTGATGCTGGGCATCCTCTGGTTTGATACGTTATCCATCGTGCCAATGGCAGAATTACGCCTGATGCGCCGGGCATATCTCTTTGCCGCGTTAAAAACACTGAACGTTCTTATTAACCTGGCGCTGAACTTTTACCTGATCCTCGGTCTTGGCTTTGGAATTGAAGCGGTGTTTATTGCTAATCTTGCCGGCTCATTTGTGATGACCATCCTGGTATGGATTGCAACGGCTGATCTGCTGAAAGGTTCATTCAGCAAACAGTGGATGAAAACAGCTTTTGAGTTTGGATGGCCATTTGTTCCCTCCGGTATCGGTTTTGTGATCAATGAGATGCTGGACAGGTTTCTGCTTAACGGCATGGATCCTGCCAATGCTGAGCGGCTTTACGGTGCTGGTACTACCCCGGAAGATATTGTGGGGATTTACAATGCCTGTTACAAGCTGGCGGTTTTCATGCTGCTGCTTGTGCAGATGTACCGCATGGCGTGGCAGCCCTTTTTTATGCGTCATGCTAAGGATGGAGATTCTCGCCTGCTATTTGGAAAGGCCTTTATCTGGTATAATGTATTTTCGGCATTGCTTTTTATGGGTGTGGCTCTGCTCAAAGAGCAAATTGTGGCGATTCCGATTCCGGGCACCGAAGCTACCCTGATTGACAGCGCCTATTGGGGCGGACTGGAAATTGTGCCGTTTTTGCTTTTGGCATACTGGTTCCACGGGTGGTACATCAATTTTTCATCGGGAGTTTTCATCAAAGAAAAAACGCGGATTTTTTATAAAATCACCCTGATGGGCGCAGCCATAACGATTATTGCAAACCTTGCTTTGATTCCATTTTTCGGGATGGTGGGTTCTGCGGCTGCCACTCTGATGAGTTACGGAGCCATGGCAATCACGCTCGGGATTTACAGCAAAAATGTTATGAATGTGCCCTACCGTCTCCCCGAAAGTTTTGGTTTGATGGCCATTATAGGAGCATTGGTTATTTCCGAAACATGGATATCCGATTTACTGAACACAGGAGAGATATTGACGAAAGGCCTGATACTGCTTGTGGGTGTCATACTAACAGCAATCTATCTATTCACTCTGTTGAAAAAACCAGACTTTCAAGAAACTTTGTAAGGATCTGGTTAAAAATGGCTCTTACTTATAGGGGGGTGAGTCTTACTCGAAATTCAAAACCCTGAACATACCAGGCGTTCCGCTGGAACGCGAACAAGGTGGGCGTAAGATTCGTAGGTACCGACCAAGCATCCCTACGGGATGCGGCCAGTGGGTTCAGCGTTTCTACCGGTCATGAATTTTTGATATCTGCAAATAAATAGGCACTCACCGGATGAATTTTGTAACCTGTAAACAA
>LKMJ01003406.1_pt1 | contig 14798 bp, 23 predicted proteins | sample 643391 | NCBI WGS metagenome assembly LKMJ01 (sample SAMN04112250, study PRJNA286221) | soda lake metagenome | biome: soda lake; feature: Kulunda Steppe; material: water; isolation source: sample PL-Br10 brine of Picturesque Lake | place: Russia: Kulunda steppe | collected 2010-07
ATGTGAGACATGTGAGGCACAGTCACTGACATGAGGCACGTGAGGCATAGTCACTGATGTGAGGCATGTGAGGCACAGTCACTGATATGAGGCACGTGAGGCACAGTCACTGATGTGAGGCACGTGAGGCACAGTCACTGATGTGAAGCATGTGAGGCACAGTCACTGATGTGAGGCATGTGAGGCACTGTCACTGATGTGAGGCACAGGGCAGTCCTGTTGCTCTTGTGGCTTGGCGCGGCCCACCCAAGGCCATGGCTGTGCGCGTGCCTGACTCCTTTTGAGGTCTTGTTCAGCCAGTAACTGCTTGGAAAAGCCAACCCCCAGTTCCCACCACCGCCGTGCAGCTGCTGTCCCGGTCCCAGCCCCTGCCACACCTCTAGCCGCCGCGGTGCAGCCTCCCTCACAAACCTAGCCACTGTCACAGCTCTAGTACCGCAGCCACCACTCCTCTGGCCCTGCGAGCGCACCTGTAAAGGGGATGGCCACCGAGCCGGGGCCAGCCATGGTGGCCTTGCGCAACGCGCACAGTACACGCATGCACATGCATGCTGCAGCCACACCACCCCTCTGCCCCTCTAGACCTGCACTGCACACCTCAGGGACAGTCATCGTGCCGGCCTCGTATGAGATGCGCGTCTCGCTGGTCTTGCCCGCATACGCGGGACGCCGCACAGGGATGGGAAGGCCGTTGGGGCCCAGCGGGATGAGGGGCGCATTGGAGCCGGTGGACATGTGCGACTCGCTGGTCTTGCCGGCGTACGGGTTGTGCCTGACCGGCGCAGCGCCGCCCTGTGGCGGGTGAAACGCGTTGTGTGCACTTGTATGCGTGTGTACATGCACTTGCATGTGTGTGCATGCATGTGTGTGAGTGTGTGTGCTCATTATGTGCGCTCGTGAGCTTTTGCCATTCCTGCATGATGCTAGGTGCAATCCCAGGCCAACCCCAGTAACCTTGACCCCACATGCAGCCGTCGGAAACGGTGGGTGCATGGCACGCGCTTTTGTGTTGCTCTGTTTTGAAGATGATAAGGAAAAACGTCCTTGCAGGTGGGCAGAGGAGGTGTTGCCCCGCTCAGGTAGTGTAGAATATCCAAGGGACTTCTAGCCTTGCAGCCCTTACAGCATGGCTACTCACCAATGCCACACGTACTGTGCCCAACAGACACTTGCTGCGTGGCAGGCCAAGCAGCCCACGCAAGCACGCACTCACACATCCACACATGCATACACACACCTTGCATGGCACGTGCATCACATGGCTATCACCACCACCACTCAAATCAACTTCAATTTCCAGCACCCGTACGGTCTATGCACGAACCTGGACAATGCCCTCCTGCCGGTGCACCACATGGCTGTAGGACCCAATGTGGGGGCCACCATGGCGCATGCCAGCAGGGAACCTGTCGCCCTCAATGTTTGTGGAGATGCCCTGCAACAGATGCAGGGGCGTGTGTGCTGTGGTGGTGGTGGTGGTGGAGATGGTGTGTGTGCATGTGTGTGTGTGCGTGTGTGTGTGAGGTGTGAGATTTCCGCTTCAGGGAGGCACTGGACAACAGCCTAGGAGGTGACCCTGGGGGCATGGCCCATGCTGCATAAGCCATGAGGCCCAAACAAAGCTGAAGGTTGTGAGATGCATTGTGAATCCTAAATAGCAGAATGTGCCACCCTTTCACTTGCAAATGAATGAAATAGACACACAAGTCACTCTGCAGGTGATACCTTAGGCCTTGTACTCCTTCTTCCTCTTTGTCAAACCGAGCAAGCTTCAAGGGACTAGCACTCTCATACATTGAGTATACCAAACCACCCCATCATAAGCTTGACCTTATTTTGCTGCTTTGCTCAGCCCTTGGTGCCCTTCTTTTCCCTCTATGGTCCCCTGAGTCACTTCCTGACTTGCTGCTTCCCGAAGCACTAGGTGCTCTCCCTTTCCATGTGGTTCCCGTGAGTCACTTCCCAACTCCCCGCAACTGCCCAGCCCCTCATTGGACACATGGCAATCTTACACGTCCACACCCCCGCATTGCTTGGTCCCTCCATGCTCACCTTGAGCCACTTTCCATCAAAGAACAGGCTCTGCATGCTTGACCTGACCCCCTTTGCCCTTCACAGAGAGGGCTCAGCACGTTTACACCGAACCCTTGTCCCCTTCTGGAGCCACCCTGCACGTTTCCCCGAACGCTTCACTCCTCAAACCCTGAAAAAACAGGCTCCGCTTTTGTTTCCTGGCCAATGTCATGACCAAAGCCGCCACGTACCGCAGGGCCGAAGGAGATATTTGACTGCGCGGCCTTTGATTCCACGTGTCTCCTCCCAAATGGCCGCTCACTCCCCGCAATTAGGCCGCTTGTGCTAGGCTGCAGGGCAAACCAGCAGCAGCAGTGCAGATGTGGCATACCACTCATACCAGCAAAAAGTGAGACTCCCCTTCATCATTCCATGCTGGGCCTTCAAGCTGAAAGCACATCAAGCAGCCCTGAGGGCCTCCGCTTTCCCCAGGAAAAAACTTAGTGGGGCCTAAATCCCAGGACCCAAGGTTCCTTGATACAGCAAATTTGCTGCACACTCTCAGCCAGGCCAGAAATTTTCATAAACCAGCCATGCAAGGCACACTGCCCTGCGAGGAGAATAGCCGTGCTAGGGACACAGCCATGATGGGTACGCAGTCTTCCCTGCTAGGTGAACGCCCAAGACCCCTGACCCCTACCTGCACATTAACCCGCCGGGACGGCTGATCGAGGTACTCCTTTGTGCGCAGCCCCCGGCCTGGTTCAGGGACCTCTGCCTCTGACGAGGGCATGCCCGGCACAAACCCTGCTTCTGGCCGGACCTGACACATGTTGGGGTGTGGGTGGGGTGGACATGGGCATGGGTGTTGGTGCATGCATAGTTGTGAGCACGAGTGTTTGCATGTGGTGAAGAAAGGGCCTGCCCCACACAGACTGCGCCATTTGGGAGCCTGCTGCGTGTACTTTGTACTGACGCCTTGTTGGACAGTACTTATGCCGTGTTGGCTCTTGACTGCACCGTTGGGCAAACAGAGCACTTGGGCAGAGGGTGCCCCTACCCTGCAGTGTCTCCTGCTCCCTGGCAGAGGGTGTCCCTACCCTGCAGTGTCTCCTGCTCCCTGGCAGAGGGTGTCCCTACCCTGCAGTGTCTCCTGCTCCCTGGCAGAGGGTGTCCCTACCCTGCAGTGTCTCCTGCTCTCTGGCAGAGGGTGTCCCTGCCCTGCAGTGTCTCCTGCTGTACCCATCCACCCCCGTATGTGATTTGATGCCAAACCTGTTTGTGGTAGTATTTTCCTGTATAAGCGCGCAGGAGAGGGCAGGCGCGCTGCTCCAACGCGTGCTTGCATGAGGTGCACGTACACCTCTGGCCCGCCTGCCCCTCTGTGCAAGCGCCCCCTACAATTGCACAGCTTTGGATACTCAAGCAGGCGGCGGGGCACCTGTGATGGAAAGTTGGCTATCCACCCCCACAACCTGTAGGTCCTGGGTTCGAACCTTACTGGAGGTTCACACCCAGCTAAGCTGCCCTCGTTCGGCGGATACGGCCTCGAAAACCTTACCCAATTGCACAGCGGGCCCCACGTTGCGTACAACAAGCACCCCAAACAGCAATGGTGCGCGGGGTAGGGGGCCCGGCAGTGGCGCTAGCAGGCGAGGGCGTGGTCAAGAAGCATGCAAGCATGCGGTCTGGCAATGTGCTGTGCTTGCATCGGGAGGCAAATGTGCTGATGGCATGGAGACAGCAAAAAGGCATGTTAGCATGTTATCAATTGCGGCCAGCTACCCAGGGCACATTCAGAGGGCATACACAGTCTTGTGCATGCTGGAGCATGTCAAGGCTCTTAGCTGGTACCATTGTGTGTTCATTACGAGGCAACTTGGGCATTTGTGCGTGCGTGCGTGTGTGCACGCGCGCGCTGTGCCCGTATGCTGTGCGTACGTGCATAAATGCACGAGCACGTTGAAAGTCAACGCATGGGCCATGCTTGTTTGGCTGTGACATACTGAGTGGAAGTGAGCACACACACACAGTGTGCGCGTGTGCATCTGTAAGGTGCAGCCCAACCCTGCAGGTTTAGGCGACATGCCACCTGGCTCATTTCCGATGGAAGAAAGCCTCTACAACCTTTCTTGCACCTGAACCTCTCCAGGGTCGGGGAACCTGATTCTTGCAACAGAGTCATTGATCCAGGCACTCAGTGGTTGCTGCCTGGGTGAGCAGGTGTGCCCGTGAAAGGAAAGGCATGTGAAGGCATGCTTGGAAAAGCGAGCCACAGGAAGGCGCTGTGCACATGCAAGTACACTAATTGCGCGCACATTCACACCCACGTGCGCGCACACATGCACACACACGCACACACACACACACACACACCTGGAGCCTCCCTTGTGCCAGGTGGGGGTACAGTCGCAAGCCATGCATCTTGGCCAGGCCGTCAGAGGGGCCCTCGATACCAGTCCCCATGGGCTGCAGGTTGCTGGCCACGTTCTTGCCCGCGTGCAGCTTGCCATAATGGGAGCGGATCTGCAGAGTGTGAATGGCACTTGAGTTGGGCTTGAAGATGATGCTGACAGCTGAGCGATTGGTCTTTGGAGGAAGTTTTTGAAACTTGTGCAACTTTCACAACTTGGCCACCACCTTCGCTTGCCCACTTTGACGTGATTTGCAGAGCCTTGGCCTGCTCAGCTTGCACAAAAACCCTTCTCCCAAACCTCATGCGGAGGCATTCAAAAGCCAGGCGTCTTATCATCGTGTTTCTATTGTGCAGGTATCCAGCCTGACCTACGCTCATAAACCTGGGCTTGTTTCATAACCAAGGTCATGGATGGCGTGAAACAATTCAATCTACTACCAAGCCTGCAGAGGCCTCTGTGCCAGCTCATGCATGCTGCACAGGATGCATGGGTGCCCTTCAAGAAGCTCTAGCATGCTGCACAGGATGCATGGGTGCCCTTCAAGCAGCTCATGCATGCTGCACAGGATGCATGGGTGCCCTTCAAGCAGCTCATGCATGCTGCGCAGGATGCATGGGTGCCCTTCAAGAAGCTCATGCATGCTGCACAGGATGCATGGGTGCCCTTCAAGAAAGCCTCTCCAGCCTTGTGACCAGGGCGGAGACCGCGCACAGACATGTCCAGGGCATGTGCCGTATCCATGCCAAGAGCTGTGCATGCCAGCTCATGAGCTGCACAGGCGTCCTTCCGGCTGATGCCTTCCAGAGGCCTCCAAGCCCGGCATATTTCAGGCAGGAGGCGAGCCGCCCACTCGCCCACGCACCTCGTCTCTGCCGCCGCCCACGCCTCCCATGAAGTGCTCCAGGGAGTCGGCATTGTGCTGCTTGGCCGCCAGCCCCTCGGGCCCGCGCACTCCTGGCACATGCACCAGGAGGTGCACGGGAATGTGAGCTATCATGTGATATTCATGGCACAGACAATAACAGGTGCTGAGATCCTGTGCAGAGGCGCTGCCTGTGCAAATCACACCTAGCATGAGCAGGGACACTGAGGCGCTCGTGGCTTGTCTTGTTTGTAGGGTTGGGCAGAAAGGGTCGAGCACTTGCTGACGGGGGTCCACAGAGCCCCTCGGGCTCCATCGTTGGCCCTCCTCAAAGCCCCTTTTCTGCCTCGTGCTCAACCCTCTTCATCCCACCCTAACTTGTGCCACCTGGCGCCTGCTGCCCTGAGGTTCACCTAGCACAAAGTGCCATACGCGGAAGCCCTCTATGTGCAAACACTTCACAGCACTCGAGCCTGCCTTGGGGCCAAGGCTAGGCACAAGGTGCCACACGTGGCAGGCCCTGCGTGCAAACACCTCACAGGCTGTACATTTCAACACCAGAGCCTGCTTTGGGGTCGAGGCCAGTCAAGGCCTAGAATGCGCAGGCTTTGTAGCAGGATGACACTGCGCCAGGGGAGGGGTGCATACACGTGCAGGTACAGCTTGCGTCCCCTCACCAGCTTTGATGGGGATGGGCGGGGGATCTGGCGCCTGGCTAATTGGCTGCGCGCCGGATCCAAAAAAGTTCTTGCTCTTGGCATTGTTGCCGTACAGCCCACGGCCGATGCCGCGGGGGAAGTCAGGGTCTGACCGCCTGCGCGCATGCAGGCAGGGATGTGACCTAGATGTTGGAGCAGCGCAAGATGATGATGGCTTGGTTTGAGAACTCAACAGCTGGGCAGCTGCCGTGCACGGGTATGCGCATGCAGGCATGCCAGCCAGGAGCTATGCCTGCCTACAAAAAATTGAGTTCAATCGTCACCAAGGGGCACCATGGACAGAGGGCGACAGCTGACCATGCATCGCACGTGTCCCTGTTATTCAGGACTGATCGATAGCCATGCCTGCCAAAGAAGAAGTCCAGTGGCAGCGAAAGAGGTGACGAGGCGCCAGACAAACCGCTGACAGTCCCAACCAACTGCATCTGACCAACTTTCCAAAACAATGCAGTCCTTGCACAGGCATCAGTACGATGTTGGGATCAGGGGTTGCATGCACGTGCGCACACCCATTACCTGTACTGGCCGGCAGGCACGCCTGCCCCAGCAAAAGGTACACCAGGTTGACCCATGGCGTACTGGAAGGGATGCGCAGGCGGCTGGAACAGGTCCGTCCCCGGCTGCGGGAAGGGGTATGCAGGCTGAAGCAAAGGCGCAGCGCTGAGTGGGCTGGCTGCAGGCGCACTGGCAGGCATGGGTAGGTGCTGGTACTGCTGCTGGTGGTGCGAGGGAAGCAGTGGGGTGGCGGTGCGGTGCACGGGCAGGCGGCCGTGAGAGCTGGGAGGGGGAGGTTGGCTGGCCGGCGCAGGACCTGCAGGCTGCTGGGGAGTCATTGAGGCTTCATCCGAGCTGCCACCTAGTTGGGAGGGCTGGCCTTGGGGCAGCTGGTGCGATGGTGCGTCATAGCTCAAATGTGATAATGCGCCGAGGGCGGCTGGTTGCTGCTGCTGCTGCGCTGCAGGGAACTCGCTGGATGATGGTGCTACACCTCGCTGAGCAGGCGGCATGCTGTTCGGGCTTGCTTCGTGAGGCGCCTGCGGTGAACTGAACTGTGATCCGCCTTGCTGTGCTGGAGGCATGCCGTACTGGACTGCGTCGTGCTGCACTTGAGGCATGCTGTATTGGGCTGGCTGCTGGTAGGGGAGAGGCATGTCGTACTGAGATGGGTATTGTGATGCAGGGGGAAAGCTGTAGGCGGCATATGGGTCTGCTGCGTATGCACTGTGCTGCATTGGCGGCTGTTGCACCACCTGCACGAGTAGACGCACACAAATGTGCAATGCTTTTGAGTGCCTGTTTGCCTGTGTGGCCTGCGTGTGGGATGATACAATTGCTGCCTTGAAAGGAGCAGAATCAAACTTAGAAAACCATAAGGCATGACACGCAGTCAAGGCTTGCATGCACTCCAACAGGGACAGCCCACAGACATGCCCAGACCTCGCAGGACAGACTTACTGGACCACCGTATCCATATTCCATTCCTTCAAAAGCTTAAGACTGACACAATAAGAACTGTAGGCAGCAGGAAATAATGAAGGTGATCGTGCAGGCAGTCCCTTCAATTCCAAGTTATGTAATGGTGAGCATGATCACCTAAGAAAGAAGGCTGTGGGGCGTAGTTTTGCGAGACAAAGTAATGACCAGGTACAGTTTACACAATCGTGATCATCATCAACAAAAAATAATAAGAACTATTAATATGCACCCAACAATGCGATTTGCTCGCCTTGGTGCTCTCTGACCGTTAGTTAGGTTGTTGCCATCCCCATGTCTCTACGGCGATTCAGCCTGCTGCTCTCTGAGCACCTCTGCCCACATCCCCAAGCCAAGGGTAGCATGGCTCTCTGCGCTCTCCCGAGCATACTGCTGTCACAGCCCACGTGCGCACGCGCTTCCAGCAGCAGCAGCAGCAGCAGCAGCAGCTCAGATAACCCAGATCTGAAAGCTGGGAGCGCTTGCAGCTCAGGCGGAGGGAAAAGCGTCCTTCAGATAAGAGCTGAGCTGTTTGGCAACCCTGTTCAGCCACAGGAGCGCACTGGACGTAGAGTGCTGTCTCGCAAGCTCCAGGGGGCAGATTTGGCAAGCTGGTACTTCAACCCACCCACTGTTCCTGGCATCCACAATGAAGAGCGAGAATAGTAAGTATTTTGCCTGGCTTTTTGCATTGCCATGCAACTGCTAGCCTGCACATCTTGCAGAATGATCGGCATCAAGCACACTGTATGGTTTAAAAGCTTGGCTTATGGAACCACCATTCAGCCCTCATTTAGCCAGACTGTCGCTCTGCTATCGTTACTCGTTTGAGGTACCCACTGCTGAGAGAAAATGCAATGCATGCCTTGTCAATGGGTAGTGGTAAAATTGGATGTCTTACATGGTAAAGTTGCAGATAGACAGAAAGTGTTCTGCACATTCCTCCATTCAGTAGTACACCAGTGTACTAACACCACGCGGGACTCAAAAATGTTAAGATGATTTTGGGCTGGCCCAAAGGCCCCAGAACTGGAGCAGCAGTAGCAGTAGCAGCAGCAGCAGCAGCAGCAGCAGCAACAACTGGGTGAGCTGCTGATACTTAGTGAGCTGCTCCTAGCCCAGCTTCCTGCAGAGCATACATAGTACCCTGAAGAGAGTGCAGTGCCCACAGGTCCAGCCCCTGAGGCAGCCCCCTTCCTACTGCATTATATAAACCCAAGGAGAGGATTTAGTAAAGAAATTCTTCCCTACAAAACCCATGACAAAAGATCTTCAATTCTGACCATGCCCATTGACAAGGTTACAAGAATAAGGCCTCAGTCAAGTTGTTCGACTGTTGGCCTGCTTTAAAAAACAGTAAAGGAGGTTCATGAGCAGCATTGACAAGTCCGTGATTCATAATACTTGGTAGCAAGTTGTAATGTTCGCAGCAGGCAGCCAGCTGGTTGCAAGGGCCTGGAGTGCCCTGAGATTGAACCGGTTATGGGCCATAACTCGTAGCACCGAGGGTGAGGTGCAGCAGGAGTGCTAGGTAGTGTTATTCCGGATTAAATACATAGATTCCCAGATTGAAGCATCCCTTCTTCTGCCTTTGAAGGTGGTTGCATACTTGATTGGTGCAAAGTGATGCACGCGTTTCATATGAACCTGACAATTAATATCATCTCCTTCCTACTGCACAAGCCTCTCTTTCCTACTGCACAAGCCAGGCAGCTGGTCCATATTTGGGGGATGAAAATGCCTGCCTCCCCTCTTTTTATCCCCCACGTTTAAGCACGAGGGACACGAGCTCCTGTTCTGGGTAATTTTGATGTCGGTGACAAGGTGAAAGACGTATTGGGCGCACAACGGCATTCCATTGAGAGCCAAGCCTGCCCCTTAAGACCAGGAAATATCAGATGTGGCTTGGAGGCGAACTGAAATTAACACAAGCAGGCCAGGACTCATGGCCCGCACATGCATTGGTCCGAATCACAATTCGCAGCAACCTCATGTCTGCACCATGACTTTTGACACTCAGTCCTCCCTGTGGAAAAGCTTGTGACTTATTCAAGTTAATTTACGATGCCTGATAATTGCAAGCCTGGGGATAGCTGAATTACATGGACCTGGACTTTAATTTAGCTGAGACTCATGCTACCTGAAGTACATGGAGTGCAGACAGCTTGCAGCAAACAAGCAGGGACATCAGAGGCATCACCCAAGCCATGCATGTCTGACTTCAAGAGCAGTGCCTCATGATGGAATTCTGCTTCTTTGTCTGTGCTCACATGCAGTGTTCTCCTCCGGAAGAAGAACAAGCGAGTGAAGAAGGAAGGAGATGACGAGGACGGGGGCAAGAAGTAACTAGTTGCCTTGCCTATATGGCTAGCTTCAGTGTTATCTGATCCGGAGTTGCTTTTTGCTGTGAATTCCTTCAAAGAACTCGGAGTGAGCCGCAACTGACTGGACGATGTGGTTGCTACCTGTGCCTGCTTCATGAGTGGGTGCGAGTTGGAATCCCATGTGCAGCACTGATGCAGTGCTTTATTCTGCTGAGACAGACTCAAGTACGGACACTACAACGGCAGTGAGGATGGATAAGTAGCAGTGCAAAACGAACACTGGGCGCGTGTGACAAGACTGATTGAAGAGTAAAAAATTAAAATGTTAATTTGGAAACCAATATCTCTCCTTCACCATCTATGCCTATTTCAGTCCTCTTTCTTGGACCTCAAGCAAATAAGCTAGCCGGTGATCCAACGCTGAGTCCAGCATAACCCTCCTCAATGTCTAAGCCCGTTACACCAATTCGGCGGTCAAGACCTGGAACCGGTGGAGGTGAAGCTTGGCAAAGCAGATACATGCACATAGGTTTGAGCAGCTACTTACCACGTTTTCTCAAACCTTCTGCATTGGCAACGCACTTTTTTACAGGTTCAAATGAGCTGCCTTTCCCTTCCATGCAAATGCTCACACCGGAACCCAGGTGCGCAAGCGCAAGCGCACATGTTGACTGCCCGGCATTGCACAACTTCAGCAGCCTTTGAGCCAACAAATGGAGTGCCTCTCTTGTTATATCACTTATAATTGGAAATAATTGCCCTCCTGCATGCAGTGCTGTCGGGGGCTCATCATTCCCAGCAGGTGAGCTTGCCAGGGCGCGAAATGCTGGTTGACTCCAGCTTGGCTCTCAGGACAAAATAGATGAGCATAGTCCCTACATTTCCATCTGTGCAGAGGCAGAGGTCTGGAATCCTGCATCAAGCCGGCCTGTGTCATCCTCAAGGTGTGTGTGTGAGTGTGTGTGTGTGTGTGTGTGTGTATGTGCATGCGCGTGTGTGCGTATGTGTGATTACATGTGCAATTGTGTGTGTACGCGTGCATATAAGCTTGTGTATGTATGTGCACATGTGTGTATGCATGTTTTTACGTCTACCTGTCAAGAAAGCATGCGCCTTTCACGTGCATGAGTTACTGTAAATGAATAAGTAAAAGAGGATGAAGACGATAAAAGGACAAAGAAGAGGTTGATGAAATAAATTGGCTGCATTAATGCTGCATCTACCAATCACCTCCTGTTCAACCACCACTTCCCTCTGTGTTCAGCCATGCACTGATGCTGCTGGCTGTACCACTCCAAGGAAAATGCAGTCATTTGTTAACCGGCAGCATGTAAGCAGCTTGTATTCCCCAAAATCCTGAGAGTGGGAGGTTTTTAAAGAATCTGCCTTTGGAGGCCACGTCTGGTGGTGTGTGCTGCAGTGGTGGGCGGCACTACACCTGCGTACGTAAACTCCTTGCTAGCATGAGTCAGGCGCCCAGTTTGAGCCATATGGTGGAACGTGCGGCACTTACCTTAAAAAGTTTCTGGTGAGGTCCACCACCTGCAGGTCCTCTAAGCGAGCCGCGGCGTCTCTCCACCATGGCCACCAAGTTATTCACCTTGCGTCCACGGCCCCCGCTACGCGCCCCACCTCCTCCTCCTCCTCCTCAGCAGTAGGAGCAGCAGCAGTAGGCGGGCCTCCCCTGTACAGCCTCTCTTCGTCGCGGCCGTCCTCTGCTGCGGGGCACCCGCTGGCCGCCAGCGCCTTGGCCACGCCCGGCCCGCCGCCCCTGTACAGCCGCTCCTTCTCCCGCCCCACCTCTGCAGCGGCAGGCTCAGCTGCCGCCACGCCGCTGGCGCAGTCCACCGTGCTATCCCCTCAGCCCCGCCCTGGCTCCGCCGTAGCAAGCGGAGCGGGCGAGGGCGCGGGCGGGGGCGCCCGGGCGGCGGCGGCGGCAGCGGTGGCGGCTGCGGCCGCTGCGGCTGCTGCGGCGCGTGCCGCGGCAGAGAATGCGCCCCTGGCGAGGAGGCCTGAGGCGGAGTCAGGCAAGGCAGTGAGTGCCACAGGTGGAGCAGAGGAGCGGCAGCGCTGCGGGCCGTACCCACAGGCAGGGAGTGCTGCAGCGGCTCAGGGCCATGGCAGGGGTGGGGGAGGCGGCACAGAGGCTGAAACAGAGCGACCGCTGACGTCTGGCAGGGACAGCGGGGAGCTAAAGCCGCTGCCTGACACGTCCCCCACTGGGCTCAAGCAGCAGCACAGCCTGGATAAACCTGACGCGCGCAGCGCCACGGCGCACACAGGCAAGCATGAGCATCCTGTTACACCCATCATGCGCAGATGGCCACAAGTGCGCATGCACACATTTACACAAATATGCACACAAATATACACACATACGCACATACGCTTGCATACATGCGCATACGCAGCCCCCCCCACCACCCCCAAACCCACACACAGGTAGGGTTGTACATCTGCTGGAAACCCCTCCCTCAAACCCACGCCCTCAAGCGCCCTGGCGTTTGCAGGCACGGCGTTGTGTGTGCGCCTCACCCATCCCTCTGCCCCCAGTGGCACATAGCCTTACGTGCTCAGGCTGCAGGGCATGTGCAGCTGCACATTCTTGCTGCCCGCACCCTGGCCACGCCTCATGCACTGTACACTCAACCACCCTCTCATGCATGCGCCCCTTGTGGACCACCGAGCAAGCCCGGTAAATACCCTGCCCTCGCCCGTTGCCTTCATGCTTCGCGCACTTTCCTCCCGCTCCCTTCCATCTCTGCCACCTCACCGCACTCCCTGCAGACACCTTCACCCACGACTCCCTCCCTGCCGTGCCTGCTACTCGCGTGCATAACGCAGGCAGCCTCATACAGGGGGCGCTAGACTCGCAAGTGCCCTCCACAGCAGGCACCTGCTTTAGGTCTGAAGACGGCAGCTTTGTCGCGTACCTAGACAGCCCAAAGTGGTCCGACCAGGTCCGTGGCTGCTGCTGCTGCTGCTGCTGCTGCTGCTGCTGCTGCTTCCACTGCTGCACGAGGCGGCTGTGCTGTTGTCCACGCCCAGCCTCCAAGCCCCTCAGCTTACATCTGAATTCCCACTTTCCTGCTGTTCCCGCCACTGCTGCTGCTCCTTCTGAGCGTGCGCTTGCATGCATGCGAGTGTATGTGCATGCGTGCGTGGGCTCAGCTGCTTTTGCCATTGCAGACTCACACTGCTGCAGCAACGCTGCCACCACCACCGCCGCCAACATCACTACCACCAAACCGATTTCGTCGGCCCACAGCTTCAAGCTCTTGGCCTGAAGTGAAGGTCACGACTATGTTATTTTCAGTGGATCTATCCAAAACGTCGCACATCTTAGACGTTCACTGGCTAGCCTTCAGCCCTCCAGCGCGCAAAGCCAGGAATCCTGGCAACCAGGGCTCTCGCTCAGGTCCTGGCACTCAGGCTCTCTAGCCCTGGCCTTTCTGCTTTGGGGCCCTCAAGCCTAGGCCCCCATGCTCAGGCCCTTGCGCTTGCGCAACGTGCAGGGCGCAAGCCAAGGGGCGCTGGCAGACAATGATGCGCCCTTCCAGGCGCCCGACTACAGCGATGTCCTGGCTGAGCAGCAGCAGCAGTGCTGCAGGGGTCAAGATGCAGCTGGGGGGCAGGCAAAGGGGGCTGAGAATGGGCACCAGCACAGCCATCCTGTGTGGCAGCAGCAGCAGCTACAGCCCGGGTGTGGGCATGAGGGTGGGAAGCCTGACCTCAACCTGCCGCAGCTTCAGCCCTCTTTAGACTCCAGCTTTGCAGCAGGGGGGCCGCAGCACCGCCACAGCCTTCACCAGCCCTCCCAGTGCAGAGAGCAGCAGGGCGGCGTGCAAGTGGAGCAGGACGCGCGGCACGCCACCCAACAGAAGCACCAGCAGGAGGAGGGGGACACGGTGCGGACTTCTGCAGCCAGCAGCTGCATCGGGGGGTCGGGGGTGTTCTTCACGGAGCTGCGCAGGTCGTACGCAGGGGCGCCGGCGCCAGAGGAGGACGCCATGAGCACCAGGTGTGTGCGTGCGTGCGTGCGTGTGTGCTTGTGTCAAGGTGTGGTGTAGAAGGGGGAAAGGAGGGAAGGCTCTTCCCAGAAGAGGATGCATGTGTGAATGCATGCCTCTGTGTCCACATGCTTACACCCACATGCACAGCTTGCCAGCGCCTGTGTGCAGTCATGCAAGCGCCCTTGATGACACCAGCGCCTTGAAGGTGCCTCCAAGGTGCTGTATCCACGGACGTGCGCCTCCTGGTAGATGCATGCGAGTGAGGATGCCACCGGTACATCTGATGTGGGATGCAAGCCTTGCCTCTTGGCAAGGCCGCAGGGCCCCGGACCCACGTGCGCGCATGCCATGCCTTTTGAACACAGACACGCGCGCACAACTGATGCTGTGCCCATGACAGACGCGCACTTTTTCTGCTCGTGGCACTGCCGCAGGAGCGCCGCGCCCACAGATGCAGGCCTCCTGTCTATGGCAAGCGGGAATCCCATGCAGGAGCCCTCCGAGCTGGATATGCTGGCCAGGGCACACAGCACAGGTGGGCGGCAGCAAGTCGCACGATGCTTGCCTGCGTGCATGTAACTGCGCTTCTTGCAGTGCTAGGGTGTGTAGGTGGCTGCAAAGTGGTCCATACCTGCCATCAATACTCCCCCCTCCCAAGGGATGCCACTCTGGCTCTTGCCCGTCCTTGCCAGCGCACCGCGCGCTACGCAGCTCATGTGGGGTGTGCGTGCGCGTGTGCCTGTGCTCTGCCCAGGGGGTGGCTCTGAGGACAGGACCCCCGAGGACATGGAGCTGGATGCCTACACAAGTGGCTATGACGGGATGGAAGACGGCTGCCGCTCCGAGTGGGACAACCCACTGCTGGTGAGTTTGTGCGGGCTGCCGGCAAGATCTTGCTGATGCTGGCAAGCTGGCGCGGGCAGCTGGTGAGGTCTGATCACTGCATATTCATGCATTTGCTCCCCCCCCCCCCCCCC
>LKMJ01003407.1_pt1 | contig 14798 bp, 14 predicted proteins | sample 643391 | NCBI WGS metagenome assembly LKMJ01 (sample SAMN04112250, study PRJNA286221) | soda lake metagenome | biome: soda lake; feature: Kulunda Steppe; material: water; isolation source: sample PL-Br10 brine of Picturesque Lake | place: Russia: Kulunda steppe | collected 2010-07
AATTGAATGTATTATTGTATTGTTTTCATAGCGTTGTATAGGTATTTCTTCAATACAAATCGTAATGTTTATTATTAGTCTGTACATAATACAGAGTATAATGAGCCTAACTGGTAAATTGACGTTTGATAAAGATGTGCAGGTTAACAAAGAAAATTCAATTCAACGGATTCGTTCGGATTACAATTTCCCTTGGATTGGATTGCTCCGAGAAACTATTCAAAATTCGACAGACGGGTGGGGTTATAATCGCGTTAATGGTAACATTCCAGAGAATAGGGAACTATTAATTCGATTTGATTTGGATACGAAAAATAAGACACTTACAATTCAAGATAATGCTGGCGGTATGTCTGAAAAAACATTCCGAGAAAATTTGCTTGCTATTGATAATCCATCAACAGACAAAGCAGATGGTCGTGGTGCTGGTTCGTATGGTCGTGGATTTTGGGTTATTATGTCTACAGGTACGGAAGCAGAAGTTGAAACTCATCATGCATCAGGGATTTTCTCTTCTGCGGTTACAACGAAAGGACGATATAGAACGATTTCTGAATTGGATGAACCAGCAATTGGTTCGGGAATTGAAGGTACAACGTATAATATTTATGATGTTAAAGAAGAAGATATTCGTTACCTTTCAGATTGGGAACGTGTAGAAAAAGTAATGATTGAAAACTTTGCTCCACTTCTAAATGACTCTTCGGTAACTATTGAATATGTTATTGATGGTGAAACTCATATTCCTGAAGCTCCAGATTTGATGGAAATGAAAGAAAAGTTTAGTTTGTGTGAAAAAGAAGAAATTGAGCCATTTGTTTATCATGATGAAGAATATCAAATTAAAGACTTTGTTATGATTGATGCTACGAAAATGGAAGATGAACCTCCATGGCATGGAATTATTCTATATAAAGGAAATGATTATCTTGATTATCCGTTTATGAGAGTAGATGATTATGAATCACGAGGTGTTCCATCTATGCGAAATCCACCAAAGATGTTTGGTTGGTGTAACGCAAGTGACTTGTGTCGTCCAAGAGAAGATGGTCAAACATTGGAGAATAATGCTCATGATAAAATTCAACTCAATCGTGTAGGTGATAAGACAAATCTTCAAAAAGAAGTGTATAAACTTCATGAAGAACACTTTAAAACTAACTATACGACGCAGGAAAAAGATGAACTGTTTAATTCCATTCAAGATAGTTTGAATTCAATTATGGATAAATTTAGCAACTTTTCAGAAATGTCTACAATGGGTGGAAATTTCACAGGGAAGAACGGAAATTCATCTGATTCATCTATTACTTTGTCATTCCTTCGGTGTAAAACAGATAAAGTAGATATTGATGTTGGTGAAGATATTAAGCTTGGAATTGAATTGAATCCACGAGAAACTTTAGAGCATGAAACATATACAGTATGTGATATGCAAGTGAAAAATGTTACGGAAGATGAAGTTGTTCATCAAATTGATGATGAAGAATTTGAATTATATCCAAATAATCCTGTTGAACAGATTATTGATATTGTTTCATTTGAAGAAGAAGGTAGATATACTTTCTCAGCATCTGTTATGGGTGGAGAGGAAATTAAAGATAAATCTTCAATGACATTTATGGTTGGTGATGTTGAAGAAGAAAAGAAAGATACGGGAACAGATTCTGATGGTGCTGTATCATTCCTTACTGATATTAATACATTTGCCGGAGATGAAGATTCTGGTAGAGCTTATATTACAGAAGTTCCTGATAGAGGGTTAATCTTACAGGTAAACACAAATTGGCCAACGTTGATTGAGCTTCAAAAAGAACATACTAACTTCAAGGAAGAACAATTTGAATTATTCCTTGATTGGGCAGTTGATGCCGTAGTTGATTATTGGGTGGAACAAGAACTACAATCTATGGATATTACAAGTGAACAATTAGATGTTGTTCGTGAATCAATTGCTATGAGAGAAAAGATGGAAAAAGAATGGGTGTTGAGTAAATGAAAAACACGATTCCACGAAAATATGCAGAATTAATAGAAGATAGTTCTATTAATATTGAAATCGTGGAATCAAGATGGGAAGGTAAAGAAGTATCTATATCACATTCCAGAGGTAATAATTTCACGCGTGAAGAATTAAAAAATGTGAGAATTTTTCTTAATGAATATAAAGATATTATTTTAAAAGTTCATGAAATAACAGAAAAATATAGTGGCGTAAAACAAGCATGGGAAATAGGTCGTGTTGCAGAAAGTGTTATCAATGAAAAAAAGATAACAAATGGAGACTTTGCATTAATAACGCAAGTAGGACATAGTGATGATGGTACTTATGTACATCAAATGAGGCAAGTATATAAAATATTTCCTAATGAAGAATACGCGCAAGAGCATTTTGGTAAATCTTCAATGTGTGAATTAACGCAGACTGTAGATTCAGAATTAGTTCGTAAAATTAATAAAAATGCATTACACTATGATATTCAAGTCAGAACATATCGTTTGCGAGCTATCAGGGATGCATACAAATCAAATGGGAATATTAAAAAAGCTGTAGAAAAATCTTTAAATAGAAATTTATTTAAAAGGTTTGATGATAATAAAGTTATACGTATTATTTATGATGCTCATTTATTATTAGAATATTCTGATATAGATATTTCACAAGTTGAAAAATATGTTAAAGAGATTAGGTCTTGATAAATTCATTTAAGTATACTACCAACATTAATGGCTATATACTATGTGTTAAACACAGTATAATATAGAGTAATGGTTTAATAATTCTATATATGGTTATCATAACATTTATATTAATTAAGTAAATATATCAATATAGATGAATAGAGATTATAATCAAAAGATAGATATGAATAAAAAAGTAATACCAGATATATTAGACACAAAATCAGAATTTCACACGTATTCTAAATTTTTAATTAATAATGCAAATGAATTTGGTGGTGGAACAAGACCTGATGTTGTAGGACAAGTATCTTATTTACATGAAGAATGCCCTCATGACTCTTACGATGGTTGGAAGGAATGGTATTTAGAACAAGAAGATGTAGACAATTTTGATGAATCCGTAGAAATAATTCAAGAAAAATTAGAGGATTTTAAAAATGCTTTAGATAATATAACAGAAGATATGATTCGTTCTTGGGTTGAAGAATTAGTATATATAAAAACACCAACGGGTTTAAATTATGAAAAATCTATAATGAAGGAACTTTCTAATAAATATAATTTAGAATATACAAATTCGACAGCAGATGAAGAATCTAAAAATATTGATGGATATATTGGAGAACAACCAATCTCTATCAAACCTTATTCTCACAAAAATTCAAGTGCTGAAAGAAAAAATAATATTGAACATCCAATTGTATATTATAAAGCTACAGATAATTATTTATATCTGTATTATGATGAAAAAGAATTTGATTTTTGTACTTAATTAAATTTGTGTTGTATATTTATGGTGTTATTATTTTTATTAACAGTATTAATGTCTAATAACTTTATTTGTTTTTCTTGTTTTGTTATTACACCAAAATCATAATATTCCGCATCATAATTATGTGAATTATTTTCTAAAAACTCTTTATGTTTTTCAATTCTGTTATTATTTATTTCTTTTGAGATTCGACGGATGTTTTCAAAACGTTCTATTGAAGATTGAATAAATTCATTATCAATATCTAAGCCAATTGAATTACGAGCACTTGCCGCAGCCGCAATAGATGTTGTTCCTGTCCCAAGGAATGGGTCTAAAACTGTATCTCCTTGTATTGAATACATTTGAATCAATCTAAATGGTATTTCTAATGGATAAGATGCTGCAACATCTCTACTTTCATTTGTTGTTACTTGTGATTCTCCTTTCACATCTTCCCATAAATCCGAAAACCATTTATTTCGTTCTTCCCAGAAATATGCACTATTATATCTTTGTTCTTTTCTATCTTTATTAAATCTCCGCGTTCCATTTTTTCTAAAAATTAAAATATGCTCATGTTCTAATGTTACATATGCATTCCCCGGTAACATTCCTGAACCCATAAACTTGCTTGCTTTATTTGTAGGTTTTCTCCATAAAATACTTGGTAACACATCATAACCCAATGATTTAAATTTTTCAATAATTCTAGCATGATTCGGATATATATTAAAGTTAGAACCAATTTTTCTCGTTGCATCACCAATATTAATACAGACTACTCCACTATCCGTGAGTAATTCATCAATATTATCCCATATCTTATCTAATTCTTTATGCATTAATTCGAAGCTTTCCCAACCATCTTTAGATTCGAGAGAAGATTCAATATCTTCATTCATTTCTGAAAATACATCATCCCACATATCAATCATGGGATAAGGGGGAGATGTAACAACTAAATTGACATCATCTACATCTATATTATCTATATCTCTTGAATCTATATTAAAAAACCTATGCTTTGTTTCCATATTTTATCTATATTTTATCTACACTTATTACTTTCGATTACTGTAATTAAAATATAATATTTTAAATTATAAAAAATTTCTATTTATTTAATATTAATTTATAAAACATCTATAAAATAATATATTTATAAAATGTTCTTTTATTGTTTTAATGTAAAATATTTGAATAAACTTTTATCATAGATTAATACTAAGTCGATAATGAATGCTTTCAGATAAACAAATTAGACAATTACTTGAAGATGGTGAATTGATTATTAAAGATATTGGTGTTATTAAAGATAAATTATCTCCTTCTGGCGTAGATTTGACGGTAGGTTCAGATTATAAAAGACCAGCAACAAATGAAGTATTTGATGCGAATAATACAGCAGCACAAGAAATAATTTTAGAACCCGGTGAATTTTATTTATTACATACTGTAGAATCTCTTGTTTTGCCTGATTATATTCATGGAAAAACAGAAGAGATAATGAGCCGTGCTTTAGAGGGAATTAATGTAACAAGTGGTGTAGTTCACCCCGGTTATTCAGGTGTATTAGTGTTAGCCGTGAAAAATAACTCTGAAGAAACAAAAACTTTGTATCCGGGTGAACCTATTGTACAAATTACATTCCAAAAATTAGATGAGCCTGCAGAAACAGCATATAGTGAAAAAGAAGATACACAACATCATAATCAAACCGGTATTTAGAATAACATTTATATTTACATAATTTTTATATTATGTATAAATGAATAATACATCCATAACTGTTGTTATACCAGCATATGATTTTAATAAAGTAGGTTTTTTAATTGATTCTATAAACAGTGTTTTAAAACAAAATTATGATAATTTTGATATTTTAGTAATTACAGAGGGAAATAAATTAACAAGCCATATTGAATCCACGTATATGGACTCTGAACGCGTTTCAATAGTACAGATACAAAATGATAAGGGTGGAATATCTGTGGCTCGTAATGAAGGTTTTAAACATGCTGAGGGAGATATTATTGCCTATATAGATAGTGATGCAGTTGCAGATGAGAATTGGTTACATGAGATAAATAAATCATATAATCAGAATAATAATATTATTTCTGTGGGTGGAAAATCAAAAGCTAATTGGTTATCTGGTAAACCATGGTATCTTCCAGAAGAATTTTTATGGTTAGTTGGCGTAACTCATGAGGGTCATGCGTCACATGGTTCAATAATTAGAAATACATTTGGATGTAATATGTCTTTTAAAAAAGATGTATTAAAATCTACAAATGGTTTTGATATGAATTTAGGAAAGAGTCATGGATTTAATTTGCAAGGAGAAGAACCTGATTTAGGTATTAGATTATATAACAAGTATAATACGGGCACATATTACAATGAGAATGCTGTAGTTCATCATTCTGTTGAAGAACATCAGACTAAATTATCATGGCTTTGTAAAAGAGCATATTTACAAGGAATTACAAAATATATGATAAATAATAAATACTCTGATAATTCATTAGGTACCGAAAATGATTATTTATCATTTTTATTTTTACATCAAATCCCAAATTATGTATATTCAATTATCCATAGAGACAATATTAAAGAATCTGCCGGTTCAATAATTGGAATATTTTTATTTACATTCCTTGTTTTTATAGGTTATATTAGAGGATTTATTAGTATTTAAGTTGCTTATGTAATTTTTCTGCGGTACTAATGTTTTCTTGTACATGGCAATATAAGTATTGTGCGTTTTCACCAATTGCCATTGTATATTCTCCATTCATATTAGCAATTGGATTGGTAAAGAAGAATTCATCTAAACCATATATTGTCTGGATTTGTGCAGGATGACCTTCTGTAGCATATCCAATTAGATTAGTTCCTGATTGACCTCTTAGTTTATGATTTAAAACTCTATTCAATTTATTTAAACCTGTCAACTCAGATGTATCTTCTACGGTAAATTCTACAGATTTAATTAATTCAGGATATCTATTTTTTGGATTTTCTGCAATCATATTTTGTATCTGATTTGTTGGTGCCATATGTGGATTTCTTAATTTTTCACCTGATTTATATCCATTAAGCCAAGCATATGCTTGAACATATTGTTTCTCACTATCATATAGGCTTGGGTCTGTAATCCCGGCTCTATTTTTTAAATGGAAATCAAATTCTTTTTCGGTAAGAAATTCAACATTTCCAAATCGTAATAGACTAGGGATTGAATATGTTTTTACAGTTTTTGTTCGCGCATCATATAATAATGCAGTTAAAGATGATTGTCTATAAGACTGCATTGCTTCACCTAATGGTGTTAAAGACATTTTGTATAGTCTTTCAACATCTTCTTTACGAATATCATATTCAACCGTTTCGTAACAGTGTTTGATGATAATTTGGTTCATTTTTCGTTCATAATCATCTGCATTTTCATGCATATTCTCTTTTATATTTCTTATACTATAGTATAGTTCAATTGGTGTAAATTCGCTTCTATACACATTAATATCTGCTGTTGTATCTAATTTTCTTTTAACCGTATCATGAAGCATTTTTCGTTGCACATAATCTGAGTCAAATTCATTGAAAACTTTAAATGATTCTACCGTATCTGGTTTTGTAAAGCACATTGCAGATTTGAATGATAACCCCGGTTCTGCTCTAAGCCTTCCTAAACGTTGCATAAAGCTAGAAGCATTAAATCCTGTAAATATAAGTTGTTCTACATTACCTATATCTACACCAACTTCAAGTGTACTGTTGGCAACAAGTACATCTGAATTTTGAAGTTTATGATGCGTATCTTCAGAAGTTAATCCAGATATTTTATCTACGCTCATATTTTTTAAATTGTTTTGTAAAGCATGGTGTACATCATTAACTTCTGCTACACCATCTAAAATTACAATTGAACGATTACCCGATTCAATAAATCTTAATACACGTTCAAAGTATTCCTCAGAAAGTATTTTCTCTTTTGTTGAAAACGCACGACCACCAATAACAGTTGTATCAACAATAGGCATAACAGGATTAAATGGTTCTTTATCAGATAATTGTGATAATGATTTGCATTTATCTTTAGAGTTAATATGATGATAAATATTATCATCTTCTGGTAATCCAAATTTATTTTTCAATTGTTTTTCTAAACTTTCATCTGGTGTTGCACTTAAGAATACAAATTTCTTTAAATTACATTTTTCATCAATATCATAATACAATTCATCCATTTTACAAATTAACGTGTTTTTACCTTTTGGTTGTGCATGATGAAATTCATCAATAACCATCATATCAGCAGCTTTCAAATGTTGTCTAACTGCTGAACCGTAAAATTCATTTAACATACCAACAAGAACATCTGGATTTGTTAATATAAATGAAGGGCCATCATTTCTTTCAGCATTAATTAATGATTTACGAATTTGTTCACTATTAGTTAAAGATGCTTTTGATAGATTTCCTTTTTTACGTTGTTCTTCTCTATATCTCTGCATTTCATCTCCGGTCAATTGTTTAATAAATGTATCTTTATCAGAGTAATAATTATTACATAATTCTTCTATACTTTGTTTTTGGTCTGTTGTAAGAGCATTCGTAGGAAAAACAACAATAGTAAATAAATCATTATTTAATACAGGAACACTATAACTTTGGGTTTTGCCGCCACCAGTAATTGTTGTATTGATAGCAATGAATTTATCTTTATTTTCAATTAAATCTCTCATTTGAACTTGATGCGTATATGGTGGATGTTGTGGATGACCTTTTACATTAGGCAACCAATTATTAATTTCTGATGTTTCTTGTTTAAGTGCAATACCATCAATTTTCATTTGTAGTTCATTATCAAGAGTCATAATTATTTACCTCTATTATTATACATAATTGAACGCACAACACTTCCATTAATTATAAATTCTCTATATTCATGGAATTCGTCTTTACCCATATTTTGATATGTTGATGCGAATTCTTTTGCAAATTTATATGCGCAACCATTCTTTTGCACATCCTTCATATCAATTTGAATTTCATCAATTTCATACATGAGTGTTAGTATGTCATTAACTAATTCATCTGTACTATTAATACTTTCTATCGTGTATAGCATATCGTATAATCTAATCATAATATTATTAGCCTGTTTATAACTAAATGGTTGTATAACATTTGATAGTTCACGACCAAGTGACGTAGTAATCTGTAACAATTGTTTTGCTTGTTTATTATTTTGAGATGATATAGAATCAATATTCATTACATCTCTTACGCCTGAAATGTATTCCTCTTCAGATTCAAATAAAGGTGAAATTCTTGAAAAGACCATTGAACCCGGAAGATATACCGTATCATATGTGTTATATAGATTACTATATTGTTCAATGGTTTTATTTGGATTTGTGATTTTATTATCTAATTTTAATAATCGTTCAATAATTTCTAATTGCTGCGGTAATGTAGATACATCTGTTTTCTTATTTATAATATTTTCAAACATTGATAATTCTGGGCCATATATGACGAGGTCTTTTTTATCTGGATGATTCATATGCAGTTGAGGATATTTTGTAATACATACTCTCACACCACTCATAATTGATGCAATTGTAGCACAAATTGCACCTTTAACAATTGTTGTTTCTGAATCATCTGGTAATGCTAATTTACAACTTGCTTCATCCATATGAGTTCCAACATTGAATGCTTTTTCTCTATTTACAAGAGAATTTACACCTGTTTGTTGCGAAATAGAATCTTCAATTATTTCCTTATATTTCTCAGATATATTCTTTAGACCTATAGAATTATTTTCATTTGTAAACATTTCTGTTTTTAAGTATTGTAATATCTCATTAAATCTCATATATGAAGCAACAGATGTTGAATTAACTGGATGCATCGTAACATATAACGAATTTTCATTTTTCACATTTTCATAATCTTTAAATTGTTGTGCTCTAATGTTTAAAGAAATTTGTGACAATACAGATAATGGCTTTTTAGGGACTACATCATCTAATTTTAATAATGAAAATTCACCGTTTTTATCTTCTGTTACAAATGGAACTTTTAATACATCTATATCTCTATATGAGAGTAAATCTGGTGCATCAGAATGTTGTTCCGTTGGATTATTAGAAATATAACCTACTTCATATTCTCCTCGTTTACTTATATAATATTCTACATTTACAGATGAATAAGAGGATAATAACTTTCCATCAATTTTAATATTTGTTGCAAACATTAAATATAATTCTCTTTTTATCTTATTTTCATTTTTATTTCCATATTCACTCCAATTAGTAAAGTCAGAAAGTCTTGATGAAATTAATTTTATTAATATTTTCTGACGTTCTTTATCTGAATATTTCCGCGTATACTTTTTAAATAAATCATTTGCTATTAGATATTTATACGGCCATCCTCTTACAGACGCATTTAACTTATTTTCTTTAATAGAATTAGCTATTTGTTTTTGAACATCTTCACTTACGCCAAAAACATGGATTATTGCAGATTCTAGTGTGCGTTCATATGCATTATTACTAGATTCATCAATTAATTCAGGCAAAATATCTCTATATACTGTATGTACTAAAGCAGCCATCCCTTCAATGAATGGACTCTTTGGAATTTTAATTCCTAATTCTTCATTTATTTTATCAATTTTTTCACGGGAATTATCGGACATGCTCCATGAACGATTTTGTTGTTCAACAGCAGCTTGAACAATTCTCTGTATTAATTCTGTATTATTAAGACACAGTTTTGATAAATTTGTTATATCATACACCGTTGGCATATACCAATCTCCAAGATGAGATTCACCTGTATTAATATCCCCACCAAGAAAAGCAGGATTTCTAAATATAGAATATCCATCTCTTATGTTCATAATAAAATTATCTATTACATTTGTAAGAATCGTATCCATTTCAGGATATTCATCATTTACTGAACGAGCATATAAAACACTATTATCTCGTAAATCAATTGGTTTAAGACCAAACTTACTAAGTTCTTCCAGAATAGATTTATTTAAAATTGTTCTGATAATTGAATCATCTATCGTAACAGAATGTACGGCGGGAATGTATACTTCATCATAGTTACCAAATACAGCATTTACAGGTTTTTCTCCACCCGATAAAAATTCATCTGGGTCACTTATACTCATTATAGCATCAACCAGCCTTAGATACGGTCTTAAATGCATAAATTTTGTCGTAGATTCATCTATATTTGATGTATCGCTGTTATGTAACCCAACAACACATGAATAAAAATCATTACTTGTCAATTTATCATTAACAAAATTATCAAGTTTCAGTTTTGTAACCCAAGAATCTACCGTATTTTTATCAATTTCGAATTCTTCTTCTTTTGAATTATTAATTATTTTGTGTAAATCATGTATTGTCCAAAGGGAAACAAGTTGACGAAATTCACTTTCGTCTATAGAATTAGATTTTTCAATTACATCTGCCATTATTTCTACACCCGGTAATATATGAGCAGTCATCGTTTGGTCTGACTTATTATAATATGGTTTAGAACGAGATTTTGCGATTTTCTTCATAAAACCTAATTCTAACATTTTCGGAACGATTTCTGATTCATATTCAATCAACACTTTTGTAATTTCTTCAGAACGATTAGTATCACTCGTAACAATGTTAGCATTTGAATCATCAAATGATGGCATTAATTCATCTGGATACTCTTTTGAAGTTTCTTTGAGAACCATATGGATTTCTTACTTGTTTGTATACAACACATAAACATAAACATTACGAATTATATTGTTTTTCGTTGTATAAAATAACCCATATTATTATTATGCATGGATTAATAAGTATTATAAAACAATGTCACTGTTATGCAAATTAATTGACCACAAATATAATAATGTAACAACAAGAGAAGAAAAAGAAGAAAGAAATAATCAAACAATATCTGTTAGAATCAGAACGCACGAATGTACAAGATGTAATCATGTTAAAGAAGACCGTATTAGGACTGTTGTTGAACCAGAAGATATTGAAGAATCTGAAGAAAAAACAGAAAAAGAATCTGAAAATAGCAAAGAATATAATAAAAATAATAGTATTGTTCAACAAAACAAAGCGTTAAATGATAATATGGTGAGTAGTGAAGAAGATGATTCTATTATATTAACAAATGACAAAAACAATCCTCAAAATAATACAAAAGAATCTGTTAAAATAAGTTGTAAAAGTTGTGATTACAAAAAAATAGAAAAAGAAAAACATCGAAGAAATGGAGATTTTTGCCCTGAATGTGGTGGATGGTTAAAAGTAGATTAATGATTATCTAATTCATATTTTTTCATATCATATAATGCTTCAATTCTTTCTCTAATTTGAAGATATAATTTTTTAAGCAATTCATTATTTTCAAAATTATAATTATCTGCGATATCATCGAAATCTAACCTCATTCTCATTAATGATTTTGGCGTAGGATTATGAGAAATTAAATACATTGATGGTATATCATTATCTGCTACTCGGTTAAATGTGATAATACTATAATTTATACCGCATCGCAATTCATCTGAAGTCAGCGACGGCATATATAATATATTCATGTATAATCCTATATGATTATCGTTTTGAATAGAAACAATTAAGTTAACATAAAATTATATAAATCTATGAATACTCCAAATGTAGATATTGCTATTTTTAGAGATTCAATGCCAAATAAAATAATAAATAAAAATGTCATTATTATTGATACGCACAATTTTACAACCACAGCAATTGAAGCATTAAGTAATGGAGCAAAAGAAATTATTCCATTAACTAGCATGAAAGGTGGTTTGCCAAGCAGAATTACAATGATAGCAGGTGATGAAAATGAAAATATTCAAAATCATCCAAAATATATGAAAAATGTTACAGATGAAATTATAGGTATTAATTCATGGAATGGCAGTTCTTGTGTACATGAAGTTAGAGGATTAATAAACGGTGAAAATGTAAATGTATATTTAGCTTCTTTAACCAATGCTCCGATTGTAGCTAAAAAATTAAAAAATCAATCTAAAGATATATTATTTGTTTTAGCTGGTTCCGATGGTAATAGTTCACCTGAAGATATATTAACGATGCAATGTATATATACATGTATTCATGCTAATGATTCATCGATAAATAGTGTAATTAAATTTTATGAACAATCATATGATTTGAATGTTACAAAAATATATAATATATTATATGAAGATAAAAATAAATTAAAAGAATTTGGAAAACCTATTAAACATGCTACAGAAGAAGCTAAAATGATAGGTACGAAAAATATTATTCCTATTATGAATAATAATGGTGGATTTTATATCTGAAAACGAAAATATTTATAATACGATATAAAATATAAAAATATGGATATAGTAAAAATATATAATGATTTAAAAAATAATAAAAAACCGCCGAATGAAATTATAACAAATAATAATGGCCACGTAAAATATGTAATTTCAAATTCTAATCGAAATGATGTTGTCTGTTTAAAATATATAAAAAATAATACATATGCAGGAATTAGAATTAAATCAAAACAAGAATCTCAAAATGAAATGATACAAAGAAATATGAAAAAACCGATATGTAATTCAAATAAAAAATTTAAACATTGTACATATCAACTTGGTAAATTTAATATACCAGAGTTTAGAGAAGAAAATATAAATATTAATCATTCAATAGTTCATACATTTTGTCATTGGAATAATAAAAATGTTACACGGTTGCGAACAGCACATTCTGCAAAACAATTAGAAACAGCATGGTTAGAATATATTAAAACTTAAGTATAATTGATTAATAATTATAGTATAATATGAGTATGAAAGTAAAAATTCCAAATAAATTTGATGATTTTTCAGATGAATTAATTTGGAATGATTCTAAAAATACATTTTTAATTCGTAATAAAACAGATAATATAACATTAAGAATAGAAGGATTTGATATAAATACATTTAATAAATTTAAATTATATGTTGAAAATGATGAAAAAGAATATTTAAATTAAAATTATTAAATTTAGTTCATAATGCTACTAATGTAACACAAATAGGTCAACAATTAAATATACAAAATGTACCAGATAAATTTACGCATTATTGTACTCCATGTGATAAAAATACTACTTATCAAATACAAGGAAAATATAGGGGTAAACATGCAGAATGTATTTTCTGTGGTAATCATACTTCTATTATAATTAATAATTGTTTTACATGCAATGAAGAAAGTATATTTATTAAAACATTAAATGAATCATATTATACTTGTTATAATTGTAACAAAGAATTAGATTAACACATTTCTTCTAATAAATCATACGGATTATCATAATATGTATCTGAGTAAGGGTATGTAATATTTATACTTCCTTTAAGTAATTTATCTTGTATATCGGAATTATATTTAGAATAATTTGTTGTGGGTAAATCTTTATTCTTAGCAAATGCAAATTCCCATTGTCCTTTAAATGGATACAAATTAACCGCAATAATATCAAAACATCCCTTTTTTAAACATGTTGTTTTAATTGATTTATTATTTATTTTTATTTTTCTACTATCTGATGCATCACATTGAAATCTACCTTTTAAAAAATATTCTTCATCCGTACATTTAATAGAATTTGTTTGAACAGATTTTACTTCAATACTAAACTCTTTTTTACCTTTATACTCTATAATCCAATCTGCTTTTATATCCCGATTATGGTCATCTGGTTTATAAATATTTGTTATTCTATTATCATTCAACCACTTTTCTTTTAATTTAATCTCCGCAAGATAACCCATAATCATTCCACGTAAACTAGGATTAGAATCTAATAAATAATTTAGATTTTTATTTGTTAAATTTAAATCTTTTACCCAATTATTCACAAATAAATTATAGTAACAATAGTATATAATACCTTTTGTATATAACAAAAATATAATTATCGCAATTTTCTAATTTTATATGTATTATTTTTAATTATATGAACAGATAAAATTAAAATAACAAAATTTAACAATATTATAAAATTAGTTTGACCACTTTCATATGCTGTATCTGTATATTTAATATTATAATATTCGTCATTAGTTTTAATATAATCATAACCATCAATATCTTCATCATGTGAATCACCTCGATATCAAGCATCGAGGCTTCCTGCTTCTACGACAGAACGTAGTTATGGTATCACAAGAGGTTCCGGTCTCCACACCGTGGTATTTTCCTCTATCATTGATAAACACGGTTTTTAAATTATTAAAAACAATCAGATAAAAATG
>LKMJ01003408.1_pt1 | contig 14795 bp, 13 predicted proteins | sample 643391 | NCBI WGS metagenome assembly LKMJ01 (sample SAMN04112250, study PRJNA286221) | soda lake metagenome | biome: soda lake; feature: Kulunda Steppe; material: water; isolation source: sample PL-Br10 brine of Picturesque Lake | place: Russia: Kulunda steppe | collected 2010-07
CGTCGCCGTCCTCGTCGTCGACGACATCATGCCCGGATTCCTCTGGGTGCTAGTCGTCGCCATCGTCTTCGCGCTGCTTGGCACGGTAGCTCAACACGTGCTCTACGAGGCCGAGGAGGACAGTGTCGGCGACTCCTTCGAAGGGTTCGGACAGATAATCAGCGACCTGCGTGCGCTCCCGAAACCACTCCGTCCGCTGCTGGTCGCAGACACCTTCGTTCGGTTCGCCAACGGCATGGTGTATGCCTTTTTCATCCTCGTGATTACCCAACTGATGGAGATCGGACTGACGCTGCCAGTTCCCGCCTACGGAACCGTCGACCTCTCGCCCGCCGCCTTCTTCGCGCTCCTTTTGAGTATCGAGATGGCCATCGCACTCCTCACGATGGCTCCGGCCGCGAAGATCGCGGAGTACACGGGTCTCAAAACCGTCGTGGGAGCCGGCTTTTTCGTCTACGCCGCCTTTCCGGTGATGTTGATTTTCGCGCCCGAGAACGTCTGGGTGCTGGTCGCACTGTTTGCCTTCTCCGGACTGCGCTTTGCCGGGTTACCGGCACACAAAGCGCTCATCGTCGGTCCTGCCGAACGCGGTGCTGGAGGGCGCGTTACCGGTTCGTACTACTTCGTCCGCGGTGCGATAGTGATTCCGAGCGGGCTCCTCGGCGGGTTCCTCTGGGAGTTCGTCGATCCACAGATTTCGTTCACCGTCGCCACGGTACTCGGACTGATTGGGGTCGGCTACTTCGCCATATTCGGTGAGGAGTTCGAAGCTTACGAATGAATCCGTCGGTACTCTCTGCCCCGAGAACCGAGTTACCGAGCACATCATTTATGCGAAGGGACCACCAAGGAGGTGACATGGTCCAGTGTGAGATGTGCGGGACGGAGACAGCCAGTGCGAACCGAGTCAAAATTGAAGGGGCTGAACTCGATGTCTGTGACGAGTGTACTGATTTCGGGACCGAAGTCAAGACGGACTCCGGTACCTCGTCGACATCGACCAAGTACTCGACGAGTAGCTCCGGCTCGTCGAGTTCGGGCGGCTCCTCGGGTTCGGGACGCTCCGGCGGTTCTTCCACCGGGAGTTCCAGCAGTGGCGGTGGCCGCCGCAGAGACATGTACGACGAGATGGACGAGATCGCGCCAGATTACGACGAACGCATTCGCTCGGCCCGCGAATCTGCAGGACTCACCCAGGAGGAACTCGCCAAACAGCTCAACGAGAAAGCGAGCCTCATCCGCAAAGTCGAACGGGGTGATACCCTCCCGTCCGACGAGATTCAACAGAAGCTAGAGCGCAATCTAGACATCTCACTTACCACATCTGCAGGCTCCGACGACACCGAGTGGGAGAGTGAGAACTCCTCGGGCGGCTACACACTTGGCGACGTCGTCGAGCGAAAAGACTCCTGACTCTGTTCGCGGTCACGTGAGACGACTATCTCGTCTTCTGAATTGCGTCAGTATCTAACTCCGCGGTGATCGAATCGACTTCCGATTCGAGTTCTGCTATCGCTTCGTTCAGTTGTTCGAACTCATCGCTCTCGGATAGCTCCGCTTTCGTCTTCTCCAGTTCGAGGACGTTGCGCTTGAGTTTTTTCGACGTGAGGTCGCGCATCCGCTCGTTGTACGCCTCGAGATTCAACATCCGATCGACAGTCTCTCTGATGTCGCTGTACGAAACGGGTTTGACCAGATAATCGTCGATTCTGAGGTCGATGATGTCGAAGTCGGGGTTCACTGCGGTCACCATCGCTACCCGACAGTTGTACCCTTGCTCCTCGATGTACGCGAGCACCTCGTTGCCGCTCACGACGGGCATTCTGCGGTCGAGTAACACGATATCGATATTCTCGGAGAGCGCATCGAGCGCCTCCTGGCCGCTGTAGACGACATCGACGGTGTACTCGTCTTCGAGATACGCGGCGTACATATCCGCGAGGTCTTTCTCGTCTTCGACAATAAGTATCGATATCTCGTCGGTGGATGTTTCGTCACCAGATTGGTGGTCACCAGTCGTATCGTCAGTCACAGCTATACTGAATCCTAGTAGGGAGAGCCTGCATATTAAACTCACCATTGGCTGTGACACACTCGGAACGTAACAGCACAACGCTCCGCAAGGAGACGGAAACAGTAGTTATCGCGGCGACAGATCACTGCGAGACGGAAGCTGTTCGCTGGGTGTCTGGGAGGATTCCTGCTCGCGCAGCGTCTGTGACTGGTTCCCAGACTCGGGCGTCCGGGCGGAGTTTGCGACAACGAACAGGCTGCTCGTCGCCATAGCGACCGCGGCTAACAGCGGGTTCAGCAGTCCTGTGAGTGCGAGCGGGATGGCAATCCCGTTGTAGAGAAAGGCCCACGCGAGGTTCTCACGGATTCGCCTGTTCGTCTGGCTCGCAGTGTCGAACACAGAAGGGACACGCTGGAGCTTGCCCTCCAGTACGATTGCATCAGCGGCCTCCGTCGCGAGTTGCGTCCCGGTTTCGAGGGCGATTCCGACGTCGGCAGCCGCGAGTGCGGGCGCATCGTTGCTACCATCACCGACCATCGCGACTGTCTCAGTCGCCCCGAGGCGTCGGACTGTCTCGGCTTTCCCACTCGGCGGAACACCCGCGAAAACGTCGTCGACGGACGGATGCTCTCGCAGACGCTCTGTTGCTGGTCCGTCGTCGCCCGTGAGAACCACAACCCGACAGTCATTACCGACTGTGTCAGCAACTGCGTCCCAGCCGTCCCGGAGCGTATCTCCAACGCCGATGATACCGCGAGCGCGACCATCCCACCCGACGAGGACCGGGATAGACCCGTGCTCGCGGAGTTCCGAAGCCGTCTCCTGCAGGTCTGCTGGAACCGTCCAGTCCTCATCGACGAACAGGTCCGGGTGACCGACGAGCATCCTGTCACCGTCCACCGTTGCAGAGACGCCCTTGGTGTGGGACTGGAACGTCGAGAGGTCGGGCGAGTACGCCGCTGGGATCTCCTCCGTCGGCGTACGCTTTCGTGCAGTCTCTGCGATAGCCACGGCAATCGGGTGATCAGCGTACTGTTCGACTCCGCCCGCCCTGGCGAGGAGTTCCTCTACCTCCCCGTCGGTGCTCTCGACTGTCGTGAGAGCCATCTCCCCGTCAGTTATCGTCCCTGTCTTGTCGAGAACGAGCGTGTCGATATCACCGACGTGCTCGAACAGTTCCGGAGTGGCGACGACGATCCCCTTTTGTGCTGCTGACTGGAGTCCAGAGGCAACGGCAAGCGGGGTCGCAAGGCCGAGCGCGCACGGACACGAGACGATGAGGACGGTCAAGCCAGTTAACACTGCAACGCGAGGTGATGCTCCCGAAACCAGTAGCCAGCCACTGATAGCGGCGGCGAGAAGCAAAACGAGCGGGACGAAAACGGTCGCCAACCTGTCTGCGACCCGCTGGGCACCGGGACGCGAGGCCTGGATGTCCCACAGCAGTTCGATTACTCTGTCGAGTGTGCTGTCTGCACCGGGACCTGCTTCGACGACCAGCGGCGCGTCCGTCACGACTGTCCCACCGCGGACGTCGTCGCCGGGCCGTTTGGTGTCGGGGATCGACTCGCCAGTGACCAGCGCCTCGTCGACGGCCGCGGTGCCGTCGATGACTGTGCCGTCGACGGGTATCCGCTCCCCGGGGGTGACCCGCAGTCTGTCGCCGGCCTCGACCTCCGAAACCTGGATTTGACTGCCGTCTTCCAGGGTCGCCTCCTCGACCTGGAGTTCAGTCAGGTCCGCCAGCAGGCCCGCAGTCTGTCGCTTGATGCGCTCCTCGTAGTAGTTACCGACAGTCACCGCCATGACCACGACGATGCTCACGTCGTAGTAGAGATCTGTACCGCCGACAGCGAGTCGTCCTGTACTGTAAAAGAACGCTGCAAGTGCGGCAATCGTTACGAGCAGGTCGACGTTGGGTCGTCCAGTCCGAACGCTCACGTAGGCACCCCGGAGCATCGGTCGGCCAGTGTAGAGGATGATGATTGCCGTCATCACCGCGATCTGTCCATAGAGGTAGAGGCTGTCGAACTGGCCGAGTTCGACGACGGGATCGTATCCGAAGTAGGTTGGATAGAGGAAGATGGCGTAGTACGTCATTGCCATCATCCCGAAGATGCCACCGACGAGCAAGCGACTGACCGTGTCTCCACCCTCGTCGGGTTCTTCGTCACGATGGCGAGCCCGGTACCCCATCCCCGAGACAGCAGCGACGAGATCTCCATCAGACAGCGTTTCTGGATCGTAAACGAGTTTCATCGTCTCGGCTGCGTAGCTTGCATCCGCGTCGTACACGCCGTCTGTCTTCCGTGCGCTCGATTCGAGAAACACTTCGCAGGTAGAGCAGTGCATTCCGTCGACTGCGAGATAGGCTTCGTTCGCTGACTCGGGTGCAGCCACCCTGCTGTCGGAATCGACTGCCTCTCGCAGTGATTCCTCGCTCGGGTCGACGTCACCGACCGAGCGATACACCTGCAGACAGCCTCGACAGCAGAACGTCCCCTCTATGTCCGGCGCGCATACCCCGTTTTCCGCGGGTAGATCACAGAGAGTACAGGTTGTCATTGATTGTCGTTGAATACCAAGCCTCGCCCGGACGCAGGAACGTGGTTACTGTGTGGCGCTGCCACCGTGTGCACTATCGCTGGGTGCGTCACCGAACAGGAGATACAGGCTACCAGCAATTAAAACGACGTTGAGTGCCGTCAACACAGCGCTCGTCGCATCGGCCTGCGCCGAGTCCACGAGGTAGATTCCTAACGGAACGAGTGCGGCCAGGGCGAACAACCCGACAAAACGGACAGACAGGTTCATGGTATCGAGTAGCTACGGAAGCGTTCATCAAAAAAAGAACCGTCATTCTCAGGGTGTGGGAATAAGCCCAGAGGTATTACAAGACTCTCTTCTAACGCACCGATAGCTATGAGTTCGGGAACTGATACGGAGGTGACCGCAGACGTGCTCGACGACAGAGCAGAGGACGTCTGGGACGGAGAGATAAAAGAAGAGATCGGGCACGACGAGTACGACCCGGTAGGAACCTTGAGCTTGATAATCATCTACTTCCTCATCATCGTGTTCCTGTGGGTGTTCATGTACTTCGTCGAGTTCCTCGGTCGTGGGCCAACGGTGGTGTAACCAATGGAGATTCACAAATACGAGAAACTCTGGTTCGTGACTGCAATGGTGTTGATTATCGCGTTTATCGCGACAATCACCTACGGAGCAGTCGGGGCTGGCATCGCCATGGTCGACGACGATGGCGGGACTGTCGACCCCGACAACGTCGGCGAGTACGAAATTCGCGACGACGTGACGTTTGCCGACATCCAGGAGAGTCAGGCCCAGCACGTGGAGGGTGACGAGTACGAGGTCGCTGTCGAGAGCATCCAGTTCGCGTTTCTCCCGGGGACCGGACAGGCCATCGAGGTTCCCGAAAACAGTGAGGTGACGTTCTATATCACGTCACCTGACGTGATTCACGGCTTCAACATCGTCGGAACGAACGTCAACACGATGGTGATACCGGGCGAGATGGCCCAGATCACGGTCGAGTTCGACGAGCCCGGTGAGTACGGCATCGTCTGTAACGAGTTCTGCGGAGCCGGCCACGAGGAGATGGAAGGGAACCTCGAGGTCGTTCCCGAGGACGAGTGGGGAGGTGATGCCTGATGGGGCTGTTCGTCAACGAGTACCCTGACGAGGCTGCCATCGTTCGGGCTGCACTAGCGAGTTCGTTCGTCGCGCTACTCATCGGTGGGTTGATGGGGACAGTTCAGGCGCTACACCGGACGGGGTACCTCCAGGTCATCGAAAATTCGACGTACTACACCGTGTTGACGCTCCATGGTGTCTCGCTAGTCATCCTGTTCACCATCTTCTTCCTGGTCGGGTTCTACCAGTGGGCGATCACCGATAGCCTCGACCGCCCGTCCGAAGATATTCGCCTGACCAAGCTCTGGTACGGGCTGATGGTCCTCGGGACCCTGATGGCAGGAGTTGCTATCCTTGGCGGATTCACCGACATCACCGACATGAGCGCAGACGTGCTCTTTACGTTCTACGCGCCACTGGAAGCGCATCCGCTGTTCTACCTGGGGCTTGCGACGTTCATCATCGGCACCTGGCTCGCCGGGTTCGACTGGTTCCGTTCGTGGTGGGCCTGGAAGAAAGAAAACACCGGCGAGCGGACGCCGCTGCGGACCTTCATGGTTCTGACGACGATGCTCATGTGGTATCTGGCGACCATCGGTGTCGCCATCGCCGTCATCTTCTTCCTGCTCCCGTGGTCGCTCGGGCTCGTCGACAGCGTGAACGCGCTGTTGACCCGGACCCTGTTCTGGTTCTTCGGACACCCGGTCGTCTACTTCTGGCTGATGCCGGTGTACATGATGTGGTACGTCATCCTGCCGAAGCTGTCGGGTGGTCGCCTGTTCAGTGACCCACTCGCCCGCATCGTGTTCGTCCTGTTCCTCATCCTCTCGGTGCCGACGGGGATTCACCACCAGTATCTCGATCCTGGCATCGCCGAAGGGTTCAAGTTCCTCGCGATGACGAACACGATGTTCCTGTTGCTCCCGAGCCTTTTGACGGCCTTCACCGTCGTCGCGAGTATCGAACACGGTGCTCGCCAGCGCGGCGGAGAGGGGTACTTCGGCTGGCTGACTGCCCTCCCGTGGGGGAAACCCGCTTTCACCGGAATGGCGCTGGCGGGGCTGATGTTCGCGGCTGCAGGCTTCTCAGGGATGGTCAACGCAGGAATGAATCTCAACTATCTCGTGCACAACACGATGTGGGTGCCGGGTCACTTCCATCTCACTGTTGGAACTGCAGTCGCCCTGACGTTCATGGCTGTCACCTACTGGTTCCTCCCACAGATCACAGGCAACGAGGTATTCAGTCAACGCCTCGGTCTCTACCAGGTCGTGCTCTGGTTCGTCGGGATGGTGTTCATGGCCAACGCCATGCACCGCATCGGCCTCGGTGGGGAGCCACGGCGGACGGCCGACCCGTTCTACGACGGCGTCACCTTCGACACCGCGCTGGGAGCTGTCAGCGAGTTGCACCTCCAGATTGCTCTCGGTGGTGTTTTGCTCACAGTCTCGTTGCTGATGTTCATCGCACACATCGGACTGTCGTGGTTCGACGTAGCGAACAAGCCAGCACCGTCGCCGGAGACGCTTCCGCCGGCACTGTCCGGTCCCGAACACGCGCCGGCAGTGCTCGAGAATCTCCGGCTCTGGACGGTGGTGGCCATCGTCCTGATACTGCTCACCTATACGCTCCCGATAGCGTCCATCGTCGACGCTGGCGGCCTGTTCGGTGCGGCCGGTACAATCACAGGCCCCATCGGGGACACACTCGCGATGGTCGCACAAACGGTACTGGAGGTGATGCCGTGAACCGCCCCGGCCCTGCAGGACTGTTGATCCTGCTCGCGTTCGCCATCGTGTTCACCATCGAGTTCAAGACGCTCCTCGGAATGTTCGGCGTCGACGTCGCTTCGAGCGTCTACTATCCGGTCGCGGCAATCCTCCTGGTTATCGCGTTCGCCGCGCTGTTGCTCCTCCCGGAGGGAAAGAAGAAACAGCCGACGAGCACGTAACCCTCTCCGGTCGGCCTGTCCAACAACCAGACGTGTACTGATGAATACGCTCACAGACAACCCCGGTATCACGCGCGCATTCGAACTTCTCGCCAGTCGCGCATCTGTCGTGTCCCTCTCGGTTCTTGTCGTCCACGTTGGAGTGCTCCTCGCCTATGCCCAGAGTAGCGGCACAGTTATCGCGCCGGAGCGTGCGATGGTGCCGCTCGTCTGGATCGCTTTCGCTGTCTGGCTCGTCGTCTACCTGCACCAGCATGCCCACAGAGTCGGCTCGAGTGCCTTCGCGCTGGCTGTCGGTATCGGTTACTTCTTGCTGCTCGCGGCTATCGGCGGTACAGTTAGTCTCGGGACCGAGGCGACCGGCCTCACCGTCGAACCAGCGACACCTGGCTGGGGCCCGATTGTCCTCTACGGGGCCGCGTTCGCCCAGGTCGCAGTCGTCCCCTTCGAACTGGTCGGATATCTGGCCCTCTCGTACGGTGTCTACCGGGCTGTCGCCGCTACCTCACGGGGAGTGCTCGCGGGGCTGTTCGGACTGTTCGCCTGCATTGGCTGTACGCTCCCACTCATTGCAGCCCTCGTCAGCGTCTTCACCGGCGCGACGGTCGCCATCCAGCCCGGAAGCGTGACCTACGAACTCGCGACCGGCGTTTTCGTTCTCACTGTGATTATACTCGCCGCCACTATCCCGACCGAGACGCTCTCTGACTGAAGTGGCCCATGGATTGGCAGTCGCTCAGGATCGGCCGGTGTTTTCTTCGGGGTTCCAGATCAGAGAGGCGCGTTAAGTTCGTCACGTCGCAGTAATGACTTTCACATCTACCTGCTTGTTCAAAACAGCCTCTAGATTCGGCTCCAAATCGAGGAGATGTCTGATATACCTTTGCCAGCGACCTCTCCTGGAATTCCCCAAAACGACGTAATCAATGTCCTGCTGGACGATTTCGGTGAGGATAGCCCGTTCGAGCAAAAACTCATAACGCACATGATAGCTGACGTTCTGGAGTGATCCGAAGGTGTCTTCGACTGCGCGCTTGAGTTTCTCTCTCGTCACCTGTTTCCGTCGTTGGAGAAGGTTAACGTACAAGATATGTAGATTTGCGTTCTCCTTTTGCTGGCTGGTTTCGAGACCACACGCGATTGCTCGAATGGAAGGGGCGTTCATTGGGTGTCCAACAGGAACCAGTATATCTATCCTTGCCATCTACTCAAGCTATACCAGAACGACCAAAATGAACAGTTTGATTGGTGAAAGTAAATGGCTGTCACCACACGATATCCTGATACTGAGTGTTCGTATATTTCCTAGCTCAGACGAGTGGGAATATCCAAACGGAAAGTAACGCGAGACTCCAGCCCCGCTAGAGCCAGGTTGGTGCGCTATGTCGATATTTACACATTCTATTTTGCTTGTAACTCCCTAACGCGCCTCCAGTCAGAAGTAACAGGTTCGAAATTCGAATTAAACAGATTCGATAAAAGAATTAAATCGGATCAATTTCTACAGTGGATTGGTTTCATAAATAAACCAAGATAATCCAAGTTTCGTAGTTGGTGAGTTCGAACTATGAACCATCGAGGTTCCAAATTCGAATTTGTTGTACTGAACGGAAGCCAATCAGGCCCAGTCGCCGAGTCCAGTCTGTACGAGTGAATTTTCGATGCGCTCGAACCCGCGCTCGACCTCGTCGGGGTCGACCTCCCAGGTTTCGGTGACGTACTCGCGGGCGGCATCGACGTCCGGGTCGATATCGGTATCGACCTGGATGTCCTCGACAGCGGGGTCGAGAAATAGCGAGCGCAGGCGGTCGGCCTGTTCGATGTGTTCGTCGCGAGCCTCTAACGCGCCAAAGAGGTCGCCGTGTTCGTTCACGAGTTTGACGGCAGTTTTCGGACCGACGCCGGAGATGCCGGGGTTGAAGTCCGTCCCGCAGAGAATCGCGACGTCGACCAGTTGCTCCCAGGTCAGGCCGTGTTTGTCGAGTGTCGCCTGGAAATCCATCAGCTCCGGGTCGCCGCTGCTGGTCAACTGCCGGAGGGTGTAGGGAGCGCCAAAGAGGAGTGCGTCGTAGTCCTCGGTGCCGGCGTAATCGACGGTGCCCTGCCGAGCCATATAGGCACACTGGGCCTCACCCTCAGCCGGCGCGTCGACGACCGGCACGTCCAGCAGTTCGAGCAACTCGCGGGTCGTCTCGATGATCGTCTCGGTGAGACGCTGCGTTCGTGATTCGAGTCGAGCGATGGCGACTGTGTCCCCGCGCTCGCGTGCCTCTTCGAGCGCTTCCTCGTACTGTTCGCGCTGTTCGCGACGGTCCTCGATTTCGTCCTCTTTGAGTTCGGTGACCGCGCCGTCGAAGACGAACACCGGCGTCAGGTCGTGTTCGAAGAACTTTGGGAGACCCTGGACGGCCCCGAGGAGGTTCGCGACCTCGGTGCCGTCGCTCGTCGTGTACTTCGCCTCGCTTGTCCACTTGACCGTGGTCGTGAGATAGCGGTACAGCCAGTTGTGCGCGTCGACGGCGACGACAGAGTCACCCAAATCGGCGAACGACACGTCCTCGATGACTGCGAGGTCGCGGAGATCTGCGTTTCCCATTGTGAAGAGGTCTGTCCGGAACAGCGAAACCGTTTTTGGTCGGTGTTCGCCAGCGACTGCCACAGATCAAAGCGACAACGCCAGCACAAGCGTCAGAATGAACGCAAGCACCAGCACAGTCAGCCCGATACCCGCACGGAGGTAGAGCCGCGACGGCAGTCCGCCGTCGGCGGTGGTCGGCTCCTTGAGGAATCCTGGGCGCATCGCCCGCGGCAGTCGTCGTGAGACGCGTTCGGCCGCCTGCACCGGGTTCTCGCCGATCCAGTAGCAGACGCGGACGAACCGGATGCCAGCGCGGTCGATCGCCGCGAAGGTCTCAGTCACCGCGTAGACGCCAGCCTTGCCGCTGTAGAACACCAGCGGGTTGATGAAGAGGTCCATATCACGGACGTGGCCAACCTTGTAGAGGAGCCGTCGGACGACCGGGAACGAGACGACACTCGCGGTGAGCAAGATTGCGGCGTCGGTCAAGTGGCCGGTGCTATACGGTGTGAAGTCACCGGCTACTAGACCGTAGTCCGCAAGTGCGATTGACGAGATCTGCTGCCAGATGCCCGGCAGACCAAACAGTAGGCAGATGCCACCGACCGAGAGCATCGCCGCCGACTGCCCCGTGTTGGCATCTTTGACCATGCCGTCGTACTCGCCGTGGAGGAACACGTAGAATCCGAGTTTGATAAACGAGAGAAACGTGCCGATAGCCCCGATAAACAGGAGCCACCAGACAATCTCGTTTCCGCCAGCGAAGTAGCTCGTATCCGCCGCGTCGAGGATCATTCCCTTGCTAATGAAGCCGTTAAACGGTGGAACTGCAGTAATCGAGAGCGCACCGAGTCCGAACGCACCGGCGGTCAGTGGCATCTTCTTCCAGAGGCCACCGAGTTCGTAGAGGTCGTTGATGCCGGTCCGGTAGACGACGACACCACAGGCCATGAACAGCAACGCCTTGAACAGGATGTTGTTGAACGCGTGCATCATCGAGCCGATAGCACCCACGTCACCTGCCGCCGCAATCAGCCCGATTCCGGCAGTCATGTAGCCGACCTGTGCCATGATGTGATAGGAGAGGAGCGCCCGCATGTCGTGCTGGAGCAACGCGAAGACGACGCCGTAGACGGCCATCGCCCCGCCCAGATACGCGAGGAACATGCTCCCCTCCGGGAACGCCTGCAGGAGAACGTACGCCCCAGTTTTGGTCGTGAACACCGAGAGGAACACCGAGGCCGCGATATGAGGTCGTGGATAGGTGTCGGGCAGCCAGGTGTGCAACCCGATGAATCCGCAGTTGATGCCGATTCCGACCGCCGCCAAGATGGCCGGTGCGGTCGCCTCGATACCCAGTCCCGAGAGGGGAGTGACCGACCCGACGCCGATGCCGCCAGCGACCGAGAGCCCGCCACCGGCGGCGAGATGCCAGATGACGGCAAAGAGGAACAGGCTGCCACCAATACCGTGTGCAACCGCATACCGGTAGCCCGCCCGGACGGCCTTGCCGCCGTGGTGCCACACGAGCAGGGTGCTCGTGACGGCCATCAGCTCCCACCAGAAGATGACTGTGAGCCAGTCGCCGGAGAAGATGAGTCCCGCCGTCGATCCAACGTACGCCAGCGCGAAGCCGGTCATAAGCTTGGGTGCACCACTGCTGTAGGCGTAGACGACGGCTGCCGTCGCGAGAATACCACCCGCGATTCCGACGAGTTGTGAGAGACCGTCAACCTGGAAGAAGACCACGTCGAAGCCGAGGAACTCGACCGCCCAGTGGTCGCCTTGTGGCGCGTAGACTGCAACCGCGAGCAGCCACAGCGTCGCTCCTGCGCCGATAGCGTGACCTGGGAGCCGCGGGAGGAGTACCGCCGCGAAGGCCGCGACGAGGAGCAGAAACGCTGGCGGAACAACTGTCAGCGCAGCTAACTCGGTCATATCTCCACCTCCCCGCCCGTGGCGGTTTCGGCGATCTCGATAACGAGATCGAGGAAGGCAACGTCACCCGGAAGAATGCCCAGCGCGACCGCGCCGGTCACGATGACCGTGATGGGCATCAGCATGAGCCAGGTGCTCTCCTCGGTCGGGGAGACGCGCTCCCAGCCACCCGGTGGTGGCCCGCCGTGGTGGTGGTGCTCGTCGTGGTCGTGGGACTCGTGATGGGCGGTATCGTCGTGGTCGGTGTGGCCGGCGGTCGTGTCGTGGTCGCCGGCGTCCGTATGGGCGTCACCACCGTCCGGGAGCGGTTCGCCACCGTCCATCTGGGCTGGTTCCTCGCCCTCGTAGAAGTACGAGTGTGTCTCCCCGCCCATCGGGAACTCGACGAGCGGCTTGGCGTCGTGGCTGTCCTCCGCCTCGAAGAAGGCCGTGTAGACCACCGGCCAGAAGTAGGCCACGTTCATGATGCCCGAGAGGATGAGGGCGCTCGCGAAGATGAACCCTGCTGCGGTGGGTTCACCGATCGCGTAGGCACCGTCAGTCATCTGGATCGACCCGATCAGCATGTAGAACTTCGAGACGAATCCGGCGACGAGCGGTATCCCTGCCATTCCCGCCGCGGCGACGGCGAAGGCGCTCATCGTCAGGGGCATCCGCTTGCCGATTCCCGCCATTTGGGAGATGTCGTCCGTGTGAGTCTCGACGTGGATGGCTCCCGCACAGAAAAAGAGGGTGAGCTTCATGAACGCGTGGGCGGGGATGTGGAGTAATCCACCGGCGACTCCCGCCGGAACGAGCAGTGCCACCCCCATGATGATGTAGGAGAGCTGACTCGCTGTCGAGTACGCGAGTCGGCGTTTGAGGTTGTCCTTGCGGAGCGCGATGAACGACGCCATCAGGAAGCTGAACGCGGCCAGTCCGGCGAGAGCGACGTGCATGTCGATTGCGGCGGTCAGGTCCGGCTCGAAGACGTCCAGAACGACGCGGGAGACACCGAAGGCTCCGGATTTGACGACCGCCACCGCGTGCAACAGTCCCGACACCGGCGTCGGCGCGACCATCGCATCGGGTAGCCAGGAGTGAAGCGGCATGATTGCCGCCTTGGTCCCGAATCCGAGCGCGAGCATTCCGAAGGTGAACATCAGAATCGGCTCGCCGACTGCACCGCCCTCGAGTGCAGCGGCCAGTGGCTCGGCTGTCTCGCCGAACTGGACGGTCGCTTCACCGCCAAGCCCGGTCAACCAGTAAGTCAACACTGTGCCGCCGAGAACGAGGAAGCCACCGCCGAAGAAGGTGTACGCGAGGTACTTCCGACCAGCGGCGCGGGCCTCATCTGTCTCGTCGTGAGCGACCAGCGGATAGGTAACAATCGACAGGAGCTCGTAGAACAGGAACATCACGATGAGGTTCTCGGCGAATGCGATGCCGAGCGCTGTCGAGAGGCTCGCGGCGAACGCGGCGAAAAAGCGCGTCTGGTTCGGTTCGCCGAGCCCGCGCATGTAGCCCGCACAGTAGAATGCCGTGAATATCCAGAGGAAACTGGCGAGCACGGCAAAGAGCATCCCGAGCATATCCGCCCGGAGCGCGAACTCGATGCCGAAGACGAACTCGTCGGTGAGACCGGGCACCATCCCGAGCGACCAGCGGTACTCCTGGCCGTCCAGGACGCCCGGAAGCATGCTGATGACGAGTCCGAACTTCACCAGTGCCGCGAGAACGGACCACAGCTCTCTGACGTTGGGACGACGATACGACGCGACGATAAAGGCAACCGCGAGTGCCGACACGAGGACGGCAGCCAGCGGTCGCCAGGAGTCGACGACGACTGTCTCTGTCATGGTATCACCTCAGGTGCAGACTGCTCGATAGCGTCGACAAGCGGTTCAATCGCTGCCGTGAGTTCCGCCCCGGCGAACCCGAGCGCGACCGACAGCACTGTCGCGACGAGTACGAGCGAGAGTATCCCGGCTGACGGATTGCTCCCGTCGTTCGCTAATCCTGTCTCGTCGCCGTCGCGTCCCGTCTCGTCTCCGCCGTCGGTAACTACAGCGTCGCTTGCCTCCGCGTGGGGAGGTGCGTCCGGCGGCAGGTAATCGAAGTAGAGTTTCTCGAGGATGCGGGCGACGTAGAGAAGGGTCAACAGCGTGCTGGCGAAGACGACGAACACCAGCACCCAGAGCCTGGCCTCGACTGCGCTGACGCCGATGTACCACTTCCCGATGAAGCCGACAGTCGGCGGGACGCCGACGATTCCGAAGCCCAGAATCGCCATCGCTCCCGAGAGGAACGGTCGTTTCTTCGCCAGTCCAGCGTAATCGCTGACGAGGCGCGCGCCGTTACCGGTTCGGAACGCACCCGCTGTCGCGAACAGGCCGCCCTTGATGAGAGCGTGAGCGACGAGGTGGATGACGACACCGTAGACGGCAAATTCCGCGGCTCGCGTGCCGGCGGCCGCCGGGTGGACGGCGATACCGACGGCCATGATGATGAGGCCGAACTGTGCGACCGAAGAGTAGGCGAACATCCGTTTGACCCGTCGCTGCATCGCCGCGAGCACGCTCCCGATCATCACGCTGAGCGCCGCGAGCGCGAGGAAGACGTTGAGGATATCCTGGTTGGCCGCACTCGCCTCGAAGAAGGCCGGAGTAAAGACGTTCCAC
>LKMJ01003409.1_pt1 | contig 14794 bp, 17 predicted proteins | sample 643391 | NCBI WGS metagenome assembly LKMJ01 (sample SAMN04112250, study PRJNA286221) | soda lake metagenome | biome: soda lake; feature: Kulunda Steppe; material: water; isolation source: sample PL-Br10 brine of Picturesque Lake | place: Russia: Kulunda steppe | collected 2010-07
GTCGTCGGGACACTGAGACCGAGCGAGCCGCGATGCCCCCCTCCGCGCCAGACCTGGCCGTCTACCCGAGCCGGGAACGGCAGCTCCTGTCGACCTTCATCGAGCTCGCCGACACCCTGGTCGACGACTTCGACGTCGTGGAGTTCCTCGCCGCACTCACCGAACGCATCGTGCAGCTCGAGTTCGCCACGCAGGCCGGCATCCTGTTGGCCGATGAGACCGGCTCGCTGCGGTTCGTGGCCGCCTCCGACGAGCGGACACAGCTGCTGGAGCTCTTCCAGGTCCAGAGCCGCGAGGGGCCGTGCCAGGACTGTTTCCGGACCGCTACCCCGGTCGCCGTCCCCGACCTGGCGGCGGAGGTCGAGCGGTGGCCGCGCTTCGCCCCGAAGGCCCTCGAGACCGGCTTCGCTGCCGTGGACGCGGTCCCGCTGCGCCTGCGCGACGCCGTCCTCGGCGCCGTGAACCTCTTCCATGATGAACCCGACTCCCTCGATGCTGACAGCCTCGCGGTGGTCACGGCCATGGCGGACGTGGCGACGATCGGTCTGCTCCAACAGCGGGAACTGCACCGTTCGCACGTGGTCGCGAGCCAGCTCCAGCACGCCCTGCACAGCCGGGTCGCCATCGAGCAGGCCAAGGGCATCATCTTCGAGCAGGCCGAGGTGTCCATGCAGGAGGCCTTCGAGCTGCTGCGCACCTACGCCCGGAACCGCAACGACAAGCTCAGCGATGCCGCACGTCGCGTGGTCGACGGCACCATCGACGCGGGCGACCTCACCCGTCACGGCTGACCACGTCGTTGGCGACGTCGTGGGGCTTGAGGTCGTGGTTGCGCAACGAAGGACCCCACCCACCCGCAGGCCGTGACGGCCCGCGGCCGGTCTGCTTCACGGTCGCCGCGCCTCCTCGTCCAATCCCAGGACCATCTGGTAGCCCGCGAGGAGCAGGATGTTGGCCACGAACAGCCACACGCCCAGCAGTACGACCACAGCGATGACCCCACCCCCGAACCGCTCCTCGGTGTCGCCGAGCTCGAGGTAGACCACGAAGCCGAGGGAGAACACCGCCGTCACGGCCGCGGTGACGGCGGCTCCCTCCAGGCTCTCACGCAGCCCGAGCGACTGCGGCGAGAACGCGTGGTAGAGCACCGTCAGCAGCGCCGTCGCAACGACCGTTCCCGCCACCAACGCCAGCGTCCACCCCAACACGACCTCGAGCACGTCACCACCGGCCAGCGTGCTGAGGAAGAACATCAGCGGCACACCGCCGAGGACCACGACGGGGAGCACGAGCACCATGCCCAGTCCGAGCAGGCGGCCCCGGGCGCCGGCAGCGGACTCGTCACCGGTGGAGTGCCGTGAGAGCGCGCGACGCAGTCCGCCCCCGTAGGCCGTCGCCGGCCAGATGGTGAACAGCAGGGTCAGCAACCCGAGCGTGCCGCCGCTGTCCACCAGCTGATCGACGAACTGGCCCGATGCGTCCGGCCCTTGTTCCGCGACCCGGTCCGCGAAGCTGCGCAGCGCGCTGTCGCCCGCGACCATCTCGACGAACGCGAACGCGATGAGCAGCAGTGGCAGTGCCGACACCAACCCGTAGAACGCGAGGCTGCTGGCCGCCAGCAGCAGGTCACGGTCAGCGACGCGACGCACGAGCCGGCTGACCCGATCAGGGAGCAGGCGGTCGATGGCCGCGAGGGATGCGCGGCCACGCGCGCTGACCGCGGCCCACCGCTCGCGGGGCTGCAACGACCCGCCGCTGTTCACCCGGTCGCCTTCACGCCGTCACCGATGTGGCGGCATCGGGCGCGACGTCGAGCTGCAGGATGAACCGGCTCCCATCCCCGGTCGCCGTGTCCAGGACGAGATCACCGCCGTTCGCGCGGGCAAGCCCCCGTGAGATGTAGAGGCCGAGCCCGACCCCCGGTGCCATCCCATCGACCTGCGTGTACTTGTCGAAGATCCGCGCGGTGTCGTCGGCTGCAACCCCGCAGCCGTGGTCACGAACCGCGAGCGTGACGACCCCGTCATCGACGGCGACGGTGACCTCGATGGTCGATCCCTCGGGGCTGTACTTGACCGCGTTCAGCAGCAGGTTGAGCAGGATCTCACGCAGGGAGGTCTCACCGGCCACCACACGGATAGGACCCGCCCCCCGCACCTCCAGATCATGCTGCTTGGCGACCGAGGGTCCGAGGTCCGCGACGGTCTCCGCGACCAGGGCGACGAGGTCGAGCTCAACGGCGTCGAGGTCCACCTCCCCGACCTCCACCGCACGTGCCAGCCCGAGTCGGTCGGTGAGCAGCATGGCCAGCTCCGCGTTGCGCCGGATGACCTGCAGGAGCGGGCCCAGCTGCTCCGGGCTGAGGTGACCGGTGGCGATCGTCTCAGCGGCGGTGTGGACCACCGTCAGCGGGGCCCGCAGTTCGTGCGCGATCACCGCGAGGAGATCCTCCAGCGCCGTGTGCGACGCATCCGCCGGCCCGACCGCTTCGCCCTGCGCAGCGTCAACCTCGCTGTGCGTGGTGTCGACCATCGGTTGTGACCCTCCCATGCTGAGCAGCCTCGGACGAGGAGCTCGGCCGGGGTCACGGGCCGCCTTCGCTCCACCGTACACCCCCTTCCGCGATGCGCGCAGGGGCGATCGTGGCCGCCTTCGCTGCGGAGTTCGCGCTGCGCCTGTAGGTGGCACCGTCCCGCAGCCGGTTCCTCAGCGCTGCGCGTGACCTGGAGCGCAGGGCGACGCCTGGGGGGGTCGCGTTGCGTGGCTCTGCGCGGTGACCGCGATCACGATCCTGGCTGCCAGCCAGCAGTTGTTCGAGTTCACCGAGGTCGACCCCTACAGCGAAGCCCTGTACCGGGCGGCGATGGCCACGGTCACCGGCCAGCCCACGAGCCGCGGATGCGGGGTTGCAGCACGATGGCTTCCAACGCCTGATCAGCAGCACCGTCGATGGCGTCGATCGTGGCCCGCTCGATGGTGTGGTGGTTGAGCGGGCGTCCGTATGCCTCCTACAGGAGCACGACGACGAGGATGACGATCAGGACGAGTGTCCCGAGCCCGATGCCGATACCCATGGTTGCCTCCTTCCCTGTGCGGTGGCCTTGCGGCGCCAGGGGTGATGGGGCAGATGGCCGGCACGCCAGGCGGCGACCGCCCGACACAGCGACGGACGATCGACGGCACCGAAGGCTGCGAAGCTCCTCATCTCGTGCTCCATCCCGTGGACATGGCCGGGTGTGACCGTCATGCCGGGGTCTGGCGCACAGCTCGCGGTGCGTTGCCTCCCGCCGCCAGTGGGCCGGATCGGGAGAGGACCGCTCCTATATGGGTAGCGTGTCCGTGCACGCCATGCCGCGGCGAGGGGCGCGGGGCTCGGTTCCATGTTCCTGTGCGAGAACCTGAGCGACCACAGCGACGCAGCCCTCCTGCTCCGCATCCATGCCGCCTTCGAACAGCCCTTCGAGCTGTCCGGTGTGCAGCTGACGATGTCAGCGAGCGCCAGCATCGCGGTCACTGGTCCGGACGACGGATCCATCGGCGAGCACCTGCAGGTGGCGGCCGACACCGCGAGGTAGCAGGCCAAGTGCACGAGCGGCTGGGGCTCGTCTATGGCCGGACGGCGAGGGGAGACGACGGCCGGACGATCGAAGGCTCTCGCGTTAGGGATCCGTCAAGACCACCCCGTGGCTCTTCTCCACGGCGAGGCAATGGTGGATGATGGCGGTTCCAGGATCGAAGCCCCCGACCTCCCTCCCCCCCAATGGGACGGTCGGACGTGGCGCTCCTGGTCTCCGGAGCGGTCAGCTCCGCGGAGGTGGGACCCCTCTTCCGGGGGCCCCACCTCCGGCATGCGTGCGTTCGACCTCGGAGGGGCCGTCGGTTCCCTTCGCCGCCACGGCGTGGTACACATGATGTAGCTGCTCCAGATCTCGGCGGCCTCTTCGTTCTCGATGGAGGTTCGCCCGTGACAGCGCCGTTGGCATCCCAAGCTCGAGTGCGTCGGCAGCAACGCACTGCCTCGTTCAGAGCCCCTGACGTCGCCGAGCAGACCTGCGCGGAAGCCGCCTTCGAGGTGTGGCTGACCAGCGACGACGTCCTTGATGTCTGGCAGGCCGGGGCTGCTGGGCGAGCAGCGTCGCTGACCGCGATGCTCGGCGAGCTCGTGACCTCCGGGCGCCGGCTACCGGCCAACGCGGCCGCCGCACTCGGCATGCCGCCGGGGACCACACACGGCGCTGCGGCCACGGCGCTCCTGCTCGCCGTCAACGACACGGACGGGCCACGCTGCCGCTCCTACCGCTCCGCACTGCGCGCGCTACGCGATCACGACGATGCGCTCGTCAGCCAGTGAGGGCCCAGATGCAGGACGTCGCGAACACACCGACACCACGGCCACCTGTCCGCGCTCAGCACCTCCGAGCGATCGGTGTCACCAACGAGCCCGCAGCCACGCGCTGCGCGGAGCCGCGTGAGCCGGACGCCGACCATCCGACGCTCCATGCTGCTGTGGCGATGGCACAGCAGAGCATGGAGCGCTGTGACCTCGCCAGCGGCGCCCTCATCCGGGCCGGCGATGCCGCGATCATCGAGGCGACCGAACCCCTGGCTGCCGAGCTGGACCGGCTCCAGCACGAACACGGTCAAGGCCCCAACCTGCAGGCATGTGCTACCGCCACGACCGTCAGCACCGACGACCTCAGCACCGACGCACGCTGGCCGTCGCTGCGACCCCACGCACACCGCTGGGGTATCGCCGCCGTCGTCGCCATCCCCCTGACCCCTGCGCCCGCGTCCCCGTCATGGTGTGGCTGGCTCACCCTGTACAGCCGCCGTCCCGGACCGTTCCCATCCGCCTCGATCGCCGTAGCCGAGACGCTGGGTCTCTACTTCTCGAGCACCTTCAACAGCGCACTCCATGCGGAGAACCTCGAGGCGGCGCTGGCCTCCCGTGACCTCATCGGTCAGGCCAAGGGGATCCTCATGGCCCGCAGGAACATCGACGACGAGCAGGCGTTCGCGGTCCTCCAGCGGGCGTCACAACACACCAACCGTCGCCTGCGCGATGTGGCGGAGTCGGTCGTTCGATCGTGTGGCCACCACCTCGGAGCACCTGCGACCCGCTAGATCGACGGTCGCGATCGGGACCAGTCGAGTCGGACGAGGTTCCTGGTCGAGCAGTACATCAGACCGGCCCGCACTCGCCGCCCGCCATGGTCTGCTGGACGGACCACCCGGCAGTACCTCACCCCGCAAGACCCCACCAAGCCCCAACTCTGGGGGGACTGACACCGTTGGAGCGCCGCGACGGGCCGCTGCCCCGGACGTGCGTCGCGTACCCCTGGGAGCTTGCGCGTGAGCCATGGATCCGACGGGAACACCGCGCAGAGCCGGATCCGCAGCCACGGGCGGATCGCCTGGGCGCTGCTCGGGCTGGCAGGCGTCCTGGTCGTCGTGGGGCTGATCGCCTCCCGCCTGTCGCTGATCATCATCCCCCTGGTCCTGGCGCTGTTCCCGGCCACGTTGCTGGTACCGGTGTCCTCGCGGCTGCGTCGGTGGGGGTGGCCAGCTGCCGTCGCGGCGCTCAGCACCCTCGTCGGTGGCCTGCTGGTCATCGGTGCCGTCCTCGCCGGCATGGTGCTGCTGGTCATCTCACAGTTGCCCGAACTCGCCGAGTCCGCCAGCGACGGCGTCGCCGAGATCGAACGCCTCCTCCAGAGCGACCCGCTCGGGCTCGGTAGCAACGGCATCGGCGACGCCCTCGCCGTGGCCAGGGAACAACTCAACGAGACAGAAGGGCTGGGAGCCCAGGCCGTCAGCGCAGGCGTCATGGCCTTCGAGGCCATCGCCGGCTCCCTGCTGCTACTCCTCGTCCTCTTCTTCTACCTCAAGGACGGCCCGCGACTGGTCCGTAGCGCCGTCGAATGGTTCCCAGCCGCCCGCCAAGCACGCGTCCGGTCCCAGCTGACCACCGCCTGGGCCACCCTGTCGACCTACTTCCGGGGACAGCTGCTGGTCGCCCTGGCCGACGCCGTGGGGATCGGACTGGGCCTGCTCCTCCTCGGCATCCCCCTGGCCCTGCCGTTGGCGGTCCTGGTCTTCTTCGGTGGTCTGTTCCCGATCGTGGGCGCGGTCGCCACGGGCGTGCTGGCGGTCCTGGTTGCCCTGGCACACGACGGGCTGGTCACCGGCGCCCTGGTGCTCGGCCTCGTCCTGCTGGTCCAACAACTCGAGAGCAACGTGCTCCAACCCCTGATCCTGGGCAACGCCCTGCGGCTCCACCCGCTGACGATCGTGCTGGCCGTCACCGCCGGCGCGCTCCTGCTCGGCGTCCTCGGCGCCTTCATCGCCGTACCCATCGCCGCGATCGCCGCCCGCCTCTTCGGCCCATCCGAAGCGCAACCTGTCACCGCCTGAGCCCCCACCCGGTCCGTGCGCACCGATCCGCCCTCGGCCAGCTCAGGTCGAAGCTGGCGGTTGACCGTAGGGCCGTTGGTCGGTAACGTCTGCCGACTACGCACGCAGTAGACGCGTTCAACAGTGAGCGCCCAGCCTCGGAGGCTGTGGCCCTCACTGCCTCCGGGTCACCATCCATCCGGACCCGGGGGATCACATGAGCGACCAACTCTTCTGCAACGGCACCTACGCGCGTATCGATGGCGTCTGGCGCTACCCGTGGGGTGATGAGGTCGCGGGCGCCGTCGACCTGACGCTCGGCGATCTGATCCGCATCGACGACCAGGCCGACTGCGCCGAGGCCGTTCGCACCTTCCGGCCCCTCAGCGACGCCGAACTCCGTTGGCTACGGGGCGAGACACCCGTGAGCGATGACGTGATGGTCCGTCGCCGGCCGGGATACCGGCCGCACGCCGGCGACCTGATCATCGGGTTGTTGGCACCTGAACTCCACCCTCTGACCATGCTGACGGTCGGGGAGATCGCAGAGGCCGCTGGGGTCTCCAAAGCGACCATCGACAGCTACCGCTACCGGGGCTGTCTCCCCGAACCCCAATCCGCACGCGGGCGCACGCCCCTGTGGGCACGTCCGATCGTGCGGCACTGGTTGGCGACGCGCCCGGGCCCGGGTTGGCGCACCGACATCTATACCCAGACCTCCCGCCCTCGGCCACGACGCGAAGCCATCGTCACCACCCCGGATCCCGAGCTGTCCGTGAAGACGGCTTAGCACCCGCTGGGCTAGGGTCGTCGCGCCAGGATCCTCCGGTGGGAGCACGTCGTCAGCCAGCAACCCGCCCACGGCCGTGCTCACCGTGGCGACGAGGATCATCGCCCACGCTCGTCCCTGGACGCCTCTGGAGGTCTCCATCGCCATCGAGGACACGGACGTCTTCGTCCGGTTGTCCGCCGCCCTCCTCGATCCGCACGAGCCCATCGAGCTCGGCGCACACGCGCAGGCCAGGCTGTGTCGCAGGGTGGAGAGTTACGAGGTGGTGCACGACGCCGGCATCGTGACCGCCGTGCTGCAGGGGCCCCTCGCCTCGAGGTGAGGGCCGGTACGCACGCGCGCTCGCCGACCAGCGAGACCCCACGGCGTCGCACCACAGGCGTCACACGGGGGTGTGCTCCACACCAGGTGTCGCCTTCAACTGGACCGGGTCGGTGGCTGGGGGCGGGTGTGGGCCATGGTGCAACCCAGGGCGCGTCTGGTCTTCTCGGCCGGACCTCCACCCGCGATGCGCCGACCCGTGAGGACCACGATGACACCCATGACCACACGCATCTCCGCGGGTAGACCGACGCCGACGATCCGGATCCTCGTCCCTCTCGACCGTCTGGCCGAGGTGTTGCGGGTCATCGCGACGGTGCTCACGCTCGATGGGGAGGCGACGGTCAAGGTGCAGGACCCCACGCGCCGCCCGGTCAGGCACGACCTGCCACTACGTGGCATCGATGCGGCGTCCCCGACCCCACGGTGGAGGAACCTCCTCAGTGGCCTCTTCGGTCGGCAGTCCGCCAGGCCTGCCACCTCCGGGCCCTGGCTCGAGCTGGGTGATCCGGACCGGGTGAGGATCGTCCGGATCCGGGGCCTTCGCGGCTACCAGGACGGCATGGAACGGTTGCGGGCAGCGGGGCTCACCGTGATCGAAGGCGGGGGGGACGACATCCTGCTCGCGGATCTGCGCCAGCCCACGGCGGTGCACGAACCGGAGCTGTCGATGCATCCTCGCATCGAACGCTGACCGGGCGCCGACCCGTCGCCTGGCACGCTGCGGGATGTGCCGGTGGCGGATCTCCCCGATGGACAGCTAGGTGGCCGTGCCCCCTGTATCGAGCGCCGTCTGCAGGACCGCGTAGCCCGTCCTCCCCGAAGACCTCGTAGCTCTCCACAGCGCAGTCCAGGAGCAACCGCGTCAGCTCGTGGACCACCAGAGGACGACCCGGCTGTGCGCGTTGCGTGCCCATACGGATGTAGATGTCGGTGTCGTCGTGCGCGATCGACAGCTGCACACCGGTCCACGGACGTGCGTCCTCGATCAGGACGGCTGCCGCTTCATCGCTGGCGACCTGGAGGTCTCGATCACCCTCGACCCCACCGACCTGCCACCGCATCGCGGCCACAGCGGTCCGGATCGTTGCGAGGAAGCTGAGGTGTGCGGGGATCGTGAGCAGCACGGTGTCCGGAGGTCCGCCTCGATCGGCCGGACCCGCGAGCGATACAACAGCCACGGTCACCTCACCCGTCCAGCCCAGCCCATCGCCCTCCGGATCGGGGTCTAGCGGCTGCCTCCTCGACGTCGGCGCGAAGCGCCGAATCGGTGGCTACGCCGTAGCGAGCGCACCACCAAGGGTGCCGGCGCCCGGCGGCGAAGGTGCTCTTGGCTCCCTGACGTCCGAAGGGGTCCCGACCCAGTTGAGCTCGCTCCGGGGCCCGCGTGCTGCACGCGCCGGACCTGACCGTGTTGGGCTCGCATCGACCACCGAAGCGCGGCCGGCCTTGCCTCGTTCCGCCTCGATCGGCGCCTCCATACTGCCATCACGAGGCTGCACCGCAACCACGGATGGAGACGGCATGGCAGCACAACGCGACGAGCCCGGCATGGGCGAGAAGATCAAGGGCACCGTCAAGGAGACCGCCGGCAAGGTCACCGGCAACGAGGACACCGAGCGCGAAGGCGAAGCCCAGCAGAAGCGCGCACAGAAGTCCGACGAAGCCGCACGTCACGAGGAGGAGGCGGGCCGCAAGCGCGCCGAGCAGGACGGCCACAAGGGCGACCAGGTCCGACGAGAGAACTGAGCGAACGCGTCGAGGCAGCGTGCGGCGTTCGTCGCCGTGAACACCAACCGACCTCAGCAGCCGTCGCCAGCCGCAGGCCGAGGCGCCGGATCACGCTCGCTGCTGCAGATCATCCGGGCGACGCCGGAGGACGTCGTCGACGTCTTCGTCTACGTCGTGGTCCTCAACCTCGCCATCGAGTACCTCCCCGCCGTGCTGAGCGAGAGCTTCACGCTGTCGCTCATCACCGCAGTGCTGCTCAAGCTCTCCCTCGAGCTCGTCCTCATCGTGAAGGCCCGAGCTGTCGCACGGTTCCGCGGCGCCATGACCATCCCCGCGAAGCTCACGGCCGCGCTGCTGCTGTGGGCCACCGCCGCGGGGAGCAAGATCGTGGTCCTCGAGCGCGTGAACCTCGTCTTCGGCGACGCGGTCAGCCTCGGCGGCTTCGTCTCCGTCAGCTGCGGAGGCGAAGGGGAACGGGTCCCCCACCGCTGTCGCGTCCCGCAGCAGGATCGGGGTCGCCGTATCCGGACGCGGACTAGACTGCCGCCATCGTCGGGATCTCGCCGCCGGGGCGGCTGACAGCATCGGAATCGTTCGTGATGCCCAACCGAAGGGGGCCCATCGCGGTCGCGATGCGGCATGGAGCGTTGCTGCGCCACGTCAACCGCGAGCACTTCGCCACTGCCAAGCAACGGATCGGGCGGCCGTCGCGGTGGCTCTCGAGCGGGTCGACGCCTGGGACCTGTGGAGCCTCCACGCACCTTCCGAGCACCGTCCTGACGCCATCAACGGCCTGCTGCACGCCGCCCAGGCCGAGTTGCCGCAGGGGACTGCACCGTCGAGGAGTGCAAGCGCGCGCCGTGAGAAGTGAGGGTCAGGCATGAGCACGTGGTGGAGGGACGACAAGCTCTTGTGGCGCCTTCTCGCCGCCACCGTGCTGCTGGGGGTGTCAGCCGCCGGCTTCTTCACCTTCTACGTCACCTACACCGGCAGTCACGTCTCCGGACTGCAGAGGACGATGCTGGCGCTCCTCTACGTGGTGCTCTTCGTGGCCAAGCTCTCCGTGCTGGGTTGGACGTTATGGAAGCTCTACGATGAGCGCAGCGCCGAAGACGCAAGGACGCTGTACCGCTTGCCGCACATCATCATCCTCACCGGCGCCGTGGTGATCCTGGGCGCCCAAGCAGGATCCCTGCTGTCGCCATAGCTGGTGCCGGCGGCGGGTTGATCGTGCAAGATGACGCCGCGGACTACCTCGGCAACAGCACGATCATCGAGGGCGACGACGGGCTGATCGTGGACGACACGGGGATGAACATCGAGGGGGCGCACATATCCGCGCCGAGATCGCCAAGATCACCCACAAGGCGATCAAGGCGGTCTTCTCCTCCCACCACCACCCGGACCACTACGGCGGGGCGTCGTTGCCCCCTCAGGAACGGCACCACCATGCCAGCGGGATGCGCGTGATCGGCGGCGAGAACGGGTTCCACCTGCCCGACCTCGACCTGGTGATCATCGCCGACGAGTTCTTCCTCGGACTGCCCAACCTGCACTCGATCCGTCACTGCAACAAGGGCTACACCCCGGTTGAACTGCAGCACAAGCTGCGTGACCTCTCCGTGCACCTGTGGGATCCGCCCTACACCGTGCCCACCTCGCGCTCCTCGACCGCAAGCCCACGTACCGAGGTGGAGATCTCCGCCACCGTGACGTTCGCCCGGACGTCGAGCACCGCACCTCGCGTCACGACCACGACCGGGCGGAGGTTGCCGCCGAGCTCGCGGGCTTCGGCCGCGACGCTCGGCTCGAGAAGGTCGCGAAGGATCCTCATCCCCTCCGGGTGACGCGCCGGGCGATGTCGCGGACTTGACTCTCCTGACGCAGCCCCCGAGACCGGCGCCTGCGTCATCGACGAGGAGAGGAGCCATGGTGGGCGGACGACCGAACCCCGAACAGCTCCGTGAGCACGGCCGTGAGGTTCGCCAGCGGGTACCACGCAGCTCGCACGCGGGCTTCCAGCCAGCGCCGGACCGCGCGGATCCGTTGGAGACCCTCGCGCAGCAGGACAGGGCCCGCGTCCCCGAGCTCGTCCCGATCCGCTACGGCCGGATGAGCGTCTCGCCCTTCGCCTTCTTCCGTGGCCAGGCCGCGGTCATGGCGGCCGACCTGGCGTCGACACCGACGACGGGGATCACCGCGCAGCTGTGCGGGGACGCCCATCTCGCGAACTTCGGGACCTTCGCGACCCCGGAACGCCGCATGGTCTACGACATCAACGACTTCGACGAGACACTGCCGGGCCCCTTCGACTGGGATCTCAAGCGGCTGTCAGCCTCCCTCGTGATCGCGGCCACGCATCGCGGCTTCGGCGACGAGGCCGGCAGCGACGCGGTGAGGTCGGCCACCCGCACCTACCGCACCAAGATGCACGAACTCGCGGACGCCGACGTACTCGACGTCTGGTATCAGAGTGTCGCTGACCACGACATCCTGGAAGGGCTCGACGACCGGGTCGCCGACGGTGAGCTCAAGGCCGACGCCCCGGCCGCCGCCCGGAAGCTGTTCGACCGCGCCCAGCGTCGCACCAGCCAGCAAGCCGCCCGCAAGCTCACCGAGGTGGTCGACGGTGAGGTTCGATTCCGGGAGGACCCGCCCATCCTGTCCCGTGCGGCGATGCCGGCCGACGGCTTGGAACGGGTGTCGTACTACCTCCAGGACTACCGCGAGAGCCTCCCCGCGTACCGCCAACAGGTGCTCTCCCGTTTCGAGGTGATCGACGTCGCCCGGCGCGTCGTGGGCGTGGGAAGCGTCGGCACCCGCGCCTACGTGGTGCTGCTACACGGCCGTACGGCCGACGACCCCCTCATCCTGCAGGTCAAGGAGGCTGGGCCTTCCGTCCTCGAGCAGCACCTCGGGGCCAACCCGCTCCCGCCTGCTGGACGGCGCGTGGTCGAGGGCCAGCACCTGATGCAGTCCGCGAGCGATCTGTTCCTCGGCTGGCTGAGCACGAGCGAGTTGGACGGGCAGGAGCGCGACTACTACGTCCGGCAGTTCAGGGACAAGAAGGGCAGTGTCGACCTGGAGCGGATCAGGAGCCCGAAGCGGCTCGTCGCCTACGCCAGCCTGTGCGGGGGCCTGCTCGCTGCAGCCCACGCCCGCAGCGGCGAGCCCGCGGAGATCGCGGGCTACCTCGGTACGGGCGGCCGGTTCGAGGAGTCGCTCGTGGCGTTCTCGCATGACTACGCCGACGTCAACGAGTCGGACCACGCCCGGCTGCTCGAGGCCATCGCAGACGGGCGGATCGACGCGGAGATCGGTGTCTGAGGGCGACACCACCGCCGGGAAGGACGTCCGCGCGCAGGGCGAGGAGTGGGCCCACGGCGAGTGGACCGACCGCAACCTCGTGTGGCCGTCCGCCCGAGGCACACCGCTGACCCCGTCCAACCTACGCCAGCTGCACCAACCGCGAGGCGGCGATGCTGCGGGCTTGCTCAACTCCTCCCTTCATGCGGGATACGCGCATGTCATCACGCTCAGCGCATCCGTACTCAGGTCGCGTTCCCCACGTTCCGTTACGCGAACCGGGGATCTGCCCCCTTCCTCGCCGGTTGAGGTGACGCAGCGCGTTCATCGACGTGCCGACGCGCCGTCGTCACGCGTCCTCGCACGGCGGCTGCTCCTACACCCCTCCCCTCTCCTGCCGACAGGCCCGTACGTCAGGCCGTCACGGACGTTCTTGAGGGGAGGTCGAAGGATGCAGGTCTCGAGCATGATTCCCGGACCACCGGTCCATCCCGGACGCGGTGCGGGCCGCCTCGCTGCGGCCGCGCCGCCAGCGGAGGCCACGACCGCGGGCCGCCCCACCGCTGTCGCAGCCGAGGAGGGTGACGAACCCACCACGCCCGGCGGCAGCCAGACGCCGTTCACCCACGCCCGCCACCAGGGCAACGGCAACAAGACCGGCATCCACCGGCGGCTCGAGGCCGCCGACGCTGCCCAGAAGTACCAGGCGGAACTCGGCCTGACGCCCCCCGCCGCCGAGACTGGCGAGGAGGCCACGGTCCCGCCACCGGTCGAGACCGCGCCTGAGGCGCCGGCCCTCGACCCCGACCCGGTCGACCTCTCGGCACCCGAGCCGCTCGACCCGATCGGTGTTGACCTGCCCCCGGTCGATCCGATCGCAACCGACCTGCTCGACGCGCTGGAGGAGGCCGCTGCCGCCCCTACCGAACCTGAGCCGGCCTGATAGGGAGCGACCCGAACGACCGACCTTCCGCTGCCACGACCGCACCGGCATCCTCGACAGGGTGCCGGTGCGGTCGTTCCTCCGAGTGCACACGCTGACGGTGGGTTCGCGACCGCACGGAAGCTGCTGGCACAGACGCAGCACCTCGTCGGCATCGGTCCCTGGCGCCCAACAGCCCGCCGACGCCGAGCCCCGGGGGCTCATCTGGCGCAACGCCCCGGGTTCCGTCGACAGTGGCCACCATCCCTGGGGCGCTGCAGACGGATGACTGGCGCGGGCGTGATGGGTGCGAACGGTTCCGATCTGTTCCGTTCCAGACAGAGCTTGGGCAGGATGTGGGCCGCAGCAGGGCCCCCGACCGGCATCGGGGGCCCTGGAAGGTCGGGCGTGCAGGAATCGAACCTGCGACCTCTTGCGTGTCCAGCACGCTGAAGGTGTCACGGCAGGTTCGTGCCGCGAGGGCCGGAAACGCCACAGAACGGTCGCTAGAGGCCCCATATCGTCGATCCAGCGGCATCCGGTACCTCCGTCCCACGGGTCCCGACCGGTGCCCACAGGCGCCTTCCGACACGAGTTTGGGGCAGACTTGGGGCAGATGTCCTCGCGTCCGCTGCCCTCGCCCTACCGGCCACAGTGCAGGTGCGACCGCCACCGACCTGCGTCCTGCGCGAGGGTCGACTGCACTCACCGGCCGGTCGGACGTCGGCACCACCCGGTGTGGCTTGGGGTCATCAGGCCCTGCATCTGGGACAGTCGGGTACGAGGTTGAAGGCGACCTCGGCGGCGTCCAACGCGACGGCGACGTGGGGCCACAGGGAGTCGTCGACCAGGCGGTGCTGCGCGACGATCGAGGCGAGCCGGGCGGGTTCCCACAGCCCGTAGTTCACGCCGTACCGCCCGCCGTTGGCGTTGCGGTGCCGGGCCGAGTGATAGCGGAGCCCGTCCGAGTTCGGCTGGAGATGTCGGGCCCAGGCCTGGGTGCCTACGTAGCCCGTGGTGTCGAGCAGCGTGTCGCCGAGGACCGGGTCCGCGCCGAGGGCGGTGCAGGCTGCCGGGTCGGTGAGATCGTGGAGTGCAGGCCCGTCCACGGCGACCAGGCTTGCTCGCCACACCGGGCAGATGTCGACCACGACCGGGCCGCGCACCAGCACCTCACGCACCGCGGTGTCCAGGAGCAGCGACCCATACCAGACCGCTGGTCCGTCGGGGTGGTCGACGGGCGGGCCTGGCGGGTGCGGGTCGAACCGGGCACGAGGTCCGTTGGTGCGGCACGTCGTCGCGGTCGGGGTGTGCGAGGCGGGATGCCACAC